>Ga0181563_10000469_pt1 | contig 38067 bp, 38 predicted proteins | sample 011ome_25_FD_133759 | JGI IMG/M metagenome (GOLD analysis project Ga0181563, IMG submission 133759) | Coastal salt marsh microbial communities from the Groves Creek Marsh, Skidaway Island, Georgia - 011512CT metaG (megahit assembly) | ecosystem: Environmental > Aquatic > Marine > Intertidal...
GTAATTAACTGGAGTGAAGGCAAAACTATTTGTAACAATATGGAACTTATTTTTTCTTAATCTTTACAATATCAAACTGCTTGTAAATGACTCAAACCTGTCTAGGATTAGCCTAAAACGCCCTAAATCTAACCATAAAATATTAAAAGGCTTATTTCAATGCAGAATATAAAAGTATTGATTTTATTGGTGCCTGGGGCCGGAATCGAACCGGCACGGTATTTCTACCGAGGGATTTTAAGTCCCTTGCGTCTACCAATTTCGCCACCCAGGCCTTGGATGGTCAGTAGCCAGAGTCTTAAGTTGGAGGCTGGAGTCGGAATCGAACCGGCGTACACGGAGTTGCAGTCCGCTGCATAACCACTCTGCCATCCAGCCTTGTAAGGGACTTTGACTACTTAGCAGCCTGTTGAAAAACTATCTGCATCGCATCTGCATTGTTAAAAATTGGTTCAAAATGCTCATTTATTATCTATAAACTCCGCTTTTTCACCAATTTTTGCCTTGCAGCTGCTGCTTCGAAAACATTTTTCAACATTCTACGAGATAAAAACAAAATTGGAGCGGGAAACGAGATTCGAACTCGCGACCCCGACCTTGGCAAGGTCGTGCTCTACCAGCTGAGCTATTCCCGCACTGTACTTCTAAATCGTGCTTTTATCCTGCTTGGGAACGTTGTTTTGTTCCCAGCCAGAGTTCCATTATTTCAGGCTCTTTGGCTTCGTGAGCCTGCTTGAGAAGCAGGGCTTCAAAGAGGACGCTATTCTAATCAGATAGGCTGTGAAGTCAAGTAAAGAGTGGTTTGCAGCGTGTTACGGGGTTTTCTGTTTGAGATCCTGACTGAGAACGGGCCAGGCATTTTTGAAATAGCTGAACATGGACCATAAAGTCAGAATGGCAGAGATATAAATCAGGGCATAACCTGCTATCAGCAAGAGATTAACTTCCACCGGGTCTGCTGCCAGCAAGGCAATAATCGCCAGCATCTGTGTGGTCGTTTTTACTTTGCCGATGTAACCAACGGCAACGATGTCGCGCTGGTTATTACTGCTCATCCATTCCCTTAAGGCTGAAATTAATACTTCCCTGGCCACCATGATGGCAGCAGGAGCGACAAACCAGGGGCTGGTATAATTGGCAGCCAGCATTACTAGGGTAACCGTGACCAGTAATTTATCGGCAACCGGATCCAGAAAGGCACCGAAATCGGAACACTGGTCAAGTTTGCGTGCCAGATAACCATCAAGCCAGTCGGTAATACTGGCAAAAATGAAAATGACTGCGGCAATCAGGTTATTGCCAGGAATACCGGAGTAATAAATGGCGATAAACACCGGAATCGCCAGTACCCGCAGGACAGTGAAAAATGTTGCCGTATTCATTTTTTCATTCTACACCACTCATGGCTATGCCGTGTGAATAATGTCATATAGGGATTCAGCCAGGGCTCGACTGATGCCCGGTACTTTTTGAAGATCTTCAACGCTGGCACGCTTGATTTCCTGCTGCCCGCCGAAGTAGTTAATCAGTTCCCGGCGTTTTTTTGGGCCTATGCCGGGAATCGCATCAAGAAAGGATTCGGTCCGTTTCTTACCGCGGCGCTGGCGATGTGCAGTAATGGCAAAGCGATGGGCTTCATCCCGGATGTGCTGTAACAAATGCAGTGCCGGGGATTCTGCCTCCAGCACCAGTTCTTCACGGGTGCCGCCAAAAAACAAGGTCTCCTGCCCTGCCTTGCGGCTGATACCTTTGGCAATGCCGATAATTAACACCCCTTCAATGCTCAGCTCTTCTAAGACCGCTTCGGCTTGCGTCAACTGACCTTTACCGCCGTCTATCAGCAGGATGTCAGGCAAACGGGCTTCGCCACGCTTCAGGCGTGTATAGCGGCGTTTCAGGGCCTGCTCCATGGCAGCGTAATCATCTCCGGGGGTAATGTTGTCAATATTGAAACGGCGGTAATCGCTTTTCAACGGGCCGTTCTGGTCAAAGACCACACAGGAGGCCACGGTGGCCTCGCCGGCGCTGTGACTGATGTCAAAGCATTCCAGCCGGTTTGGCAGCTTTTCACTTTGCAGAGCCTCCTGTAGTGCACTGAAGCGTGTTTCCATGCTCTGTCGGCTGTTGAGTTTGCTCATCAGACCATGCTGGGCATTAGTCTGTGCCAGTTGCAGCCATTTCTGCCTGTGTTGTCTGACCTTATGCTTGATTTCAACTTTATGCTGACAACAGTATTCCAGCGCAGCCACTAGGCCATTTAACTCTTCCGGGGCATTACTGACGATGATTTCACGTGGTATGCTGTGCAGCCCTTGATTTTGAATATAAAACTGGGCTATGAAGGCATGCAGAATGCTGGCAGATGTATTTTCCATGACAAATTTCGGGTAGTAGTTTTTATTGCCCAGTACTAGACCATCGCGAATAAAAATAACCTGGATGGACACTATCCCGGCCTCGTTGCACATAGCGATTACATCAACATTTCCCCTTTCACCTGAAACATACTGACGTTCCTGGACTACCCGGAGATCACGCACTTGGTCACGGATGCGTGCAGCCTTTTCAAATTCTTTATTGGCTGCCAGTTTTTGCATTTTTTCCTGCAGCTCAGCCGCAATCTGGTTGCTTTTGCCTTCCAGAAACATCACGGAGTGACGGACATCATCGGCATAATCTTCTTCACTGACCAGCCCCACACAGGGCCCGGAACAGCGTTTAATCTGATATTGCAGACAGGCACGGCTACGGTTACGGAAATAGGAATCTTCACACTGGCGTACATGAAAGACTTTTTCCAGCAGGTTCAGGCTTTCGCGAACTGCGCTGGCACCGGGGAAAGGCCCGAAGTAGCGCCCCTGCTTTTTCTTCGCACCGCGGTGCAATGCCAGTCGTGGAAACTTGTCTTTGTTGCTGAGAAAAATAAAGGGATAGGATTTATCATCCCGCATCAGGATATTAAAGGGTGGCCTCTCCTCCTTGATCAGCGTCTGCTCCAGAATCAGTGCTTCAGTTTCTGTATTGGTAATGGCAGTTTCGATATGATCGATTTTGGATACCAGCAACATGGTTTTGCTGTCCAGTCCGGAAGCACGGAAATAGGAAGTGATACGTTTTTTTAGATTCTTGGCTTTGCCGACATAAAGGATTTTGCCGTCAGCATCATACATCTTGTACACCCCGGGACGGGTGCTGGCATGTTTAAGAAAGTTCTTGCTGTCGAAGGTTGAAGCTTGCATAGGCCTATTCTAACCGATACCAGGCCCAATGCTTATCTGTTGCATGGCTGTATTTTCTGTAAGTAGCCTTCCTCGAAATTTATTGATTAATCGGACTTCTTGCTAAATCCGGGGCATAAAAAAAGGCAAGCTATAATAGCTTGCCTTTCTTAAAAGAATTAACGTGCAGATCAGACTGCTACGATATTCTCTGCCTGAGGGCCTTTTTGACCCTGAGTCACATTAAACTCAACCAATTGGCCTTCCGCCAGTGTTTTAAAACCGGGGCTAACAATTGAGCTGTAATGTGCAAAAACATCTGCACCTGATTTTTGTTCAATAAAGCCAAAACCTTTAGATTCATTGAACCATTTAACGGTACCAGTAGTTGTATTAGACATAATAAATATCCTGTATATATAGTAAAAAAATGCCCTAAAAGGCATAGGTATAAGCGGGAAAACTAGACTGAAATTTAGAACTACAGGACGATGTACTTATGAAATGCAACGAAATGGAGGTATAAAAAAGAGGCTTACTTTCAAGCTGTGCAGGGAAGGTATAGATTAAGTGGGACAAAGTCAATACTGCGGGGAATGAGTGGCGCAATGGTAGGGATGGCTAATAGTCCTTTGACTACTTTGAATCGAAAAAGACATATAGTAATTTCTGGTAATTTTTTCTATTGAGGTCAGCAAGAGGCATGGCGTTGCTTCCGATAATATCCAGTTATCGGAAGCAAAACCAAAGGGATATTTATTAATGGAACATTTTTCTAAATGACCGTTTCCAGCCATTAACTGAACTTTGGCTGGCCATAAAACGACAATTTATTATTTATTGTCCAGGCTGTATTTACCAGCGCCACTGGCATATAAAACCAGCAGACCGCCCGTGATTGACAGGTTCTTGAGAAAGTCTGTGGAGATTACTGGCATGTGATAAATTAATGCCGCCAGAAAGGTAAATATCGCCAGAGTCAACGCCACTGGTTTAGTCTTGAAGCCAACGATCAGCGCAAGCGCTCCTAATACTTCTATCAGTATGACCAGAAACAGTAATTGTCCGGGGACTCCTATACCCAGAAAGCTACCACCTGACATAAATCCGGCAGTTCCGGCATAACCAAAACCCAGCCCAAAGCCCGAGCCTATTTTTCCAATGCCAGAGATCAAAAATAAAATTGCGAGTAATACACGGCCTGCTACATGAGAATAGTCATTCATACGTCTTTCCTTCTTTATTATTGTTATGTGGTTCGTAGATACTAGCTGAGATTTGATAAAAATGCTCTAGTTGTGACAGATACTTTTCCAGAAAAATGCAGCTGCTTCTGTATAAGTTCCCATTAAGCTTAATCACTGAAAACCTGTAACTATTATTGTTACGCATTGCTGTTGACTTAAGGCATGCTACAAAGGGTAGAATCAAACTCAAAAAATTGGGTTGCGAACATAAAAATTATTCATTTCAACCCTCATAAAAATACTTATAAGAATCTGTAAGGTTGCAAATATGGTCCAGCCCTGTTTAAGAGTAAATCCGCTTGTTTTAGTTAGATTATTACTGATCGTCAGCGTCAGTGTTCTTCTCTCCCGTGAGGTATTGGCACAACCCAGCGCCTCCTTCCAATGTCCTGACCCGAGTACAGATAGCGGCGTTGAAGCAAATCAGGCGGCATCAAACTTTCCAACTGTTAATTTATTCCCCCTGGACAACCGGGCACCCGCCAGCTTTTCACTTGAAGGCCGGCCTGACCTACCCGCTCAGGTTGCACGCTATAGTGGTGATCTGCGTTTATTGCCTGTCCAGGGTAATGTTTATGTGCTGATGGGCGCAGGCGGCAATATCACGCTGCAAATTAGAAATGAAGGGACTGAAGATGGTGTATTGCTTGTCGATTCCGGCAGTGCCGAATCCAGTGAAGCTGTACTGTCCGCAATCAAACAAATTACAAGTGCCCCCATTCGAACGATAATCAATACCTCTGATGACGCTCAGCACACGGGCGGCAATATCCTGGTGGGCCAAAATGGCAGCAAACTGGTGACGAACACGGCGGACACTGACAATGGCGAAGAACCGGGGGCAGCCATCATTGCACGTGAAGAGGTGATGATTCGCATGCTGGTGGGTGGTATCGAGGACTGTGGCTGGCCCAACAGAACCTATGCGGCCTACCCAAGACTAACCATATTCTTCAATGGTGAGGGAATCCGAATCATGCATATGCAAAACGCCGTCACAGATGGCGATTCTTTCGTCCATTTCCGTGGCTCGGATGTGGTCAGCACTGGTGACATTTTCAATACTGATCGCTACCCGCCCATTGATCTGGACCGTGGAGGCTCGATCAATGGCGTAGTAGCGGCACTCAATGAATTGCTTGAAATTACCATACCTGCACTGAAAAATGAGGGAGGTACTTATGTTATTCCCGGTCATGGCAGGGTCGCAGATGAAGCCGATGTCTCAGAATACCGCGATATGGCAACAATTGTCCGTGACCGTATCCAGACCTATGTAGATAGGGGCATGAGCCTTGAGGAGGTGCAGGCTCTGCGTCCGACGCTTGAATACGATGGCCGCTATGATCGTGGCCTGAGCCCCGAAACCTTTGTTGAAATTGTTTATCAGAGCCTCAGTCAGACAGGAGGTTCACAATGAAAACTCTGCTTTCATCTTCTATGCGTTTATTCAGTGCCTGCGTTTTTGTTTCTTCATCCTCCATGTTATTTGCTCAGCTACCACAGGATGAGCCTGATTTAAGAACTGCCAGAGAAATGGCACCGGTAGACCTTACCGGCACCTGGGTATCCGTTATTAGTGAGGACTGGCGTTATCGAATGGTGACACCACCAGCCGGAGAGTTGCATGGTCTTCCCTTGAACCAGTTGGCTGAGGATGTCATGAATGCCTGGAATCCCGATGCTGATGAAACTTCTGGCCTGGCATGCAAGGGTTATGCAGCGCCGAATCTGATGAGCCTGCCGGGACGCGCCCGGATTAGCTGGGAGAATGATGAAACCCTGAAAATTGAATACGATTACGGTGAACAGACACGCTTGCTGCATTTTGATGGGTCACCCCCAGCCGACGCTGAAAGAAGCTGGCAGGGTTATTCCCTTGCCCAATGGATAAGGCAAACGACTCTCGCAAGGGGTATTGGTTTCTTCGGCGTAGGTGGCGGTCTGGGAGACTTGCTGGGCCCGCTGGAAATTACCACAACCAATCTTCGCGAAGGTTATCTGAGAAAAAATGGCGTTCCCTTCAGCGAGGATGCTGTCCTGAAGGAATATATTGTCTGGCGCAGGGATACCGTCACAGGCGCTGAGTGGTTTTCCCTGATCAGCACCGTTGAGGATCCAACCTATCTCAGAGGTCTTTACATCAGAAGCTCTGAATTCAGAAAAGAGACTGACGATTCCATGTGGTCGCCACGACCCTGTAGCGTGAGGTAAGAATAAACATGATAACAAAAATAAAAAATCTTGCTGTCGCATCACTTGCACTGTACGCAATGATGACGGGCAGCATGCTTAACGCTCAGTCCGGAACAGCCGGCGGGGCCTACGAGGCCGATTTGCAGGGTTACTGGTACAACCCCCTGTATGAAGACAACCGTGACCGGGGTGAAGGCCCCTATATTGGCGATTACCTGGGTTTGCCCCTGAACGAGGCTGCCATCCAGGCTGCTGAAGCCTGGGACCCAACCATCCTGTCCCTTGAGGAACGTCAGTGTAATGATTATTCCGCCGATTACGCCGCCCACAGTATTGGGAGTCAGGCTATCTGGAAAGAAGTTGATCCGTTCACCAATGAAACGATTGCCTGGCGTTTACGCCTTTCCTGGATGGGAGGACAACGCACCATCTGGATGGATGGACGGCCACATCCACCTGAAGGGGCTCCGCACACATGGCTGGGATTTTCCACCGGCGAATGGGTAGGCCCTACGCTGGTGGTCACCACGACACACCTGAAGAATACCTGGTTGCGGCGTAATGGCGTTCCCCGTAGTGACAAGGCTTATGTCGTTCAGTATTTCACCCGGCTTGGTAACCTGCTGACCATTGTTGATCATATCTATGATCCTGTTTACCTGACCGAACCTTTGGTGCGCAGCAGTGATTATATTCTGGATCCTGCCGGAAAGATGGCAACTTTTATCTGTGAAACAGTTGAAGAAGCACCACGTGATCTGGGTGTCGTTCCACACTATCTACCGGGTGAAAACACAAGTCTGAGCGAATTTTTCGAAACTTTTGATGTCCCGATGGGGATCATGCATGATGGTGCAGCAACGATGTACCCGGAGTATTTGGATAAGCTTGAAGCTATCCGCAATGACTGAGATAACTCATTTCAGTGCTTAGCTGACAAGCCGAGCTTCTTTTATTTGCAGGCCATAAAGCCCAGCGACTTTATTGAGCCAGCATCTCCTCATAATAGCGCTCAAGACTATTATTGAGCCAGGTTGAGGTACTGACAGTGTTGTCCCAACCAAGCTCGTCCAGTTTAAGCAAGGCCAGCACATCCTCTATCGGTACGCCACTTTGTGCCAGTTCCTGCATACGCCGATTCATTTCCTCGAATCTGTACTTATAGGCCACAACATCCTCTTTATCCATCAGCCATCCGTGCCCCGGTATCAAGGTATCAAAATCAATTTCAAGCAGCGCATCAATAGTTTGAACCCACTCTTTGGCACTCCCTCCTGAGGAGTAGTCAATAAAAGGCATCCCATCAATAATTAAGTCGCCGGCATGAACTGTTCGCAGGTCAGGAAAGTAAATGATGCTATCCCCATCAGTATGCCCCCGCCCGACATGCAGTAAGCGAACTTCCACATCGCCAAGAAAAACAGAGGCTTCCTTTTCAAATACAATATTGGGTTCACCGGGTTGCGCGATTTCCAGGAAATTATTGCGAGTGTTTTTATGCCCAACGATATTCATCCCTACGGATTTAAAGATGCCGTTACCCTGAGCATGGTCAGGGTGATGATGCGTATTCAGGAGATACATGATAGGCAGTGGAGAAATCGTACGGACCAATTCAAGAATATTATCGACCTGATCATAAAACTTGCTGTCGACAAGTATTAATCCCTGAGGGGTCACTCTTACAGCAATATCACCACTTTCATGATTAAGGTCATCGGCATAACTTCTTGCGCTATCTGGAGGGCAGTTGTCCCGCATACAGCGAGAAAAGGGACCTCGAATTAGAAACAACCCCTCCTTGACCATCTCGATTTGCATAGGACCAGCACCAATGTCTTCCTGCTGATGTCTTAAAGGAGGCTGGGCAAAAAGGTTAGTTGAAGCAAACACGCCCAGTATAAAAAGCATTACAAAGCCTATATTTCTATTCATACCATCCTCTTTGACAGGTAGTGCTTTAAAAAAAGATCTTCTAATTTAAGTAGCTTTCGTCTGCTTTTGACAGCTAGCACAAATAACGACAAAGACAACTACCCTAGCTTTCAGGCCAGCTAAAACTTCAACTGAGCTTAAATAATACGCACTTCAGGCTGCAGTTCAATCCCAAACATGTCTTTTACCGAAGCCTGAATACGTGTTGAAAGTTCGTAGAGTTCAGCACCGCTGGCTGCTCCGTAATTCACCAGCACCAGTGCATGCTCCTTATGCACGCCAACATCCCCTTCCCGGTAACCTTTCCAGCCGGCTTGATCAATCAGCCAGGCGGCCGCGAGTTTATGTTGTCCCTGGTAAGGATAGGCAACGATATCCGCGTGAGACGTTTTTAAACGCTGATATTCTTCATCTGATACCACCGGATTCCAGAAAAAACTCCCTGCATTCCCCAACTGACCGGGGTCAGGTAATTTTGATCGTCGAATCCGGCAAACAGTATCACTGATCAATTGTGGGGTGATCTGATCTTTCGCTTGATCTTTCAAGGCTTCTTGCAAAGCAGGATAAGTCAGATTTATTTGTGCTTGTTTCAATAATTTAAACGTGACACTGGTTATGACATAACGGTTTTTCAGTTCCGTTTTAAAGATTGATTGGCGGTAACTTAAACGGCAATCCTCTTTGGAAAAAGTCTGCACTTCGCCGGAGGCAATTTCCAATGCGTCCAGTTCATGCAGAAAGCCGGATAACTCCACACCGTATGCACCAATATTCTGTACCGGTGCTGCACCTACAGTGCCCGGAATCAGACTCAGATTTTCAAGACCATAATAACGCGCCTGCAGACAGTATTGGACAAAGTCATGCCAGATTTCACCGCAACAGGCTTTAACAAGATAATGATCTTCGTCTTCGCCAACCAGACCAATACCCTTGATGTTTAATTCAATAATTAGCCCGGCATAATCTTCCTTGAACAGCAGGTTACTACCCTGCCCGATTATCATAAACGGCAGTTCATGTTGTCGGGCGAAATTCAGGGCTTCTAATAAATCATCCGTGTTCTTTATATCAGCAAAATAACGGGCATAGGCTGACACATGAAAGGTATTGAATTTTTTAAGATTAATATTTTCCTGAACCAGCATAATAATGTGAGTTAAAGTGCTCAGGACAACTGATGCACATCAACAATATGATCCAGAATATCTTTGCTGGCGGCTTCAACCAGATCGAGCACCAATTCAAAACCTTCTTCACCCGAGTAATAAGGATCAGGCACTTCACGGTAACCATCCCGGCCCTCCTGTTTGTCCGGCCAGGTCAGAAACAGCTGTGTACTGGCTTTTGCATTTGCCGGCTCGATGGCTTTTAAGTCGCTCAGGTTAGTGGCATCCATGGCAAAAATATAATCAAAGTTGTGAAAGTCATCGGCTGCGACTGTGCGAGCCTGAAGCGGCTCCAGATCAAGCTCACGTAACGCTGCGGCAGCGCGGGCGCGTTTATCGGGTTTTTCCCCAATATGCCAGGTGCCTGTACCGGCTGAATCAATATCAAATAAATGCTCAAGCTGACGCTTGCTCACCTCGTTTCTGAATACGACTTCGGCTGTTGGTGAACGGCAGATATTACCCAGACAAACCATTAATACTCTTATTGGCTGTGTAGCCATTAGTGCTCCGTTATTTTCCCGTTATTTTCCTAACGCTTTTCCAGCAAGGTTTTAATATGTTTTAAATCGGCTTCGGTATCGACGCCCGGCGGAATGCTTTCACAGGACTGTGCCATGTGTATTTTTATGCAGTTAGCCATAAAGCGCAGTTGTTCCAGTTTTTCAATTCGTTCCAGTTCACTGACCGGCCAGCTAACAAAGTCATGCAGGGTTTTAGCTCTGTAGGCATATAAACCAATATGTCTTTTATATGAAATTTCTTCAGCCTGATCGCGATTAAAAGGAACCACTGCCCTGGAAAAATATAAAGCCATGCCTTTTTTATCAGTCACGACTTTCACCATATTTGGATCCGCTGCTTCATCCGGGTTTGGAATCAGCTCGTACAGCGAGCATAAGCCTGCCTCAGCATTAGTGATTAAATTATCCGCAACCTGGTTGATCACTGCCGGAGGAATTAACGGTTCGTCGCCCTGTACATTTACGACAATATCCTCATCGTTCAAGTCAAGTAGGCGACAGACTTCTTCTATACGATCACTGCCAGAAGCATGTCCGGCATCTGTCATGCAAACCTGCGCATCAAAGGCTTCACAACTTTTCTTAATGTCATCGTTATCAGTAGCAATATAAACGGCTGCCGCCTGGCTTTCACAGGCACGTTCGAAAACATGCTGGATCATGGGTTTACCGGCAATTTCAATTAAAGGTTTACCCGGTAGACGAACGGACTGATAACGCGCAGGAATGACTACGATAAAAGACATCAACGGGGCCTGTTTTCTTTTTCCTCAGTACTCAGGGTTCTTGCTTCACTTTCCAGCATGACAGGAATTTCATCACGGATTGGAAACGCCAGCGCATCGGCATAGCAAATAAGTTCCAGTGCTTCCTTGTTGAAGTGTAATTTACCTTTACAGATTGGACAGGCAAGGATGGCTAGTAGTTTTTTATCCATAGGTTATTGTCGTTCAATTAAATACTAAAGGCTTTAAGTTTTGTGAGCAGGCTGTCAATAAAGGCTTCATCGATGACAGCGTCCACACGCAAATACCAGTCAATTTTTCTGGCAAAGTCCATGCACTTCACCGCATCTTTTTCAGTCATGATCACTTCGTAATCGTCTTCAAAATTAATATCCTGCAAAGAATAAACATGATGATCAGCAAAAACGTGGGTAATAATATCAAAACCACAATCACAAAGAGAGCTAAAAAACCGCTCAGGATTGCCGATACCGGCAATGGCATGAACTTTATGTTTAGTTGCAACAGGCTCAGCATTTTCCGTTTCATTGTTCTGGGCTGATACTTTGGACTTCATCATTTCTTCCCTGACATGGGCTATCGGAAATATTTCAGAGGATAAAAGATGACATAAATGCCTGGGCTTCAAAGTCATCTCATAACTGGGTTTATTAAACCTTAGGTGACATGCTCCGTTACAGATAATATAGTCGACTTCATTCAGACGTTCCGGTTTCTCCCTGAGCGGCCCTGCCGGCAGTAAATAACCATTACCAAAGCCACGGCGACCATCAATAACAGCAATTTCAATATCCCGAGCTATGGCGTAATGCTGCATGCCATCATCACTGAGGATGACATTACAGTCATAATGCTGTTCCAGACTCTTTACGGCTGCTGCCCTGTCTGCATCAATGACTACCGGGCATTCGGTATTACGTGCTATCAGCAAGGCTTCATCACCGCTATGTGCAACCGGTGAATCCTTATTCACATGAAAGGGATAACTCGGCGCTTTGGAGCCGTAACCACGGCTAACTATGCCAGGCCTGTAACCGGCATAAAGTAACTGCCTGGCCAGATAAATAATCAGGGGGGTCTTGCCGGTACCGCCAACAGTGATGTTGCCGACAACAATAAGTGGAACGCTGGCTCTGTAAGCTTTTTTCCTGCCGCTGGTGTAAAGGCTGCGCCTGACGCTACTGATAAAGGAAAACAAGGCACTGACTGGCTTCAACCAGGATATGGGATTAGCTCCATACCAGGTATCAACAATCTTTTTCATGTTGGTTTCTTCATGCGCTGACAAATTGTTTTTTATGCAGCTTGGCGTAGTACTGATTCAGTGCCATGAGCTCATCGTGCTTGCCGCTTTCAACAATTTCACCATCCTGCATCACCAGAATTTGGTCGGCTTTCTCAATGGTAGATAAACGATGAGCAATAACAAAAGTGGTCCTGCCCTGCATCAAGGTTTCCAGAGCGGCCTGAATATGCTGCTCTGATTCTGTATCCAGTGCAGAGGTGGCTTCATCGAGAATCAAAATGGGCGCATCTTTTAGTAAGGCTCTGGCAATCGCAATGCGCTGGCGCTGGCCGCCTGATAATAAAGTGGCATCATCGCCGACAACGGTATCCAAGCCCTGTGGCAGTTTTTCTATGAACTCCATAGCATGGGCACTTTTCAGTGCTGCGATTATGTCAGTTTCACTTTTATCGGCCAGTTCACCATAGGCCACATTGTCGCGAATTGACGAATTAAAAAGGATGACCTGCTGGCTGACCAGAGCAATCTGCTGGCGCAGATTATTCATTGTGTAATCAGTGTTAGGCACATCATCAATCAGAATCTGCCCATGGCGGACATCATAAAAACGCGGAATCAGATTGACCAAAGTCGTTTTACCACTACCGGATTTGCCAACAATTGCAGTGACCTGTCCCGGGTTCGCGCTTAGGTTAATTTCGCTCAGTACATCTCTGGCATTTTCATGATAACGGAAACTCAAATCCTTAAAGATAACCCTGCCCTCTACCCGTTTGGATTCGTAATTGCCGTTATTGGCTTCAATATCTTCATCCAGCAAAATAAAAATGGAACTGGCTGCTGCCAGCCCGCGTTGAATCGCTGAATTAACCTGAGTCAATTGCCTGATCGGTGTGGAGAGCATGCCGGCGGCAATAATGAAGGATGCCAGATCGCCGGTGCTCAAATTGCCAATCATTTGTGGCGATAACACCAACCAGACCATCACGGCCAGTGAAATAGTTACCACCACCTGGATTACCGGCGTACTGATATTGGAAACTGATTCCAGCTTGAGACTTTGGCTGCGATTGCGCGCACTGGCCTCAGTAAAATTATCCAGCGCCTGTTTTTCCGCGCCGAAGCTTTTAATAACCCGCATGCCCTTGATGGTCTCAGACAAAATATGCGTAACATCGCCAATGGAAGACTGAATACGGTGGCTGTATTTTCGAAACAGTTTTGATGCATAGTTAATCAGGGCCGCAATCAAGGGTAATGCTGCGATAAAAATCAGAGTCAATTGCCAGCTCTGATAAAGCATATAGCCCAACAAACCTATCACTGTCAGCCCCTGTTGCAGCAAGACTTTCAATGAATCACTGACGGCTGAAGCAATTTGAATAACGTTATAGGTCACCGTCGACATCAGCTTGCCAATTTCGCTGCGGTCGTAAAAGTTAATGGGTAACTGGAGAAAACGCTCCAGTAATTGAGAACGGATACGATGCACCACAGTATTGGCGATATAGGCCATCGAATAGCCACCAAGATAGCCACCGACACCCCGGGTTACTGCCAGCAAGACCAGCAGCAAGGGAATCCGTAATCTTTCTCTGGTACTTATTTCACGTGCAACCTCAATGGTATCAACCAGTTGTCCGGTCAGATCGACAAACCAGAAATTGGTACTGGCGAACATGGCAAAACCCACGATACTGATAATGGCTGCCGGCCATAAGGGTTTTAAGTACCTCAGCAAGCGCCGGTAAATAACCAGACTGGCTTCTTTTGATAAATGCGAAGAAGCAGAGTCTTTACTCATTCTTCCTCCGATTCCTGACTGGTGGCAATATTCAGCTGGCTGAAACCGAGCTGGGCAACAGCATCCATAACAGTTACCACGGACTGGTAGGAGGTATTGGCATCGGCGGTAATGATCACCGGCAGGCTGCGGTCACCGGCAGACATCTCTTCAATGGCATCCATCAGGGTGGATAACTGACTGTTGACCAGGCCCCGGCCATTAACCGCATAAGAACCATTTTGTGCCACCATAACTTCAATCTGATCAGGGGCAACATCCATAACTTCACCTGAAGCTTCCGGCAGATTAATCAGCAAATTAGTATCTCGGGTAAAGGTGGTGGTTACCATAAAGAAAATTAGCAATAAAAACACCACATCAATCAGAGGTGTTAAATTAACACTGACCTCTTCTTTCAGTTGGCGTTCAAATTTCATCTTAGATTGCTTCGTTGCTGTTTTTTTCGTTGTTTTCGTTTTCGTTAGCGTCTTTATAGTCCACTGTACGCGACGAATGCAAGGCATCAACCAACTTGATGGATTCGCGTTCCAGTTCGACGACCAGTGTATCTATCCGGCGTTGAAAGAAACGATAAAACAACAGGGTGGGAATTGCGACAGTCAAACCGGCAGCCGTTGTAATCAGGGCTTCGGAAATGCCGCCTGCCAGTACGTTGGCATTGCCCGTGCCCTGCGCCATGATTTCAGTGAAAACCCGTATCATCCCCAGCACTGTCCCCAACAGTCCCAGCAAAGGCGTGATCTGGGCAATGGTTCCCAGCAGGTTGAGATAGCGTGACATATCATGAATCACATGGCCGGCCGCCTGCTCGATACTTTCCACCATAATGGTGCGGCCTGATTTGGCACTGAGTAGCCCGGCTGCCAGAATCTGCCCCAAAGCCGATGAGTTTCTGAGCTCCCGTAATTCATTGGCGTTAAGCTGGTTTTGTTTAATCTTAGCCCAGACATCAGGCAGCATGTTTCTCGGGGCAATACGTGAAGGTTTTAGGGTCCAGAAACGTTCAATGATGATGGCAATGGCAAGCACGGAACAAAGAATGATTGGCATCATTAAAATGCCACCGGCCTGTACTATTTCAAACACTAGGATTCATCCTCTTTTTAATACCACTCAGTATACGGATTCTGTATACGAAAAAGCGCTGGTCAGAAACGCGGATAGTAGCATATTCCATCGCTAAACCTCAGGGTTTAAGAGGAAGCTTAAAGGCATTTCTCTGCTAAATTTCTGCTCAGGGCAGCGTCCTCCAGAAGCGTTTATTTTCCTGTCGGTACAGCAAAACTTCAGGCAGGCTGACCACTTCTCCCCTTACCCAAAAATCTTTTCTTTCCAGCTCAGCGGGTAAAATCTGCTCAAGACTGTTTACTGCCCAGTACAAGATCCAGAACAAGCCGAAACCATAAGCTGACAGCAGACGCAACGTAGAAAAGCGCAGGCTCAGAATAAACGGAATAAAACATAAAGGCAGATAGTCAGGATCAGGTGGCCCGGGAATCATGCCGCCAAGCAAAACACCCAGGCTGAAAGCGATCGTCCATGAACGCATAGCTTAACCGGCACTAAAAAAAGATATTTACAGTTTAGGTCGTTCTCCGCATCACGCCAGTTTTACTCAGAGCATTTATGGCAAGCGATGCTTACTGAAAAACGCCCAGATTAATTCACTGGCATTGATTTCCTTGTTGGATCCGGCTCTTGGAGAATCCGGCCAGCTATGACCACCATTGGTGAGCTGATAAAACTGTATCTCTGCTGAAGCCGCACAATCAGACCATTGGTAAAAAGTAATACGCTGGGTGAGTCTGTCAGCGTTGTTAGTCAGTGAACAGTCATTGGCCTGACGCCATTTGTCCAGTGCTGTTTCCACACCCATACGCCAATACGGGCGGGATCTGGCAGAAACTTCATATTGATTGGTGGCATCATCCAGACTGTGAAAACTCAGTATCGGAATGGCTCTTTTCAGCGTGCAGCCATCGGGGTATTGCAAACCCGATACAGGGGCTGCAGCGGCTAACACATCGGAAAGTTCACAAGCCAGTCTGCTGGTCATGCGGGCACCACCGGAAAAACCGGTTGAATAAATCCGACTGTGGTCGATATTAAGCATGGCAGCCACATCTTCAATCATGTCACGGGCAAACTGCACATCATCAACACCGGCATCTAGATTCGCGTTCCAGCTGCCTGAAGTGACCGAGTTGGTAAATGCGCCGACCGGATAAACCAGAGCAAAACCGAACTCTTCAGCTAACCTAATAAAGTCCGAGGTGCTTTCCTGTCCTTCCGGCGAACCACCGGAACCATGATAGTTCAATACCAGAGGCAAACTGGCATCAGCATCGTGTGGCGGGACATACAAGACATAAGAGCGCTCGACACCAGCAGACACTACTGAATGCCTGGACTGCCCCTCCATGTTTTGTGCAAAAGCACTTGCCGTCAGAAAGCTGCAGAACAGCAGAGTCAGTTTTAATGGTTTAATTTGTTTAAGCATGTCAGCCCCTTATTCTTATTAATTTTTAACGGAACAGTGTCAGGATTCTACCCGTTTCGTCATCCAGATATAAGGCTCCGCTTTGCCATCAATCACAAACATATCGTCGACTTTGCAAAGCTGCTCGAAGCCCGTCTTTTTATATAAGTGCACGGCTGGAACATTAGCCGCAAGCACTTCCAGGTCTATATTTTTTATAAGTCCGGAACCTGCTGCCCAAGCCAAGGCAAAATTTACCAGCTCTGTGCCAGTTCCCCTGTGCCTGTAGTTTTGATGAACACCCATGCCTAGCAAAGCACGATGAGAGGTGTTGGGTTCCCGACGACTGCGTAAATCCACATGGCCCTGAATATTTCCAGCTTCATCACATTTAACCCAGGCTCTTCTCCAGCTGATATGCCCGACCGCTATCTTCAAACCCTCAATAAAACCAGCCTGCTTTTCAACTGGAAAGCCATTCTGGCTTCTCGAAACAGGTTGAAACAAGACGCCGCCAGCTTGGCCATTCTCACTTAACTGCTCATCCAGATAGCTGAAAAACTTTTTAAACTGGCTGTCGTCCAGAGGAATAATCATGCTTGTTTTTGTCCAAACTATTCATAACGTAGAGTTTGCGCCGGATCGACATGTGCCGCTGAATAAGCTGGATATAAGGTTGCCAGTAAACTTAAAATAATTGCGATGCTGCAAACCAGGACAAGGTCGCTGGCAAGCAGTTGTGATGGCAGATAGTTAATCGGATAGACATCCGCACTGAGCAGCTCCATCCCTATCGCACTTTCCAGCCAGGCGAACAGATCGCTGACATAGATTGAGCCCAGCACCCCCAGAAACAATCCCACCAGCGTTCCAATCACTGCAATAATGGCACCCTGCACTAAAAAAATATTACGAATACTGCTGAAGGAAGAGCCCATGGTTCTCAGGATGGCAATGTCAGCCTGCTTATCCTTGACCACCATAAACAGACTGACGACTACATTAAAAGCGGCAACTGCAATCAGTAAAAACAGCAGCAAGCCAACCATCGATTTGGAAAGCTGGATGTTCTGATAAATATTACCGTAATCCAGTGTCCAGTTACTGAAAGCGTAATCTCCGCCAATCCGGTTTTGCAGGTCGCGGATAACAACTGAGCTGGCAAACAGGTCATGTAACTGAATTCTCAGGCCATGAATATTGTCAGCCAGCCTGTAAAGTAATTGCGCGTCGTTCATATGCACCAGTGCCAGATTGTCATCAAGCTGCGAACCGATTGTGAAGATGCCGCCGACCGTACAGCTTCGCTGTCTGGGAAACTCCCCCATGGGGGTGATATTCAGATAACTGGAAACCAGCGTCAGTTCATCACCCACTCCGACATTAAGATGTTCTGCTATTCCGGAACCGATGATTATTGAAAATTCACGCGGCCTTAATGCCGATAAAGAACCTTCATTCATGAAATCCTGCAGAATTGACACTCTGCTTTCAGCCTCAGGGTCGACACCATTTAGCAGGATGCCACGGGACTGTCCATTCGCCAGAAGCATACCCTGCAATTGCACTAAGGGAGCTGCCGCAGAAACTTGTGGATTGGCTTCCACACTGGCCTGAATCAGTTGCCACTGTTCCCGGTTCATTAAGGCTTCATTGGGCAGGCTTGTCATGGTGACGTGAGGCACCAGTGACAGAATGCGTTCCCTGAGCTCGCGGTCAAAGCCGTTCATGACAGAAAATACAATGATAAGTACGGCAACACTAAGGCTTAATCCGATAACAGACAAACGAGAAATAAAACCAACCAATAAGTTATCAGAAGTGATGGAGGCATAGCGTTTGCCGATAAACAATGCCTGCAAGGCCATCTTAGGTGGTTTCCTGTGCGACGAGTTTGCCATCCTGCAATATCAGTCTGCGGTCCTGTTGGTTCGCGAGTTCCTGATCATGCGTGACAATGACAAAGCTGCTGGTGAAGGTCTGCTTCAACTCAAGCATGAGCTTCTGGATGCTCTTGGCAGTGTTGCGGTCAAGGTTGCCGGTCGGTTCATCCATCAGGATACAGGCCGGGTTGTGTACCAGGGCTCTGGCAATAGCCACACGTTGACGTTCACCGCCTGATAACTGCGAAGGTTTATGTGTCAGACGCTCTCTCAGTCCGACCTGTTCAAGTATGGCGGCCGCCTGCTGCATGGACTCCAGAAAGGGACGTTTGGCAATAATTAATGGCATGGCAACATTTTCCTGGGCAGTAAATTCTCCCAGTAAGTGATGAAACTGATAGACAAAACCCAGTGTGCGATTACGCAACGCATCCTGGGCTTTATGACTTAAAAGCTGGACATCCTGACCCTGGATATAAACATTGCCTGAGCTGGGTTTATCCAAACCACCAAGCAGGTTAAGCAAGGTTGTTTTACCGGAACCTGAGGCGCCGATAATGGCAACACTTTCACCCTGATACAGACTGAAATCCAGATTATTCAAGACACTTAATTCATGTCCGCCTTGCTGAAATACCTTGCTTAAGTGCTGACATTTCAAGATTAACTCACTCATAACGTAATACTTCCGCCGGATGAATACGTGAGGCTTTCCAGGCCGGATAAAGGGTTGCCAAAAAAGAAATGAGCAAGGCAAACAGACAGGTAATGGTGACATCGGAGCTTTGTATATCTGTTTCAATAATGCTCAGCATGAACATGCCATCAGGAATAAACAAAAGTTCAAGTAGCTCGCCAATAAAGCCAAAGTTGGCAGCAATGACCAGACCCAGAATCGCTCCCAGCACTGTGCCACTGACGCCGACCAGCAGGCCTTGTACGATAAAAATTGCCATGACCGTGCGTTCCCCAGCCCCCATAGTCCGCAGGATCGCTATGTCCGCCTTTTTTTCTGAAACCACCATGACCAGCGTCGAGATGATGTTAAATGCGCCAATGGCGACTATCATCATCAACATAAACCAGGTCATGATTTTTTCCATTTTCAGGGCGTTAAACAAACTCGCTTCACTAATGCTCCAGTCTTCCCCCTGATAATCCGCACCGGGTAATTCATTCCTCAGTAAACTCAGGCTGGTAGCAACAGAATTTGCCGCATTAAAAATATTATCGACTTTCAGGCGCAGGCGAACCGCTTCTCCAGTGTTGTTTAAATCAAGCAGCTCAACGCTGTCATCCAGATGAATAAGCGCCAGTTCAGAACCAATACTGAATTGCACATCAAAAATACCGCTTACCGTAAAAGTATGCATATTCAGCTGCAGATTCGAAGCCGAACCGGACAGTTCAGGGACGATAAGATTGACACTGTCGCCGGGAAGCAGGCGCAGGGCATTAGCTAACCTGCGCCCCAGAATAATCCCTCTTTCGCCTGCAGCCAAAGCATGTAAGCTGCCCTGCAGCATGCTGTCTTCTATTGTTGAGGTTTGTATTTCAGCTTCAGGAATGATGCCTTTTACCTCTGTTACCTGGTGAATACCGTTTTTGCTGAGCATGGCTTCCAGTGAAATATAGGGCGACACACTGGCAATCCCGCTTTGCTGAGACAGAAGCTCTGCAGCCTGCTGCCATTGCGGAAAATCTCCTCTGGTATAAATATCGGCATGCGGCACAGTGATCAGTGTTCGTTCTCTTTGCTCGCCTTGAGCACCGTTAAACACGGCCAGCACTATAACAATAACCAGCACGCCCAATGTCAGCCCGGTCATCGATATCAGAGAAGTGAAAGAAATAACCCGATTATCTTTCTTGGAGAGTATGTAACGCAGACCTATAAATAAAGGCGTGATTTTCAGCATTCTTGACAACAGCGCTCATCTGAAAGCAAGCCGCAATTTTGCAGGCAGGATGCTGGCAGGTCAAGGCGCAGCGCCTGAATTAAACAGCGTAAAAAAATATAGCCCTACTATACTGACATTAAGTTACTTAATCAGACATCATGAGCATGACACAAGTTGTTGAATTTCCACAACGCCAGCATCAGGAGTTTAGGAGACTGGTGTTCAAAGCAGTTTTCGATGCGGCTCGAGTACAGCAGATGGATATAGAGAACTATATTTCTGCAATTTACTAGGACGGCGAGAATCCTCCGCTGTTTGCATCCACACACAGCCTGAATAGAGTTTATTTACGCTTTAAAGATTTGATTGAGACAACAGTCAGCTCCGATCCAGAAGCTGACAGACTTTCTGGGCATAATAGTGCCTACTTATGCTTTCGCGTTTATCTGCATAACATTTGCATGACAAGACAAACATTGCCGGAATCCGAGAGCGAGCAATATTTGCAGGATGCCCTGAAGGAGTATTTTCAGGCAGTAGCCAAAGTGCTTTCCATTCAGGAAGAAGTGAAAATATTGCGGTATTTAAAGCGTTTAAGGCAGCAGGCCTCAAGTCAGCCGCCAGGGACTGTTCTTTAGCACCTAGTCTTTGCTTAACTCGCGGACTGTTTGTCGCTGTTGCCTATCAGGCCGGATTCATGTTTTTTAAGCAGACGCTGGACTGTTTTAAAAGAGATTCGCACCATGGGGGTGCTCACTTCAGAAGAAATTGCACGTAAAGATTTGCCCTCTTTCTTCATGTTAATAATCTTTTTAAGCATCCGCTGCTCCATTGGATTTTCAATAAGACGTCCATTGGAATGGATCATGTAGCCAAAAGGTCGACTGCCTCCGAGGAAACGCCCTTTATTGCGCTGACTTTGCTTCACCGTTTTTATACGCTCTGTTGATCTGCGTTTTTCCAGACTATGGAAGACATCTAACAGTCGATTGAAGGAAGGATTGAAGTCAGCGGCAGTGACTTCGCCGCTTAGTTCCAGAATAAACAGACGAACTTTCTTATCTTTGAACAGCTTAAGCCCGGTCAGCATGTCATCACAGCTACTGAAAATTCGTTCGATTGAGCAAGTAAGAACTACGTCGCCTGCTTCCAGCAGTTCCAGCATTTGCTTGGCTTTTGAGCGCTTGCCAAACTCAGTCGACCATTTCAGGTTGCTGTCTATAAAACTATTATTAATGTGCATGCCATGAGCAAGCGCATAGGTCTGCAATCGGAGGTTTTCCTGCTCCAACAAGCTTTCAAGATCTTTTTCTTCTTGTTCTTCTACTGTTGAAGTTCGAGCGTAGCTGTATACGGACATGATTATTTCCCTGATGCTTCAACTTTAACATTTAAGTTCTATCTTCATGTTTTATATGAAGAAAAGAGCACAACTTATTGTTTATTCTTATTTTTATATTTCGTTTGTGTCTCTGCACAGACGACAGAGTACTTTTTTATCACCCTGAGTTTAACTTTGCAAGATAAATATAGGAAAAATAAGAAAATTATGGATTTCAGGGGCTAATATTGAACTCTTCAAGCTTACTTGCTTGCTGCCATATAAAGGCTGAGCAAGCACTGACCGGTACTCAACGAAAGTGTCTATTAAGGGTATTGAGAAATGAGTTGCTAATAATTATTTGCTAGCTATTTAAAAAGCTGCAGCGAGAGACTGCAGGATATCTATCATCGGCATCGGGTAAACACCCAGGTAAATAATGATAGCTGACATGCTTGCAAGTACAGCATGCGTACCGAAAGGAATTGCCTGCCCTGCCGGATCCTGTTTTGACACTTTTTCAACCGGCTGCAACATGGCGTAGATAATTCGAAGGTAATAATAAAGACCAATTGCACTACCAATGATGAGCATGGTTAACAGGAACCACAATGAACCCTCTACCCCGCTGGTAAAGACATAAAACTTGCCGATAAATCCTGCCGTGAGTGGAATACCTGCCAGAGAGAACAATACGGTAATCATGACTGCTGCCAGCCATGGGTTGCGCCAGAACAATCCCTGATAATCACTGATCATGTCCAGCTCTTTGCCAGAATTGGAGATTGCATTGGTCACAGCAAAACCACCCAAAGACATAATGAAGTAGGCAGCAACATAAAAGCTCATACTTTCCACACTCAGCATGCCCGGAACAGAGGCTGCAGCAATAATGACAACCAGCAAATACCCCAGATGAGCAATTGATGAATAAGCAAAAAGTCTCTTCACATTGGCCTGCATAAGCGCCAGCAGATTACCCAGTAACATTGATGCAGCTGCCATAACTGTTAACACCAACATCAGTGCATCGTACTGGAAAGCATCGGAAATAAGCAGCAATCGTAAAACTACAGCCAGCATGGAGGCTTTTGATACCGTAGCCAGATAGGCTGTAACGGGCACAGGGGCACCTTCATAAACATCAGGGGTCCAGATATGAAAAGGAACCAAGGAGAGCTTGAAGGCAATACCAGCGATAATCATTAACCAGCCGGTGACCAATACAGGACTTGCAGCAACATCCTGAGCTTCAATAGCCGGTGCCAGGTCAGAGAAAAACATGGTGCCGGTTAAAGCATATAGCAAGGCGATTCCAAACAGAATCAGACCGGAAGCCAGTCCCGACATAATCAGATATTTTATGGCCGCTTCCAGTGGAAATTTAGCCGATTTTTCTTCATGCACCGGATAGGCAATCATGGCGTACAAGCTGACACCAAGCATTTCCATGCCAATAAAGAAGCTGACGAAATGCGTACTGCAGGCCAGTACAACAGCACCGAGAGTTGCTGTCAGCAAGAGAATATAGAACTCTTCATTCAGTGCATTGTGAGATTCAAAATAAGGATAGGCCAGGATGCTCACTGCTAATGCACCAAATATAATCAGACCTGAGAAAAACAGACTATAGCCATCAAAGTACAAAAGCTCTGTTGCCTGTAAAGGTAAAACCGGATCAACGAAAATAAAGACGAGTAATGAAGCTGCCAGACCCGCAGTGGTCAGTGCATTGACCAGGCCATGTTCACGTTTAAAACCTGCAACCAGCATGACCCCTACTGTCGTCAAAGTCAGCATGATTATTTGCAGTAAATCTATAAGAACGTCAGTACTCATTTAATTTGTCGCCACCATCTATCTTTCTGCACTAAGGGAAAACAACATCAATACTTCTGAGTGTTGGTTCAGCCATATCCATCATGCTTTGTGGATATAAGCCCATCCACAACAAACCAATCATCATGAGAGCGAAGCATGCCATTTCAATAAAGGTCAGATCAGCGATTTCATAATTGTTTTTATTTTCACCATGGAAAACTTTTTGAATCACAATCAATGAGTAAACAGCTGCGACTACCAGACCAAGTGCAGCAAAAGCTGTTGTTGTAATGCTGACCTGGAAACTGCCCAGTAAGACCAAGAATTCACCGACAAAATTGCCTAGACCGGGAATACCGACTGCAGCAACAGTAAAGAACAGGACCATAAAGGACATTTTCGGTGCGACGCCCCAGAAACCACCCATCTTGTCCATATCACGGGTATGAATTCTGTGTTGCAGACCGCCTGCCAGCATGAACAATGCCGCGGCACTGAAACCATGCGCCAGCATGGTCATAACCGCACCCTGCAGAGCTTGTGCATTCCAGGCATAAACGCCCAATAGGACAAAGCCCATGTGACTGACCGAGGTATAGGCAATCAGGCGCTTTAAATCATTTTGTGCAAAAGCAACCTTCGCGGTGTAAAGGATACTGACAACACCGAGAGTCATGGCGACAGGCGCAAAAGTCTGAGAAACCTCTGGAAACAAAGGCACGGTAAAACGAATCAAGCCATAGGCCCCTGTTTTCAACAGGATTCCAGCAAGTATTACCGAACCGGCTGTGGGCGCCTGTGAGTGAGCATCCGGCAACCAGTTATGTATAGGTACCGCTGGCAGCTTGGTGGCGAAAGCAATAAAAAAGCCCAGCATCACAAGCATACCCAACTCTCCGCCCAGGCCATTGCCTAAGAGGTCAAAATAGCTGAAGGTAATTACTTCACTTGCCTGATAATTCAGGAATACCAGTACCAGGATGGATAAGAGCATCAACAGGCCGCTGACCTGGGTAAAAATAAAAAATTTCATTGCGGCATATTCTTTATTTTCATGCCCCCATATGGCGATGATGAAGTACATAGGAATTAACATCACTTCCCAGAAAAAGAAGAAGAGAAATAAATCTAGTGCAGTAAATACGCCTATGACACCAGCCAGAGTCCACAGCAAATTAAAGTAGAAAAAGCCGGAGCGTTCTTTGATTTCATGCCAGGCTGCACCCAGTGAAATCATGCCCAGGAACACGGTTAATGCGATCAGCAACAGTGACAGGCCATCCGCCCCGAAAATAAAACTGATACCAAATCGTGGAATCCAGTCAGATTGAAACAGCACCAGCCATTCACCGTGACCGTTATCGACTGGCGATAATCCGATAGTTTCAGGAGCCACCAGCATGAAAATCACCAAAGCCAGATCAAGCAGTATTGCCATTAAGGCAATAACTCTTGGTGTACCAACACCACGGCTTTCTGACAGCCATGCTCCAATGCCGCCAGCAAAAAGAATAAGCATTAACCAAACTAGAATCACACAAATACTCCTATGCTAATTACCAGGAGAACGCCTAGCGCCATTGTCATTGTGTACCAACGTAGTTGACCCGTCTGGGTTTCACTGACCATACTGTGCAGATAGCGAGTCAGCGTGGCAGTGCCATTGTAGATACTGTCGATAAAGTCTTTCTTGTTAAGTTTGGCCAATTCAACGTAAGGGAAGACAAAAAGTCGATCATACAACCAGTCCATGCCCCACTGGGTAAAGAAGAAACGATGCATCTTGGCACCGAAACCAGAACCGGCCAGTTTTTCGACATCAAGTTTCTGTTTGATAAAGATCAGATAAGCACAGAGTACACCTAATAAAGGCAGGCCGATCATGATGGCCTGATAAAACAGTGAGACATGATGCTCTTCTTCGTGTGCATGGAATACTTCTTCAACAGGAATATGGATAAAACCACCGATAAGAGAAAGAATAGCCAGCACTACCAACGGCCCCTGCAAGTGCAGTCCCATCACTTCATGTCCATCATGGGTTTTCTTGCCATAAAAGACCAGGAAATAAAGGCGGAAGCTGTATAAACCAGTCATAAAGGCCCCCGCTACACCGCCAAGCCACAGCAGATAACCGCCGTGCTCATTAGTTAATGCGGAAGCCAGAATTTCTTCCTTACTGAAAAAGCCGGAAGTCGGGAATATCGCAACCAGGGCAACGGTACCAATCAGGAACAGGATATGGCTCCAGGGTAAATCTTTGCGTAAACCGCCCATTTTGAAAATGTCCTGCTCATGATGCATGGCCAGGATGATGGAGCCAGCTGTCAGGAATAACAGTGCTTTAAAGAACGCATGGGTCATCAGGTGGAAAATCGCTGAACTCCAAGCGCCGACTCCCAGGGCCAGGAACATATAACCAATCTGACTGACGGTGGAAAATGCCAGTACCTTCTTAATATCGTTTTGCACCAGTGCGGTAAAACCGGCCATCAACAGGGTGATCATGCCGATAACGCCAACCAGATATTGCACACTCGGCGCCAGTTCATACAGAACGTGGGTACGGGCAATCAAATACACACCTGCAGTAACCATGGTAGCGGCGTGAATCAAAGCTGAAATTGGTGTCGGACCTGCCATGGCATCAGGCAACCAGGTCTGTAATGGTAATTGCGCAGATTTACCGACAGCACCACCCAACAGTAACAAAGTAACTGCTACCGCTATTCCGGCACCGACTTCCCATTCTTCTTCCGCCAGCACCATCAGTTCCTGAATATTCAGCGTACCGAGGCTGGCAAATAACAGAAATAAGCCCAATGCCATTGACGCATCGCCCACACGTGTTACCACGAAAGCTTTTCTGGCACAGTAGCCGTTATAGGGATCCTTGAACCAGAATCCGATCAACAGGTAGGAGCACAGACCAACGCCCTCCCAGCCCATAAATAACAGTAAAAGATTATCAGCCAGCACCAGAATCAACATGGCCGCAACGAACAGATTCATATAGGAGAAGAAACGGGCAAAACTTGGATCGTCATGCATATAACCTGTGGCATATACATGAATCAGAAAACCGATGCCGGTAATGATAAACATCATGACCAGAGAAACACCATCGAGGTAAAGGGTAAAACCCGCCTCAAAAGAGCCAACTGACATCCAGGTCCATAGTGTCTGGGAATAGGAATGTACGCCAGCCTCAGACATGGCCATAAAATCCACGCCAACCAGAATGGCAACTAGAAAAGAAAGGCCAATGGAGCCTGCACCAACAATTCCTGCAGGAATTTCAGCTAATTTTCCACAGCTCAAGGTCAGGATTAAAAATCCGATTACAGGAATGGTCGGGACTAACCAAAGTAAATCAATCATCATTTCCCTTTCTAGCCTTTCATCTTGTTCAAAGAGTCCAGATCCAGCGTTTTATGCTTATGAAAAAGCTGTAACACTAGACCTAAACCGATAGCAACTTCTGCTGCTGCCAAACTTAAAATCATTAAAAACATGATTTGCCCGTCAGCCTCACCCCAACGTGAAGCACCTACAACAAAAGCCAGACCGGCAGCATTTAGCATTATTTCCAGCGACATCAGCACAAAAATCAGATTACGCCGTGTCAGCACACCGACCAGCCCCAGCAAAAATAATATGGTTGCCAGTATCAGTCCGTGTTCCAAAGGTATTGCCTGCATCATCACTGTCATAGTCTTACTTCCTCGCCAGGTGGTAGGCACCCACCAGACCGGCTAATAACAGCATGGACGCCAGTTCCACTGCCAGGACATAAGGCCCGAAAAGCGCTATACCGATTTCTTTTGCTTCAACCATGGTATGAGCAATCGTCGCATCCGTAGTAAACAGACCGAGTAATAATTCAATCAGCAGAATGGTTGCCAGAATAGTCGGCCCGATCCACATATTGGGAGACAACCAGGCTTTTTCCTGCTCAATGGTAGGCTGTCCCAGATTGAGCATCATCATGACAAACAAAAACATCACCATGATTGCACCGGCATAAACGATTACCTCAAGCGCAGCCGCCATCGGCGCACCCAGAGTGTAAAAAATTACCGCCACTGCAAGCAGAGAAACAATAAAATAAAGCAGTGCATGCACGATATTAATCCGTGTAATCACCATCACGGTCGATACCACGGCAATCAATGCTGACAGATAAAACAATATACTCATGGCAACAGGCTCCTTCTATCTACTGGCGGCAATTCATTCTGGGCTTCACCCTTGTCCTTGCCGCCGATGGCTTTACCAGCCACTTTATAGAAGTTGTAGTCGTGATATTTGCCTGTGCCCTGTATCAGCATGTGCTCTTTTTCCCAGACCATATCCTGGCGCACATATTCTGCCATTTCAAAATCCGGGGTAAGTTGAATAGCATGCGTTGGACAGGCTTCTTCACAAAAACCGCACATGATGCAACGTGAAAAATTGATACGGAAAAACTCCGGATACCATCGGCCGTTTTCATCTTCGGTTTTCTGCAGGGAAATGCAGTCCACCGGACAAGCGACAGCACAAAGGTTACAGGCAACACAACGCTCTTCTCCGTCAGGGTCACGCGTCAGAATAATACGCCCACGCCAACGCGGGAACATATAAGGTTTAACATCCGGATATTCGACAGTATCGGCTTTTTTGAATAAATGCAGAAATACCAGCCACAGACTGACTATCTGTGACCATATAATATTTATCTGCTTGCCAATTGCCTTAAACATTACTTTTATTTCTCCGGATTACCTTTACTCTCAGCTTTTTCTGTTTTTTAGCGCTGTTACCCAGCCTGATACAAAACGACGGCACCAGTAATTAACAGGTTTATTAAAGCCAGAGGCAGCATTACCAGCCAGCCGTAATTCATTAATTGGTCATAACGCGGTCTGACTAAAGCTGCCCTGACCAGTACAAAGAACAATAAAAAGAAACTTGTTTTCAACCCCATCCAGAACAGACCGGAAATTATTTCATTGCCAAATTCCAGACCAAAAGGTGCCAGCCAGCCGCCAAAAAACAGCACGGGGATTAATGCTGACATGACAAACATACCGATGTACTCACCAATCATGAATAAACCAAATTTCATGCCTGAATATTCCGTGTTGTAACCTGAAATAATTTCCGATTCGCCTTCCGGCAAGTCGAAAGGCCAACGATGCGATTCAGCAATAGCCGCCACCATAAATACAATGAAGCCGAAAAATTGTGGAACAACAAACCAGCCATCGGCTTGCGCTTCTACAATTTCGCGCAGACTGAAACTGTCTGCGAGGATAATAATGCCCAGCAGTGATATACCCATAAATACTTCATAGGAAATCATTTGTCCGGCACCACGCAAAGCACCCAACAAAGAAAATTTATTATTCGATGCCAGACCACCCAGCATCGTTGAATAGGAAGCCAGACCTGCCATGGCGAAAACCCACAACAGGGCAATATTCAAATCCATGATGCCTATACCTGGGGCAAAAGGAATAACGCCCAGGCTCAACAACATAACTATCGGCAGAATCATCGGCGCGACAACAAAGGTAAATTTGTCCGAGAACGGTGGTATCCAGTCTTCTTTTGCCAGCATTTTAATCGCGTCAGCAATCACCTGAAAAATACCAAAAGGGCCTACTCTGTTTGGCCCCAAACGATCAGACCAGAAGCCCAGAAAACGTCTTTCCACCCAGATCATCATGACCGAAATACCCAGTCCGACGACAAGCACCAGAGCGATATTCAATAAAGAACCGACTTCAAAACTAAACATTAATCGGCTCCCTCGCTTACGGCATCACTCACAATGATATTGCCTGCCTTCCATGTTTCCGGGAAGTGCCAGTTTTCCGCTTTAGCCAACGCAATGGCTGAACCCATGTCCTGGAAATTCAAACCTTTGAGACCGACAGAGACGCCTACTGTTCCAGGCAATATGGATTCCCGCACAATAAATGGCACCGCCCCATTATGTTCTACCTGTACGCCATCGCTGACTTGCAGACCTAGTTTCTTCGCGTCTTCTGGGCTTAAGGAAATATAAGCCGATGTGGCTTTTTCCTGAATAGCGGGTGTATAGGCACTTAGCTCTTCCGAACCAAACAGGTGATACAGAGGGAAAACACTGAAGCCTTCACCTGCAGATTCTGTTACCGCTGATTCATACCAATTCTTTTCGGTTGCCTGATTCTTTAATAAATGCTGTCCGGGTGGACTCTGCTTTAACGGACCTCCGGCAAATTCCTGAAACTTGAAAATACTCTGATTGGAGTTCCAACCAGGTGCCCAGGGCGAATTTAAAACTGCAGCATCTTTGATTGCGGGCACACCCTCCATGGAGTAAACCATAACACCATCTTCATCCTGCTCCTGTTTGGGCTCATGCACATTGATGTTGGCCCGCATGGAAGTTCGTCCGCTGTAGCGGTGATGTTGTCTCGGTGCTTTAAGTCCGGCAAAGTTGTAATTTTCACCGGGCGTCAAATGGGCAATTTCTGCACAATTTTCGATACTGTCTGCACATGCGGCAGTGATTTCGTTGAAATGCTTGTCAGATAACCAGAGCGCACTTGAACGGATATTTGAATCTGCTTTGTAAGTTGAGTAATAGTGCTGGGCACGTCCTTCATAATTCACAAAGGTGCCTGAACTTTCAGCAAAAGTTGCCGCAGCCAATACCAGATTGGCCTGCTCCCCCGTACGATTTTTAAGATGATCAAGGACAACCAGCTTTTCCAGCCCATTGATGAAGCTATCAACATCTGCTGATGGCGCACGACGGTACAAGTCGTTCTCAAGTACGATGGCTGATTTACTGCTTGTTGCCATAGCCTGCTCAAGTCCCTTGGCACTACCCTGCATCATTATTGCCAGGCCCATGCTGTTTGACTCAGCGCCAACCAAAGCCAGATTGGCTTTTTTATCACCATCCTGCAAGGCAGTAGCAATATTACTGGCCGCATCCAGTAAGGCTGGTTCCAAACTACTGGTACCACTAATAACAAGAGCCTGTTTGGCTGATTTCAGGGTTTCAGCGATTTCATCAACCAGAGCCTGTTCTTCTTTACTCAAAGCTTTAACGGCTGGTGCCGACGAATCAATGGCATTGGCTATAGCCAGTCCAATTTTTGCGCTATTGGCCGCTGAACTGATATGTACAGTTTTAGCGATATCATCCAGGCGGGTCGTATGCGGACTCAGAATATAAAGCGGACTTAATTTATCCATTGCCAACTGGCGGATGGCTGCATCATGCCAGATTGGAAAATTCAGATCTGCACCCATCTGACGGCCCAGATTCTTTACTGACTGCCTGACACCCAAGGCCAGTCTGGCTGCTGTATTGGTAATATCTTCACCCAGTATCAGGACAGCATCGGAGTTTTCAATGTCTTTTATGCTGGCAACATGGACTGGCTTGCTCTGATAGATATCAATGATTTTATTCAGCATACCGAGTTCCTTTTCAGCTATGCCGGCATAAAAATTATCGCTGCCAACCAGTTCACGCAGAGCAAAGTTGGCTTCCATGGAGGCTCTTGGTGAGCCGATGCCAATGGCGCCGTTAGCAGACTCTTTAAGCGCTGCTTTTGCAGCATCCGGCTCAATCTGAACAGGATCTGCATCATGGGAATTACGGGTCATACTGACCGGAATACGCTCCGGACTATTGACATATTCAGCACCAAAACGGCCCTTATCACAAAGGAAATAACCATTCACTTCATCATTAAAGCGGTTCACAATTCTTCTCAGGGTACCGTAGCGCTCACCCGGGTTAGTGTTACAGCCAACGCTGCAACCTGTACAGACTGATGGCGATGACTGCAGATCCCACTTACGGCTGTAATGTTTACTGAACGGCTTGTCTGTAAATACGCCGGTTGGGCAAACTTCTACCAGATTACCTGAAAATTCGCTTTCCAGCGGACCTTCCTGCCAGCGACCAAAATAAGTATTGTCATGGGAAGCCTGCGGGCCAAAATCAGTACCACCAGCATAATCCTTGTAGTAACGCACACAGCGGTAACAGGTAATACAACGGTTCATTTCATGGTTGATGAATGGACCTAAATACTGGTTACGATGGGTTTTTTTCTTACCATCATAACGACGGTAGGTATGGCCGGACATGACCGTCATATCCTGCAGATGACACTCACCACCCTCTTCGCAGACCGGACAGTCATGGGGGTGATTGATCATGATACTTTCTATTGCCTGTGCCCGGAATTTGGCAGCAGCCTCTATGGAATAACGCGCGCCATCACGTGGCTCTGTCATACAGGCCATTACCAATCGGCCTCTTTCGTCATCCTCATTAGCATATTCAACAACAGCACACTGGCGACAGGAACCCACCGACCCCATACTCGGATGCCAGCAGAAATACGGCAAATCCATTGCATGAGAGAGACACTCCTGCAAAAGATTATTCTTTTCGTCTACTTCAAAGACTTTGCCGTCTATCGTGATGGATGCCATCTATTAACCTGCTTACTTAACCTTTTAATTTAACTATTCTTTATAATTCAATATATTACTTAGATAACTTAATGTTTTTTATAGCTGCAGCCATGCTTCACATGCTGCTCATACTCATCCATGAAATACTTGAGACTGCTTTGTAGTGGTTCAGCTGCACCAGGTGCCAGGGCACAAAAAGTATTACCTGGTCCCATATAGCCACACATCTCTTTCAATATCTCAATATCTTTCATTTCACCCTTGCCTTCTTCCATTTTGTTCAGGATATGCTCAACCCAGGGTAAGCCATCCCGGCAAGGAGTACACCAGCCACAGGATTCATGCGCAAAAAACTTGATCAGGTTCCGTACGGTACCTATCGGACAGGTTTTATCATCCAGCACCATAATCAAGGATGTACCAAGGCGTGAACCGGCTTTGGCAACTTCTCCCGGGATCATTGGCAAATCCAGATGTTCTGGCATTAAAAAGTCTGTTGAACCACCACCTGGTAAAAAGGCTTTTAATTGATACCCATCCTGCATACCTCCGGCATAATCTTCCAGCAAGGTTCGGAAAGTTGTCCCTACCGGCATTTCCCAGCAACCAGGATTCTTAACCCGACCGCTGACACCTGAAATACGAGTACCGCTCTCCTCACCCAGACCCAGTCCTTTAAACCACTCTACACCGTGAGTCAGGATGCCGGGTATGTTACAAATTGTTTCAACATTATTGACCAGGGTTGGTCTTCCCCAAAGTCCGCTGACCTGAGGGAACGGGGGTTTAAAACGAGGATTGGCACGTTTGCCTTCCAGTGCATTAATTAATGCCGTTTCTTCACCACAAATATAACGTCCTGCACTGGTGTGCAGATAGATGTCCAGACTGAAATCTGAACCCTGAATGTTTTTGCCCAGCATGCCATTATCATAGGCTTCGGCAATGGCTTTTAATAAATTTTCTTCTGCAACTGTATATTCCCCTCTGAGGAAGATATACCCCGTGGTTGCCTGGATCGCATAAGAAGCAGTAATCATGCCTTCGATTAGCAGATGTGGATCACTTTCCATTAGCAGACGGTCTTTGAATGTCCCCGGCTCCATTTCATCAGCGTTGACCACCAGATAACGTGGCAAACCGTCAGGGTCAGGCGAAAAGCTCCACTTCAGTCCGGTATTGAAACCAGCACCGCCTCGACCACCCAGACCTGCATCCTTAACCTGCCCCATGACATCCCGTGGCGCCATTTTTACCGCATTGGCAAAACTTTGATAGCCGCCAGCGGCCTTATACTCAGCAAAAGTAAAAGGGGCTCTGCCTGCTTCAATATTTTTGGTTAATGGATTATTTATGCTCATCTAATTCAATTTTCTGTTGTTTCACTTTAGCAATTTCAGTCTATCTAAGCCTTGGCTTTATAGTCTGCAATAATCTGATCAATCTTTTCATTGGTCAGGTTTCTATACAATTCCCTGCCCACCATCATGCTGGGTGCTTTATCACAATCTCCCAGGCATGGAACTGGAATCAGGGTAAACAGGTCATCCTCAGTGGTTTCCCCGTAATCAATACCCAGCGTTTCTGTTATATGTGCTTTCAGATCATCACAACCCAGCATCCAGCAGGCTACGGAATCACATAACAGAATGACATTCTTACCAACCGGGCGGCGGAAAATCATATTGAAGAAAGTCGCCACACCTTCCAGATCATCTGGTGGAATATCCAGATATTCTGAAACTGCCAGTAAACTCTCATCACTGACCCAACCCTGATGCTTCTGCACTATTTTTAACGCTTCCAGACCAACTGCCTGCGCATAAGGATAATGCGTTTTTTCATGCTCTATCTCATGAATCTCCGCTTCTGTCAGTTGCCGTGCTTTAGGGGCTGTGCTGGCAATAATATTGCTCATGGTTTGTCTATTTTCTCAGTATTTCTCTAACTATTTATCGTCTCTACTTATCCACATCCGCCATCACAAAATCCGTCGTTGCAACAACGGCAGTAAAGTCTGCCAACATCAATCCGCGACTTAAAAATGGAATGGCCTGAATGTGGATAAAGGATGGTGTACGAATGCGCGTTCTGTATGCCCCACTGCCACCATCATTAATCAAATAATATGAATTAATACCCTTGGTTGCTTCAATCGCCATGGAAACCTCAGTCGGATCCATCACCGGCCCCCAGCTTACACTGAGGAAATGGTCAATCAGGGTTTCAATATCTTGCTTACTCTTTTCTTTAATTGGTGGCGTCGTTAAAGGATGATCAGACTTGTATGGCCCTTCCGGCATATTCTCAAGACACTGACGGATGATTTCACAACTCTGGCGCATTTCTTCGACACGGACTGCAGCACGATCATAGCAGTCGCCGTTAAGTGCGATAGGCACTTCAAATTCAAAATTCTCATAGCCTGAATAAGGACGATTCTTACGGTAATCCCATTCCAGCCCAGTCGCTCGTAAAGCCGGGCCGGTCATACCCCAGTCATACGCATCCTGAGTATTCATTTTGCCAACACCAACAGTACGCTGCTTGATAACCGTATTGGCCATGACCATCTTGTCGTACTCACGCAGTTTCTTGGGAAACATATCGACAAATTCACGAATACGCACATCCCAGCCATTCGGTAAATCCTGCGCAACTCCGCCTATGCGGAACCAGCTTGGATGCATGCGTCCACCGGTTATCGACTCAATAATATTAAAGGCTTTTTCGCGATCAACGAAGGCATAGAATAAAGGTGACAACTGACCCAGGTCGACAGCCCAGGTACCAAAAAACAATAAATGACTACAAATACGGAAAAATTCTGCCAGCATTACCCTGATAACTTTTACTCTGTCAGGCACTTCAATGCCTGCCATTTTTTCAACCGCCATAACATAAGGCAGGTTGTTCATCACCCCACCGAGGTAATCGATTCGATCGGTGTAAGGAATATAAGTGTGCCAGGTCTGGCGTTCACCCATTTTTTCCGCGCCGCGATGGTGATAACCGACATCCGGCACCACATCCAGCACATATTCTCCATCAAGCTGCAAAGCAAAACGGATAACACCGTGAGCTGCCGGATGGTTAGGCCCAAAGTTCAGAAACATGAACTCACTGGTATCGGATTTACGCTCAAGTCCCCACTCTTCCGGCTTGAACTTCATCTGTTCCTGTTCGTAATCGACAATATCATCATCCAGGCGATAAGGATCCATCTCGGTGGCTCTGGCGGGATGATCCTTGCGTAAAGGATGCCCAACCCAGGTGGGTGGCGTATAGATGCGGCTTAGATTCGGATGCCCTTCAAAAACCACACCGAACATATCCCAGCACTCACGCTCATGCCAGTTTGCCGCCGGCCATAAGGAAATAATGGTGGGTATTTTTAAATCACCTTCTTTCAAGGCAACTTTTAACCGTATATCGCAGTTACCTGAAAAAGAAATGAGCTGATATACAACAGTAAAATCACTTTCCGGCTGTCCATCCCTGTGGACACGTAGACGTTCGTCAATCGCGGTAACATCAAGCAACATTTCATAACGTGGACGATAGTCGTCACGCAGAAACTTGAGCACTTCAATGAGTTTATCCCGGCCCAGCCAGAGTGTCGGCATGCCTTCGGCGGTATGCTGACGGACAAAAGAAGATTCACCGAACTTTTGATAAAGCTCAGTAATGACCGCCGGAATTTCGGACGTACTTTGCTGTAAAGATGCGTTTGCAGTGCTCAACGTTTACTCTTCTTCGTTAATAGTAAATATCAGGTCTCGTCGGGACTTCTTAATTCAGTCGCGGAAATTCTGTCCTTCAAGCGGGCTTCACGCTGAACGATGTTCTTTTCACGCTCATAAATACCCTGATCATTAATGACCCAGCTTACCGGACGTCGTTTCTTGCCAATGGAATCTTGCAACAGATTTAAACCCTGTAATAAGGCTTCCGGTCTTGGTGGACAACCAGAAACATATACATCAACCGGCAAGAATTTATCGACACCCTGTACAACCGAGTAGATGTCATACATACCACCAGAATTGGCGCAGGATCCCATGCAAATCACCCAGCGTGGTTCCATCATTTGTTCATAGAGGCGCTGCACAACTGGAGCCATTTTTCTGAATACGGTACCGGCAATAATAATCATATCAGCCTGGCGTGGTGTGGCTCTGAAAACCTCTGCTCCGAAACGGGCAATATCATGACGACTTGAAATAGCCGTTGCTGCTTCTACGTAACAACAGGATAAACCGAAGTTGAAAGGCCAAAGTGAGTTTTTACGACTCCAGGCCAGCATGTCTTCAAGCCGGGTCATGATCACATTCTTTCGAATATGGTCATCAAACTGATTCATCCCGGGACTGGGAGAATAAGTGTCTTCAGGCTTAACCAGTTCCCAGCTCATTAATGTGCGCTCCCGTGGCTGTGCTCTGTACTTTCTTTCTTCGCTGCTTTCTTCCCGATGTTCACGACACCGCTCTTACCGATGGTATGTCTAAGATCGTCCTGCTGTCTCTGAGTTCTCCACTCCAGAGCGCCGGAACGCCATAAATACACTAAACCTGCAATTAAAATGGCGATAAAAATAAAGACTTCGGCATAACCCAACCACCCGGTTTCACGAATGGAAATAGCCCAGGCAAAAAGAAATACGGCTTCAAGATCGAAAATGATGAACAGGATGGCAGTCAGGTAAAACGGAACGGAGATCTTGAATTGAGCAGAACCGACCGACAGCATCCCTGATTCATAAACTTCTTCAGTAGCATGGTCTTTACGTTTTTGCCCTAACAGATGAGAAACACCTGTTAATGCAAGAATGAGAACAATGACTATGCCGGAATATAGAACCAGTGGAAAAAGATCGATGTTCAAACTGCTTACTCGTTAAATTAATTTACAGACCAAAAAAATCGCCAGAATTATATGCCAACACGGCAGCCTATTCCATTAGTTCTGGGAACTTAATGCGATTTTTTTTTATTTCTTTGATTAAAAAACCCGGTTATAACCGTCATAGGCAGCCACCTTATATGCTTCTGCCATTGTCGGATAATTAAAAGTTGTATTCATAAAATATTTCAAGCTGTTGGCTTTGCCTTTCTGACTCATGATGGCCTGGCCGATATGCACAATCTCTGAGGCCTGAGAGCCAAAACAGTGAATACCCAGAATTTCCAGGGTATCAAAATGAAAGATAATTTTTAGCATGCCCACTTCCTCGCCGGTAATCTGTGCTCGGGCGATATTGCGGAAATAAGCCTTACCCACTTCATAGGGCACTTTTTTCTCGGTCAGTTCCTGCTCATTCAGGCCAATCGTGCTGATCTCCGGAATGGTATAGATACCGGTTGGAACATCCTTAACCACATAACATTCTTCTGGTTTAACAATGGCATTACAGGCTGCTCTGCCCTGATCAAATGCTGCACTGGCCAGTGAAGGCCAGCCAATAACATCACCAGCAGCATAAATATGCTTAACATCGGTCTGATACTTGTTATTAACTTTCAATTGCCCTCTGCTGTTAGCTTCCAGCCCCAGGCATCCAAGATTCAGTTTATCGGTGTTGCCGGTACGGCCATTGGCCCATAACACAATATCACTTTTAATTTTTTTCCCAGACTGCAGATAGGTGACAACAGCGTCATTGCTGCATTCCATTTTTTCAAAGTGCTCATTATGGTGACAGCGCACATTAAGGTTACCCAGGTGATAACTCAGCGCATCACTAATTTCCGTATCCAGGAAAGAAAGTAAAGTTTCCGCAGGATTGATCAGTTCAACATTAATACCCAGACCACCAAAGATTGATGCATATTCACAGCCAATCACACCGGCGCCAATAATGGTGACTTTGTCAGGGGTATAGTCGAGATTCAATATGGTATCGCTGTCAAAGACCCGCTTATGCTCAAAATCGACAAAGTCAGGCCGGTAAGGTCGTGATCCGGTAGCAATAATAAAATGCTGCGCTTTTAATTTACTGGTCTTCTTGCCATCGCTTATGGCAATCGTATGCTCATCCAGAAATTGCGCCGAACCATAAATAACCGGAATCTTGTTTCTCTCATAGGACGCTGA
>Ga0181563_10000473_pt1 | contig 37987 bp, 35 predicted proteins | sample 011ome_25_FD_133759 | JGI IMG/M metagenome (GOLD analysis project Ga0181563, IMG submission 133759) | Coastal salt marsh microbial communities from the Groves Creek Marsh, Skidaway Island, Georgia - 011512CT metaG (megahit assembly) | ecosystem: Environmental > Aquatic > Marine > Intertidal...
CGTAATCCGCCGCCGACGCCGCCATCGCCGCCGCGAGTTGCTGTCGCTCCGTCAACCGCGGCATGGTGGTGCGCGCACACACACACACACACACGCGCGTGCGTGTACGGTACGCGCGCCGCAATGTGACGACCACCACACCACCAACCACCCACGCGACGTTGGTTGGATTCAAGAATTCAAACCACCCACAGAGGGGCGACGCGAGCTGTCGCTGTCGCGCGCGGGCGTTTTCAAACGCGTTTGTCCGCGCGCGAGGTTTATTTACGAGGTCGGGTGGACGTGCATCACGTGGTCACTCGATCGGGTTTCCCCTATAGTATACGTGGTCACTCGGGTTTCCCCTATCCTTTTATGCTGCTATTGTACTACATATGTGTCCAACAAAAAGGGCTTTTTTTCGGACAGCATAAAAGGATAGTACGACGTCGTGCACTCGTACACGTCAATACAAAATACGGGCGCGACGTGTCGCGCGCACACCTACGGCGACGCCATCCGTCGTGCGCACGACACCTACGGCGACCGACCGCGACCGATGGCGCCATATGTCCGAAACCCCCCACCGACCGACCCCCGAGACGGACGCCGACGCCCGAGACGGCACACGGACGAGGTGGTGGTGGTGCGCGTCACGATGGGGGACGACGACGACGACGACGACGACGACGGGACGACGAAGGGGACGACGAAGGGGACGAGCGATGCGGACGCCGAGCGCGAAGAGGCGTTGGATGAATTGAGTGCGTTGTTACGCATAGACATGCGCACTGGGACACCATACGACGACGAGGGCGAGGGCGGCGGCGCGAGGATGATGGGTGGTGGCGGTGGGGCGGGCGTGGAGGCGGCGACGGGGGGTGGGCGACGGGTGACGGGCGTGGTGGATGGTGCGCATGATGCCGCGCCGAGGGCGATGATGTGTGTGTTTGAAGGTGAACGACGACGACGACGACGACGGTGTGATGTGGGTGATGGTGGTGGTGGTAACGACGACGACGACGACGACGACGACGACGACGACGACGAGAGCGAGAGCGAGAGCGACGAGAGCGACGACGAGAGCGACGAGAGCGAGGCGTACGAGTTGCGCATCGGGATGGCGTACGGTACGCGAGTTGTCGTCGCGGAGTGGCGCGGTATGGATGGTGTGCGTGTCGATGATGATGATGATGATGGTGACGATGGCGAGGACGACGCGATGGATTCGGATGATGAATACGGAGGGTACTCGTCGAGTTCGAGCGAAGACGATATCAAGCGCATGAAACGACGACGCGAACGTCCATTGACGCCGGCGAAGATGATTGAATTGAAGGATGATGCCACGCCACATACGGGCATTATTCGTGTATTCAAAGTCAGTGACGACGGGAAGTGGTTCATCACCGCGGGGGATGATAAAATGGTCAAATTGTGGTCGACGGATTCGTGGACGTGCGCGCGCACGGTGTCCATGCCCAAAAAGGTGTCCGCCGCCGCATTCACGCACGATTCAAAGCACTATTTCTGCGCTGACAAGTTTGGTGAAGTACACTCGTGCGCCGTGGACGATAGCGCCGATCCCGTGCTCGTTCTCGGGCATTGCTCGACGATTATTACCGATTTGGAATGCATGGCGGGTGGGAAAACGGGATACGTCTTGACGGGCGATCGAGAAAATAAAATTAGAGTAAGCGTTATGCCGAAACCGGAAGATCGAATGCGATTTCCTGGGTCAGCGCCCGAAATTCAATCGTTTTGCTATGCACACACCGCGCACGTGTCGTGCGTTCGAAAAGTCGTGCAGAAACCCAAGGTACTGGAGGAGTGGACGACAAAGGATACATTCATCTCGGCGAGCGCCGACAGCTATTTACGCATGTGGGACGCTGCAAGCGGCAAAGAAACCGATCCTGGAGCGGCGATTGCGTTCAATAACGGGACTATCGTCGATGTCGCGACGCGCTATGAGGGGTCGCACGTTGCAGTCGCGTTGGAGGGTAGAGACACGCTCGGCGTCGTGCATCTCACGCAATTTCGCGGCGTTCCCAAGCTGTTCCTCGTTGGCTGGGGACCAAAGTGGCAACACGCCCCGCAGAGCATCAAGTTTGATCGACAGATGCTTTTATTCGGAGTTGGATTGAAAACTAACGACGACGGATCCACATCTGCTGTGCTCATGCGAGAGGGACAAGTTTTGGATGGTTTAGAAATCACGTTGAGCGCCGACGAAGCCGCGGGGAAGTCGCTCACGACGTGCTTTACGAAGAAAATTATGAGTGCAGACCAAAGAAATAGCCGGAAGAAAGATCGTAGAGACGTTAAGCTCAAGCGGAAGGCGGAAGAGCAACTTTAGTAGCACGTTATTAAAAAATGTAAATCACGGGTAGCGCTTAAACTTGGAAAAGTCTGGACGGCGTCCTTCTAAGAACGCCTGTCGACCTTCATTACCTTCCTCGGACTGATAAAACAGCAACGTCGCACTGCCACCAAAGTCTTGTAAACCCGCCTGACCGTCTTCCGCAGCGTTCAGCGCATTCTTACACAAGCGAATCGCCGTGGGCGAGTTGCGTAAAATTTCGCGACACCACACCGCGGTCTCCGTCTCGAGCTCTGCGAGCGGCACCACAGTATTCACCAATCCCATACGTAAGGCATCGGTGGCATTATATAATCTTGCTAAAAACCACATCTCACGCGCCTTTTTCTGCCCAACCAATCGCGCCATGTGCGTCGACCCGTATCCGGCGTCAAACGACCCGACTTTTGGCCCGGTTTGCCCAAACACCGCGTTATCCGCCGCCACGGTCAGATCGCACACCATGTGCAAGATGTGCCCACCACCCACGGCATAGCCCGCAACGGAAGCAATCACTGGCTTTGGCATTCGTCGAATCTGCATCTGTAAATCCAATACGTTCAATCGAGGCGTGGTTTCCGCGCCTCCCGCCTTGGCGTCCACGTACCCGCCCACGCCCCGCGCGCTCTGGTCACCACCACTGCAAAACGCTAAATCCCCCATACCCCGCATAACAATCACACCAATGCTCGTATCATCTCGAGCATCATCCATACACCACCGCATCTCCTTCACCGTGCGTGGGGTGAATGCGTTGCGCCGTTCGGGCCTGTTGATGGTCACGCGCGCGATGCCCTCGGAGCTCTTTTCGTAAATCACGTCGCGCAATGGGCCTTCCTCGGGCGAACACACGTGCCATTGCACGGGTTCGCGACTGACGTCCCCATGCACGCGCTCGTACGACGTGGGCTCACCCGTGGCGCTCGCATACGTCGCTCGAGACTGCGGCTGCTCTGGATGAGCGGATGACGACGGCAAGTGGTTGGCTATAGACGCCACGCGACGTCGCGCCGCATCTGACGACGACGGGTGCGAGGACATAATGAAGATGCTATGATGCACGTGCGTCACTCAGGGCAATCTCTTGACGACGCGATTGTTCTTGCGTGACGCGTCGCGCAGTGTCGTGAAAAGTGGATAGAGTGCTGCTATGCATTGTATGACTAGAATTTACACGTCGATGGATGACGATGATTTCAACGCCTCCACCGCGTTCTTGAGCAATGGCTCTATGGTTTGACGCATTTTAGGCGTCGCTAGGAGTGCACGTGCGATATCACGCGTGCTCGATCCCATGGCGGGCGATTCAGAACCAGGCGTGCCAGCGCCAGAAAGGAGCGAGGATCTCGCGCGCGCGTACGCCTTGCACGCCGCGGGCGCTTCGTTGACAATGTCCGCGTTTTCATCACCGTCGGCCGAGGCGTTATCGATGATACGCGTTAATAAGTCTTGTGCGGCGGCGTTGAGCTCAGTTTCGGCATCGGCAATCGTCGCACGCGGTACCTTGGCGGGGAACACGGCGGCGGCGTACTTGCTCGCGGCGTCGGCAAGAGCCGCGCGGACGGCGAGTTCGTATCTCGCAATTTCCGCCGATCGATCGATGGGTGCTGGCGGCGGCGGCGCTTCGTGTCCTTGCGTCTGTTCTTGCTCACTCAGTGGTGTGCCGGTAGCGTCGTCGAGAGCGACGGCATTCATGGCAGCTTCCAAACCTCGAGTCTTTGACGGTGTATTTGCCGCATTCGCGGGAGGCGTCGTGTCCACAAACACCGATAACAACATCTTCAGCAGTCTATAAACATCCATGCGTACGGGTTCCGTATTGCTTGCTAATTTCTTCGCCGTCGTCGCGCGCTGTGCCGTGGCCCAATCGGTGTTGAACGCGTCATCAATCATCGCCCGAACTGTGGCGTGAAGAAACGAAGAACAAGACGACGTCCCGCCGACGCCTTCGGCTTCGCTACCGACGAAGATCAATCGCACAATTGTCAACGCTTGCTTGACATCAAGAGACATCTCACATAAGTTAACCGCACTCACGTCTGCCACTGTCGACGCATCAACTGAGGCAGACGTCACGCGTTCTCCTCGCTTCACCATGTCGCTCAACGCCGCCTGCGCCCACCGACGACAATATAAGAAAAATAACAACGCCTCTTCATCATAACCCCCGCGCACGAACGCACAAAACAGCTCACAACACTCGCTCGTCTTACTCTTCCGTCCCGCCTCGGCGTTACACATCAATTCCCACGCTCGTTTTTCAATCAACGCGCGCACGCCAAACGCGCGTCCGCACCATTCAAAAACAAATCCATCAAACGACTGCTGAGACGACGACGGGTGCGACGACGGCGACGATGGCGAGGCGCGATCGTCGTCATCATTATCATCGTCACCACCAGTCGATAACTCCCACAACGCCTTGACATCGCGCGCATATCGCGCATCGTACGCGCGCTCAATGTGCCGTTCAGTCCAACCCACGCCGTGTTCGCGCGCGTGCGCGGCGTTGGCGTCGCGCAAGCCATCCACGAACGTGCCGCGGTATCGTTCGCGCAGGGCCATGCGCAGGGCCAGAGGCGGCGCGCACGACGACGACGACGACGGCGGCGGCGGCGACATGTTACGACGCACAGTGTGGTCGCACCGCAGTCCTCGACGTCGGGAAACGGCGAGACGCCATGTTCACCGCGTCGACGGCGTCGCGCGGAGGCGTAGGAACGACGACGACGACGGGTGGTGGCGCGCGTCGCAGCCTTCATCGCGGTCGCGTCGTCGTCGACGCGACGCGCGCGAGAGGTGGTATGGGTGCAGCTTTTACGTGCGCGCGAAGAACTGGTCGCGAGCCACGGCGGCGCGGGGCGGCGTCTGTGGTGGTGGTATCGGCATCGGCGTCGTCCTCGTCCTCGGCGTCGGCGTCGTACACGCGCTCGTTTGAGAGCGAGCTCGCGCCGCTGCGCGCGGCGGGCATCGAAGTCCACAACTTGGGTGATAGACGGTTGTGCGAGGGCGATTGCGCACCGGCGGTTTCTGCGTTGCAAGCGATGTTGATTCGAGAGTCCATGTTAGAGCTTCCAACGGGCTTACCCACAGGGTTTTTTGGCCCGAGCACGACGGAGGCGGTGAAGAAATGGCAGCGAGCCAGAGGCGTAGAGCCGACGGGGGTGTTTGGCGACGCCTCGCGCGAGGCGTACTTGGCGCAGAAAAAGTCAAAGTTGTTTGCGAGTATTTTTTCACCTTCGCCGCCAAATTCGTCACAGGCGTGGAAAACGGCGCAAAAGATTGGTGCACCACTGAATTCGCGATATCACCCGCGTAGTGCCGTCGCCGCTGGGCTCTCTGGTGTAGAAGTCTTTGTCGCGAGCTTTGTCTCTGGCGTCGTGTTTACACTTTTCGCCATGTTCGCGCCAAAAGTGCTCAAACGCTTTGCTCAAATTCGCGAGGAAAACCAAGAGATGAGTGCGTTCGAAATCGTCAAAGATGTGTTAATTGTTGACGCCATAGAAGTCGTGAAGCGCGTTTTCAGCGAGTTTCAAACCAAGGCGCGCGGTCGCGCCCGGCGCCTCGTCAGACGCGTCGCCGAAGTCAGCGACGGCGTCCTCAATCAACGACAACAATCGGGTGGTGGATTTGGTTTTGCCATACGCATAGGTCGGTTCCGCATCGGCACCTGGACCGACGACACGTAAATTTTAACTCTATATTTGCAATGTAACATTTCTCTCGTCTGCACCTCGCACGCACCCACCTCACAAAAAGCCACGACCTATGGCAACCTATGGTGAAACCCTATGGGTGAAGAGTGACGACTGACGAGGATCATGCCGCCGGGAGTGCACGCGTCGTGCGTGCGCGCGCTCGGTGCGCGCGACGACGCGCACGCGCTGGACATTGTCGTGAGCTGTTGTGCGTGCGAATGCAGTTACGATGGCGATGGGAGACATGTGCAGCGCGCGTTACGGTCACTCGAACGACGAATGGTGACGCCAGTATTACAACAACCGTCGCCGTCGCCGTCGCCGCCGTCGTCGTTCCTCGCGCGAGTGATGAAGCGTTCGTGGTCGTGGTTGAAAAAGCCGCCAACCGACGACGCGAAAGATTATTACTACTTTGAGGCGGTGGAGGTATCGAAGACAACGTCGTCTGCGCGAGCGCTTGCGTTGGAGACGTGTGATGCGGTGTTCTACGCTTTTGCGGGCACACAGACGGCGAAGGATTTACTATCTGATGCAAACTTTTGGTTGACGCCGGTGGCGTCCGGCGCGCGCGCGCATCGCGGCTTCGTTAACCGCGCAGAATCGGTGGCGATGGATGTGGCGTACGACCGCGCACGTGCATCTGGTCGACGACTGGTGATGTGTGGACACAGTTTGGGAGGAGCCACGGCGGCGCTGGCGACGTTGATGTTGCTACTGAGACGCCCCGAGGCGGTGAAGCACGTTCGATGTGTGACGTTTGCGTGCCCGCCGCTCGGCAACGCACAGCTCACACAGCTCGTGAACGACCGAGATTGGGGCGATGTGTTCACCAATATCGCTATGCCCGAAGACAGGATTGTGAAGATTTTAAAGTCGCGCCCTGGTTACTTTGGCGAATTTGTGCCGACGCGATATTTGTTACAAGACGGTCGCGTTGTAGTGAAAACCGATGGCGGCAACAACGAAGCTGAAGACGACAATGATGGCAACAACGATCTAGCCGTGGTAGAGAACGCGAACGAAGCCGTCAGTCGTGCGCTACGAGAATCGGCGAGTTTGAGCCAACCGCGAAGCGCGGTGTACGCGCATGCGATGAAGACATACCGACAGCGGCTTATCGCAGCACTTCGCATCGCAGCGCCGCAGTCGTTTGTAGCGCATGACGACAATGACGGTGTTTCCTCTCCTGCGGTGTCATCGAGACAACATGACAGCAGCATTGTTGAGCTTCGTCAGCACCTCGGGCCATCGGCGACGTTTATTCGCGCTGTCGGTGTATTGACGCGCGATGGAACGCGCGTCGCTGCGCTTGCGCGCGGCGCACACATCGACTCTCGCACGTGCTCGCGTCTCAAAGCCACGGTAAACGGATGGTCCTGTGCTACATCTTCAGCAACTGTGGTATCGCCTGATGCGTTGCTCATATACGTCTCGGCACCGCTTTTGCACGGCGCGCCGTTACCGAGCGACTCGATGTGTTCGACGACGGACGAAAAGACGTGGATGCCGCTTACTATCGGCGCCGCCGGGGACTTCTCCATGACATTCGTTGACGTTCGCATGATTCCACGACGAGCTCTGCTGGACGTTACGAGTGACCAGAGCGACGTCGTCGCGGCGCCGACGACTCGATCGAACGCGCTCGACGCCCACGAGATTAAAGCTTTGCTCGACGTCTCCAACGTCTCGCCGCGCTCGCGTCTGTAACACTTTGATATGAAATAGGTACCGGTAGCAAGCATAATAGGTAGTAGCAATTAATTATACGAGTAGTGATGATATACACAAACAAACAAGGCGCGGCGAGCGAATTACCACCCAATCATTCAGGAACGGTGGCGCCGAACGCGTCGAAGAGCTCTGGGGCGGCAAAATCTTTGACGCACAGCGCACATCCAGCACTTATCAACGCCTCGGCATTTTGTGAAGATAAAATACCTACGACTGGTATATTCGCCGCCACCGCGGCGCGCGCACCAGCTGGAGAGTCCTCAAACGCCACGCATTTTTCGCTCGATGTCAAACCGATGCGTTTCAAACCTTCTAAATACGGATCTGGATTTGGTTTAGCGCGCGCACACTCACTCCCAATCACCAATCTATCTTCCCCAAAGTATTCTCTCAATCCCAAACGCGCCAGCATCGCCTCCGCGTTAGCCCTCGGCGCGTTGGTTACCACACACGTCTTCACGCCACTCATATCAAGCGTGCGCAACAGCGCATCGAGCCCATTCGCCTTTGGCAACTCTCGCGACAACAACTTTTCACGAAACGCGCGCTCTTTGTCCTCCGCCAACGCCTCGCGCTCGGCCGGCGTTAAATTCGGATAAAATGCCTCGGTGAATATATCCACATTCGCTCGACCAGCGATGTGCGCGGTGAAAAAGTCGTGCGTGAGCCCGGTGGGCGCGCACACGCCGTGCGCGGTGAACATGTCGTCAAAAACCTCAAAGTGCACGGGATCGGAGTCGCACAGCGTGCCGTCGAGGTCGAACAGCACGCCTTCCAAGGTGCTGAGCGGCGGCAAACGCGCTGACAACGTCCTCGTCGTCATCGCGGCGTCGTCGACGTGCCCCGCGCGGTGCGGCGAATGCGCTCGCGACGACGACGACGAGGCAAAACCAACGCGCGCGCGCTTTCTCTGCGTTCCTGTGTGCGCGCGATCGACACCGACGACGCTAAAGACGCTGAAGACGCGCGCGTGCATCGATGTGAAGTCGTCACAATCATGCCGCCGCGACCGCGAAACATTCGCAAAAAGCGACCGGCGAGCGACGACGACGACGACGTCGGTGGCGTTGGTGGTGGTGGTGATGACGCGTGCGATGACGGCGACGGTGCGCTAGACGCGCTCGCGCAGGCGCGCGCGAGGCAGCTCGCGCGCACGCGCGCGAAAGGACTCGACCACGAAGCGTTGCTTCGAGGCTCGCGCTCGACGCCTTCAGCGGCGACAGCGAAGGCGGCCGACGCGCAGAAAGACGATGAATCGCGCGGACACGTCACCGCTATGGTGGGCACGTCGCAAATGTTTGCCAGCGCTGGGGTGGTGTTCGACGGGCGCGACGCGGATGCAGACGCTGGCACGGGATTCGGACTGCGCACCGCCGAAGAAGCGCGAGCGGCGGCTTACGTGGAAGAAGAGCTCAGACGACGACGAGGTGAGATTGTAGATGACGATGGTGAAGGTGGTGGCGGTGGTGGCGCGCTGGGCGCGTCAAACGGGGACGACAACCGAGGAAACGAAAAGTGGCTCACTGGCATCGAAGAAGTTGCCGTCGCGCCCGAAGTTCGATTGCAGAACATCGAAGAAACAGAACGAGCAAAACGAGCGATGTTGGATATCGCACGTTCAGGTGCTCCAAGAGATTTTCAGCCACTAAAACCTAGTCACATAGAGGTGAAAGAATCCAAGAAGCGTTCGGCGCCGAGCGAGACCGCGGAGGCTCGCAAGCTCTTTGTTACGCAGTTTGGTGGTGGGAAACGCGAACGCGCGCAAGCCAAGTCTGAAAACGTAGAAAAGCGCAACAGGGACAAAGCCTTCTTCAAGAATAAGAATAAGAAGAAACATAAGCGGTAGTTTGTAAGAATGGGGTAAAATAATCTAATAATCTAAATAATCTAAACTGAAAAAGAGCGCTTCGACGCACCGCTTAGCTTCATTGTGCGCTTCGCGAAGGACTCGAAAACCGCTTGAGCTTGCGCATAGCGCATAGCGATCATTCGCCGCTTTTCATCGCATTTCACTCGCGTTCTCGCGCGCGAGTACGCATTCACCGCGCCTGAAGCCACCGCACCGAGAAGCGCACAGACTGCGCTTTCGTTGACGTCACCATCGTTTTCTCGCGCTTTTGCTGACACCCGTTCGAGAACAAGAACGTCGACGACATCACCGGTGAGAGCGATGGGAAAGTCAACGTCCGATTCCATGGAGCCGTCGCGCACGCGCGTGGTGATTTGGTTCCGCAATGATTTGCGCGTGCACGACAACGCGTGCGTCGCGCGGGCGGCGGCTTTACGCGCGTCCGGAGCCGAAGTAGTCCCTGTATTCGTATTCGATCCGACGTTCTTTAAGACATCCAAGCGCGGCGTGGCTCGCTTAGGTGCGGCGCGAGCGAAGTTTGCCCTAGAGTCGGTCGAGGACTTGAAGACGACGTTGAAGGCGCTAGGGAGCGATTTATTAGTGCGCGTCGGCGAGAGCGAAGACGTCGTCGCAGAGTTGACGCTTACTGGTGCGAATGAACGCACGATTGTGCTCACGCAAACCGAAGTGACGAGCGAAGAAACAGACATGGATGTACGCGCAGAGAAGAAATGCACAGCGGTAGCGCGCACGGGTGGTGGTGACGCTCGATTTGAGCGCATCTGGGGGTCGACGTTGTACCACATCGATGATTTGCCGTTTGAGTTGAGCGATTTGCCCGATGTTTTCACGCCGTTTAGGAACAAAGTAGAGTCTAAGTGCGAAGTTCGAAGTTTGATCCCGTCACCTTCCAACGGCGCGCTCGGAAGCGTGCCGACATCGGCGGGGAATTTCGAATGGTTTCCCAAGCCGAGCGATTTGCCCTTTGCGACGCCAAAACTCGCGCAGGATTGTGCCGCGTTGATTTCAAATGGCGTCGACGAAAGATGTGCAATGGACTTTAAGGGTGGTGAATCTCAAGCGTTGGCACGTGTTAAGTATTATTTGTGGGAGTCCAAACTTTTGCAAACGTATTTTGAGACTAGAAATGGAATGTTGGGCGGCGACTACAGCACCAAGCTCGCGCCGTGGCTCGCGCTCGGATGCGTTTCCCCGCGATACGTCGTTAGTGAGATTCGAAAGTACGAGAGTGAGATAATGGAAAATAAGAGCACGTATTGGGTAATTTTCGAACTCATTTGGCGCGACTTTTATAAGTTTTTTGCGCTCAAGTATGGAAATAAGATTTTCCATTTGCACGGCACGTGTTCTAATCGCTCAGCGGCGTGGAGAGAAGACGACGCGGCGTTGAAGGCGTGGAAATCGGGCATGACGGGCTACCCGCTTATTGATGCGAACATGCGCGAGCTCAAAAACACCGGGTTCATGTCCAATAGAGGTCGACAAAACGTTGCATCGTGGCTCGCGTTGGACGCCGGCGTCGATTGGCGTCACGGCGCCGACTGGTTTGAACACTACCTCCTCGACTATGATACGGCGTCGAACTGGGGCAACTGGTGCGCCGCTGCAGGCATGACTGGTGGTCGCATCAACAAGTTCAACATCGTCAAGCAGACCAAGGACTACGATCCACAAGGGGATTACATCCGCCATTGGGTGCCCGAACTCAAGGATGTCCCCGCCGCGCACATCGCAGACCCCAGCCAAATGCCAAGAGACTTGCGCGACAAGAGCAATTACCCAAACAAAATAAAACTCCCGCAGCGTTCATACACCGAGTTTGGTTCCAACCCTGGTCCTAAACGAGGCGGAGGTGGAGGCGGAGGTCGAGGCGGACGAACCGCCGGTCGAGGCGGCGGTAAAAACGCCCCAAAGCAGCGCGCGCGCGCCGCCTCCATCTACGAATCCATCTACGGATAATCGCGTCATTTGTATTTCATTTTAATATTATCACGCCGCATCGTGCTGCAATTACATCATCCACATTCGACTCGCGGCTTTCGTCGCGTCGTTCGCAGGTTCGCGCTCTTCTGAAAACAACACCCCTCGCGTGACCAATCCAGACACCTCTGACCCGCTGGTTTTTTCTAGAATTTCGGATTGACCAATCATGACTCGTGGTATAGCACCCACTCGCCGGTCGGCGTGCCGGGTCCGCGGTCGTCGGTCATGTCGTCGACGTCGTCGACGTCGTCGTCCTCGTCGTCGTCCTCCGCACACGCGCACGCCATCGTTGCGTCGCGTTCACGAGATCTCTCACGCACGCGCACACACAGGTATGTCGCCGCGCGATGCGCATCGTCTCGGTCGTCGCCCGCCCGCGCGTGACCTTTCGCATCGATGGGGCTTTGGGGTCGCGGGCGTCGAGCGACGCGCCACGCGTGCGACGGGGCGCGGGGGTGCGACGGGGTGCGGATGCGGGCGGATGAGGATGAGGCAACGATTGACGACGCGTGCGCGGTGGTGGTGGCGGTATGCGCGCTTCGACGGTGGCGCCGCACGTGGGTGAGGGTGATATAATTGTGCCTTTGAAAACGGAATATTTGCTTGTATGATTTGACACGACTGAGACTATGGGAGCGCGCGTGAAGAGTGAGATGACTGACGAACGGCGTGTGTGTGTTGCCATCTTTGTGATTGAGCAGATTTCGTCACCGTCGTAGCTTAATTAATAGCACGACATCGTTGACGAGAGTTCAACGGACGCGGCTCGTGTGTTGCGCGAGCGCGTTCCGCTCGACTCTGAGCGCGACACTTCTCTTTAACTTTGGGACAGAGGCGGCCGCCTGTCCCGTTTTTTTGAGGTGCTGAGTTGCGCGTGACCGATATTTGCGGTGCGCGAAAAGATTTTATATTTAAAGAACGTTTTTAAACGTTGAACATGTTTGCGAGCGCCAACAAGGCGACTTGCGTGTTGAGTCGCGCGTGTGACGCACAACTCAATCAACAAAAGACCAAGCGTCGATCTCGCGTGGTGAGCGTACGCGCTCAAGCTGAGCGTTCGCGCGGTGTAAACGCGTCTGGCACCATGAAAAGCGAGGCGAAAATGCGTGTGACGCGCATGCGCGACTTGGTTGAGATTTCGCCTCACAACTGGGTCGAAACAGCGAGCGGCGCTCAATTGTCTCGCGAGGATGAGATATTTATGCTCGGCTTGGCACAAGGGCAAATGTTCAAAGAATTTTTGCTTGAATCTCCCCACTTCCGCGTGTACTCGTACAACGTTTTACCCACTGGCGAACACTCGGTGAAGTTTTTAATGGGCTCTCCTCGTATGGAGGGCTTGGATGACGTCGCTCGAGTCACAACTGTTGTCGCAAACGCCGACGAGGGATTGATCAACCTCGTTCCGGAAACAAACGGCAGCGGCTTCGTCGCGGAAATTCGATTTCCTCTTCCGGCGTTAGAGACGCGTACGAAGAAGAATGAAGGCATGTCTGCGGATCAAATTCGCTCGCGTCGCCTCCACGGTCTTGTTCGCGCTCTCGAGGAACAAGTTATTGATGAAAGTCTCATCTGCTTAATGGAGAAGGGAAGCGATGATCGATCAGTTTTCAGTGGTCCTGCACGCTTGAACAAGTACTACACTGGCATGTGCGCTCGCCCAAGTGAGTTGTTGCACCGCGGCACGTGCACGTCTTCTTCTCCGACGGCGGGCGCTTTGCAAGCCTCTCGTGATATGCTTCTTCGTCTTTGGGCGCTTGAAGAAAAAGCTGATGGGCAGCTCTCCGAAGAAGTCCGTGAGCGCGTCACTGCTTTATTCTGCGATGGTGCTGGGCAGATGATCATCCACCCGTCGGGTACGGATGCTGAAATGGTTCCATTACTCCAAGCCGTCCTCGCATCTCGAGCGCTCAAGCGCGAAGCTGGAGCGACGGACGTCAAAGGCAAAGTGATCAATATCGTGTGCTGTGCAGGCGAAGTTGGCAGTGGAACCAGACAAGCGTCCGAGGGCGCGTTTTTCTCCAAATCTGTACCGCTTGGAGGCAACACAGTTGCTGATGGCCAAGAGTTACCGGCTATTCACAAACTTTGTGACATGAAAGCTATCGAACTCGTGGCTCGATCTACGGTGAACGGTAATCTTCTTGAAGATTATGATCAGTTAGTCGAATCGACCGCTCGCGAAGCGCTTGCATCGGATCCCACCACCATCGTCGTCGTTCACACTGTGGCTGGCAGTAAGACTGGTCTTTGCGCTCCGTCGCCTGGCGTCGCAGAACGCCTCAAGGCTGAATTTGGCGATCGTCTCATCTCTGTTCTCGATGCATGCCAAATGCGCAGTGCCCCATCACTCATCCCGCGCTGGTTGAGAGAGCAAGGTCCCGTCTTAATGACGAGTTCCAAGTTTTACGGTGGCCCTTCGTTTGGAAGTGGCGTCTTTCTTTCTCACAGAGACGTGGCGACAATGAACGAGCAACTTGCGGCTGAACCCGCAAGCGCGATCGTGGACATTGCCGAAGCGTGTGCGTCTTATCTCACGTCATACGACGTCGGTCAAGTTCTTCCTCGTCTTCACGACGCATTGCCACCGGGGTTTTGTAACACTGGTTTGCTTTTGCGTTGGGCCGCTGGGTTGTACGAGATGGAATCTTTGAATGAAGCTACTATCGCTGCCGGTGGTGTTTCTGTTGTTGAAGACAAGCTCCGCTCTTGGGTTTTTGCCATGCGGGAAGAAGCGCAACAACATGCTCCTGACTTGGAGTTTGTTCAGCCCATTGACTATGAAAACGAATGGCAATACGGCGGCGTGAATACCATCGTCTCTGTGCGTTTGCGCAACGCCATGGGCGAGTACTTTTCCACCCCAGAGCTCAAGCAAGTCTATGGTTTGATGCACGCGGATATCTCCGAGTTCATCGCCGAAGACAGCACCGATGAAGAGCGACGCGTAGCCGCCAAGAGATGTCTCACTGGTCAACCTGTGGACATCCCCGAAGGTCCCGTGTTGCGAACTGTTCTCGGCGCGGCTCAACTCACTGATCTGGTCAGCGGTGCCCAATCCCTTGAATACATGATGGGCCAAGATCGAGATCTGTTTTGCAAACTCGCGTTGATCGCGCGTCAGTTTGATCACTTAATTTCGTATTCCTTGTAGAGGAAATACGCGTTTTGACGTTTTGATTGTGTTGGATACGTGTTTTAACTTGAAGTTGTCCGCCTTGCACGGCAAGGCCAATTGATGGCGGCAGCAATGAATCTCCTGGACGTGCATCCGGTGGATTCTTTTCCTGTTGTATTTATCATACAAAATACCAAGAGGCTTGAGCTCCTCCACTTTAGTGTTGTAATCGTATACGAAACGAGCTCGCTAGTGTTTGAATTTCTTTCGTGTGTTTCTTTGCTTTAGTGCACATTTCTACTACATCAAATTACATTTCTAACGTTCGAGCTTTGCGATGAGGTTATCGGATTCTTCATCTTCAGTGCCATCCAACTTCACAGCGTCGCTCTTCTTCGCTGCCTTGCGCCCCGCCTTGATGAACGCATTGTAATACAACGCTCCAAATACCATGCATGTGCCGCCCCACTGCTGGAGCGTAAGCGGGTGCATGAAAATGATACAAGATAGCAAGATACTAAGGAATTGACGGGTCGTCATAATTGTTGCGAATAAGAGCGCACCAAATTCGCGAATGGTGTACAAAATGCATAATTGCCCGAGCATGGATGCCGTGGACAGGATCATGATGTCGTACATGACTTTGGGGTGGCGACCGACGAAATCAAAAGCTTGTCCGATAGAACTATCGCTAAATAACCAGAGAAATGACACAGCTGCACTGCATGTATTCACCCAAATCATTTGGTTATACGTTTCCATTTGATATCCTTTAAACAACTTGTCTTGGAACGTCGATGTGAAGCCATCAAATCCGAGATAGCCAAGCATGAGACCCACGCCGTACGTCGAAGTATTCGCACCAGACTTACTCGCCTTGCTCGATACATCACCGTAGAGGGCGAAAATCGTACATCCAAGCGTAATGAACGCAGCGACGGAAATGTCAGCGCCGTCGTACCTTCTTGAGTTGATAAAGTAGCCCCAAATCATCACTGGAATCATCTTCGCGCACTTGCCTAACGTTTGCACCGGAAACGATACATACTTCAGCGCTTCATACTGACACGTCGTCGCCAGAACATTAGACACGCTCACCGCGGCGTACTTGTACAACGGCGCGACGGGTGCGACGTTGCCTCGAGTCGCCATCAAGATTATTGATGCCGCACATACGGACAGTATCCTGTTGTTGAGCACTAAGAAGACGCTAAACTTGAAAAACTCATCCCCTTGTTCGCCCGAGTACGGCCGAGTCATGATGCGTTCTTGCAAAATTCCATACACAAGCAACGAACCGACAACCCCGACGACGCATGCGATAATGCGCAACCCATCTGGGCTGAGCATCGTGCCCAAGACGCCCGAAGATTTACTCAACATGGCCAACACCAATCACGAGATTGCCGGATCGGCGAACGACACCCAGCGACGTATGCGAAGAGACGCGCGCGTGTGTGCGTCGTGCACGTAGACAACGTAGGTATGTGTCGTTTGAGGTTCGCACGGCGCTCTCACACTGTGGTTTCGCGCGCAACGCACGGCTACGTTTGAGGTGTGCAGGCGCTCTCGTTGCTGATTACAGCGTCGCCGCCGAGCAGGCGCGCGTAAAACATTTCATTTTCATTGGTTTACATTGGTTTACATTTTCATTGGTTTACAATACATCGATCGACTATGAATCACCCACCAGCTTTGGCACGCTTTGATTTATCTAATGTCTTTTTCGTCGCACTCGCGGGACGCTTTGCCGTTGCAGTCTTTGTTGCGGCGCCTCGTATGAAGACAAAATTGAACTCGGTTGACGCCTTGGCATCGAACCGCCACGCGCCATCCACGCCTTGGAACGTCTTCAAATCTTCCGCTGCGCGCACCTTAGCGTCCACGCAGTGCCGCACCATGGCACCGCGCGCTTGCTTTGCATACACTGACGGGCCTGGGAACGTCATCGTGTAGACCGGCACACCGCGCGCCTTCAATACATCCAACTTGACCGATTTGAAATACTCTTGCGAAGCGCAGTTCACGACAAAAGGTGTCGACGAATTCGATTCTTTCGCCAACGTCTCGACATCGTCCACTAATGCATTGGCAATGTCATCGCCCCAATATTCGTATAAATCCTTCGCATCGCCCGCGGCCCACTTCGTGCCCATTTCTAGACGATACGGAGCGACGTCATCATACGGTTTGAGTGTCCCGTACAGCCCTGATAAAATCCGCAAGTGTCGCTGTAAATACTCAACCTCATCTACCGTGGTGAACGACGGCGCATCGAGATGCTTGAACGCAGGTCCATCGAATGCCAGTACGCACGGCTTCTTCGTAGCTTTTTCAAATGTTTGAAACCGCTTCGCGTTCAGCGAAGCAATCGCATCCGACACGCCCATGAGAGATTTAATCTTCCCCGCACTCAACTCCTTCTTCGCACACGCTGCGAGCGTGTTGGCGCGTTCAGCAAACCGCGGTGTGCTCACGCGCACGAGTTCACTCTGCGCACTCGTCATCGCGCGCTCATTCAGCGCCTTGGCGGGGGAAAGGACCACCACGAATGGTCCTGGCGCGGCTGACGCCGACGTCGACGTCGATGCGCGCATCGCTCGCGGTGCCGCCCTCGGTGTGGGTGCCGCAGCTATGCGTACGAATGACAAAATCGTGCGCGACGTGTTGGACGCGACGAAATACTCGTGTGCGCGCCAGTCTGAAGACACTTTTACCCACGACATCGCTGGACGAGCTGGACTGTGGAACAAAAAAAACGCTCGCGTGCAAACGTACTACATTCGACGTCGCGACATGGATGCGAAGACCGTACGAAAAATTAACCTCATCGACGTGCTGGAAGAGCAATACCCAGAGTGCCCGGCGATTCCGCGCGAAGGCGTGTGGTGGTGGACCGAAGACGACGTGCGCGCGTGGTTTTGTTCGAATGGCACGAAAACGCCAAATGTGAATCTGGATGACGCGTTCAAGCGATGGTTTCCTGGTCTCGATCGGTCGCAGACGCGCGTGGATGGTGGTAAAATACCCAAATTGCGCGTGTTGTGCTTTGCGAATGCTGGAAACACGGAGGATATGTACACGAGCGAAGGTACCGGTCCGAGGCGCGCGACTAGTCCTCTGTTGGAATGGTGCAAACAGAATGGCGCCGAAATGCTCGCGGTGCAGCTTCCTGGACGAGCCAATCGGAGAGATGAGAGCTACATTTTTGAAATTCGCAAGGTTGCTGAGGAATTACTGCCAATCGTCGCGAGTACGCTCGCTGACGTGCCGTATGTGTGCATCGGCCACTCCATGGGTACGTGGGTAGCTTTTGAGTTGTTGTTGGCGTTGCGAGCAGTTGGCATACAAATGCCACGTCAGGTTTTCTTTTCAGCTTTTCCATTCCCTGATATTCCACACAAGTCGCGACCGTGGCGTGTAAACGCTTTGTTGGATGATGAAACTTTCAAAGACGAGTGCAGACGATGGGACGTCAACGAACTCATCTTTGGCCCGATGTGGAACATTTATCATCCGTTGATGCGTAGCGATTTTCATTTGTTTGATAAATATGATTTCGTGCACATCGACGAGGATAACTTTGATTTCCCGTTGACTACGTTTTACGCCACGGGCGATAAGATGATCACGCGAGAAATGGTCGAAGGCTGGGAGATGCACACGACTGGCGCGTTTGAGCTTATCGAAATCGCGGGCAACCACTTGTTTCCTTTGCAGAAAGAACCAAAGAGAGAATGGTTACAAATGATTGTCGATCGATTAGGCAGACTCGCGCTTTGATGTTGTAATGACTACCTTTACGAATGCTACTGAATTCTAATATAGGGTGCTAAAATGTTCATTTGCTACTCGCGTGGCGTTTTGTGTTTATTGACCGCTGCTCGCCGCTTTTCGTTTGCGCTCGAGGTAGCGCTGCCTCGCATCGCTCACAGCATCATCCGTATTCCTCCGAGCCAAAGGATCGGGCTGTTTTGATGTAGATGCGGTCTCAACCGCAGGAGATTTCGAGTCCACGTTAGTTTCCCGGCGTTTAGTTTGCCTTTCGATAAACGTAACGTCGGTTGGGATTGGCTCGTCGCGCGTATCACCTTGGTTCGCCTTGGCTCGTTCGGCGAACTCGCGTTCCCGTTCAGCGGCAGTAGTGAATTGGGACTTTTCAACCACGCCTTCACTTGGTACTTTAGATGTAGATTCCGGCTCGGGTGCCGCACGCCGAGTGTCTTTTGCCATGTCTCCACCCATGGCTGAATTTCTATTCATCAAGTTTGAGTAAAACGCTGTCATATCGCCGCGTCGCGTGACGTCTTCTTCCTCCTCAATCGCATCCTTGACCTTGTCTTTCGCCAGCCACTTTGCATCCTCTTTAAGTTTTTCACGATAAGCAGCGGTGACGAACTTTTCTTTGTCCGCATACAGGTGATCATCCTTCAAGCGTTCCTTGAGCAAGCGACGCTCGTAGGAAATGTCGCTTTCAACCTTGCGCGCCTCGGCTTTAGCGATGAGGTCTCCAATATATCTTGACTTTCGCTCCACTCGCTCTTCATCCAGAGCCTTGACCTTCTGTCCGCGAGATTTCTGTATATCATCGAATACGGCGTCGTACTCGAACGCGTTGGCGTCCTGGTTCAACGCCGCCGCGCGCGCAGCCTCTGCCTCGGCGTCGCGCCTTTGCTTCGCCAAAAGTGCTTCTTGCTGACGTTTCACCTCCTTGTTCGCGCGAGCTCTTTGCGCCGCCGCATCGTTTGCGCTCCCATTGCCACCACCATTGTCCTCATCGTCTTCGCTATCGCACGCGAACGCCGCGAGCGTCGGTTTTCGCGCTCCACCGTGCGCCGTGCTCGCCGCAGGCTTCTTCTTGGGCAGGTTCAATCCATACGACAAATGCGCCGCCGCGAATGATCCATCGGCGTTCGTCGGTGCGCCAGACATTGCAATCACACGTTATACACGTATTCGCGCGGTGTTCACGCCCGTATCGACGACGTCGACGCGTCGCGTGCGGCGTGATGTGCGGTTCAAGCGGCGCCAACCTTCGCCGGACTCGAGGCTAGGGTACAGGCGAGCGCATGTATTTTTCGCACACCTTGATGGTGCGCAGTGGGCATTAAATGGGACTCGGAGGCGCACGGGGCCAGGTGGACATAAAAAACGCGCGATTGCTGCGGAAATAATTCCGACGATGCATTCGACGTCAGTGTGCGGCTGCGATCGACGTCAAGTACCAACACGTTGCATACGCTCGTGCTTTGGTGTTTCTATTACTCTAATCGCGTGTGAACACATCGATTGACGCATCGTCGCGCCATGGGTTGCTTCGCGAGTATGTTGAATGAGGTGCCTGAATCGGGGGAACTGCGACGACTCTCCGATACTCTCACTCGCATGGGCTGCCAAAGATCCACGGTGAACAGTGCGCTTAAGATTTTCGGACAAGCTGACAAAGATGGCTCTGGTTCAATCGGTATCGCTGAGTTTGCGACGATGTTTAGCCTGCGTACGTCGAATGTATTCCTTCCACGTCTGCTGTCTTTGTTCGACGTCTCTGGGGACGGCGACATCGGCGCCCTGGAATTCGTTCTCTGCCTGGCGCAATTCTTCACTTCGAATCAACATGCCCACATATACTTTGCGTGGCGGCTTTTCGATCACGATGACTCGGGATCGATGAACTCGGAAGAGTTTCAGAATATTTTATTTAACACCATGAATTACGTGGGACGCAGCGCAAACACGGACGCGATGCAAGACCGTCAAGTAGTTCTAGGTCGCGCTGGCGCGCGCGTTAAAGTCAAAGGTTTTGCCACGTTAATTAAAGAAGCTGACATAGACGATAACGGGGTTATTACAATCGACGAGTTCAAAGTGCTTGCGTCGCACTCTCCACATCTCGTTGCGCCGGCGTTTGAGCTCTGGTCGGCGCTGGAACAGTATTCAAAACCTTGTTACGCATTGAAGCAGGAAATCATGAAGAGTGGTAGATGGAAAGAAGTCAGTGCCATGATTGATCCAAAGGCTGCTGCGGCGTTGCGAATCAACCAAGATGGAGAACAAAAAGCGCGCCGGCGCCGGCGCCCAAGCGACAGTAGAGCGGCGGCAGGCGCTCCTCAAGTTGGACGGAAGCATGAACGTCGCCGCGCACCTCGATCTGGTGAGCCTCCATTTTCAAATGATGGACTGAACAACGTCAATGGAAGAGCGCATGAGTCACGTCAAATGGATGTTGATGGCTTGAAAGCTTCGAAAGAAGGAAGACACCACCGCCGCTCGCATCATCACAAACGCGAGGGAGGTGAGCGTCAGCATAGATCACACCATCATCATCGAGACGATCGTGATGGACGGCATCGAAACTCCGAGCGTAGTCATCGCCACGGTGGAAATCCACATCGAACGGAAGAAATGCCGCCATCCCAATATTACGGCGGCGTCGGAGGTGCAGTTGCTGGCGGCGGCAGAGGAGAAAGAGGGCAGCAGGAACAGTTTTTGGGCCAAGGAATCCCACCTATTGGGCAGAATTATGGTCAAGCTTCCCCGCACATGTACGGCCAAAATGGTGTATACCAACAGCAACAGCAGTACGGTCAAGGAGCTCCGCAAATGTACCAACAGCAATACAGCCCACAGTCACCGGCGTACAGCGGCGGCTACGACGACGACAGATTGCAGCAACCTCATGGAAACCCAGGTATGCGCTCGCCACCGCTCGGTAGCCCTGTTCGAGGCCACCCCCCTCGTCGGTCGCATGACGATGAAATTTTGAATCAGTTGGAACGCGATCTTGGTCTCTGAAGAGTTCAGAATATCTCGTATCATTCATTCATTCATTTTTCACTATCGCGGTCACGTTGTGTAGGCATAGGATGTTCAATATTAGTTTGTTTTATTTTATTAGTGGCGATAACTTTACGTTTGTAATCATTACTCGCTTCCACGGAGTGGGTGCGAAAAAAAAAAAGCCGATTCGTATCGCGCACAATCGGACAGTTGGAGGTACCAACGCTCGCGCACACGGGTGACGCCGCATTGGCGCGCGTGCGTCGGCCGTGTGCGTGCGCGAGCGAGTCGTGCGCGTTGAAACACAGCGTTGAAAATGTTCGCCACCCGCACGCATTCCCCAATCACGCCCGCGCGCGACGCGGCGGTGCGCGCGACGTTCACCCCATTCGGATTGATGGACAAGGAAAACGTGCCGCCCGCGTGGTTGGCCGTGCGCTCGGATGACGTTGACGACGACGGCGAGAAGGCCCGCGTCATCGCTGTCCCCGTCGGCCGCGACGGCGAGTGCGGAGAAACGCGACGCAAATCGCGCACGCCGTCGCGACCGGTTTTGGTGGACATCACCCGTCGCTTTACGCCGCTCGAGGTACGCGCGAGCGCTCGATCGCAACGCACGATTTTTGGCGGCAAAAGTGGATTTCAAATTTTAAATGACTCGGGACGACGACTGACGAGCCGTACGCTTCACGTAGAATAAACTTACTCCGGGTAAACATATCCTAGCAGGTAATTCGGGGGTGAAGAAGGTACGACGAGTGAGGCGAGCGAGTGTGTTGGAGCGACAAGATGACGCAAGCGATCGCCCGAGCCACCAAACTAACCGCGAGTCGTTTGAATCGTCACCGCAGACAACGAGTGGTTTGCGTTTGTTTTCCGTGGAGAACGTCACAATGCACGGGAAACGTAAATTAGACAAGAGTACAGCTGCGACTCAAGGTTCTCGAGTGAGCGTCAAGACGATGCGATGAGCATCAAACGTCGCGACGTTTCGCGTTCTTCCGCTCACCGCGGCAACCGACAGAGCGCGTCAGAAGACCGCAATGTCGTATTGCTTTTAGCACAACGATACGCATTAGATTATATGCCAATATAGCGCACGCACTTATGAAATACATTACAACACATAAGACCTTTTACTGTCTACTTTGCCGCCACAATTTGGACGCCACGCGAAACGACTTTTGGACGCATGCGCTCGTACAACCCGCCACGATGACCTTCACTTGCAGTAGTACCCGAAAATCAATGATTGCAGGCAGAAATCACTCAGATTAGAGTCGACGCCGTAGAGTATCGGTAGAATCACCGCCGCACCAATGTTTCCCAGCGAAAAGAACGACGCTAAGAAGGCACAAAAAATCACTACACCTTTGATCTGCGCGGGATCGGTGAAGAAGTTCGAGTACGTGCCGTAGTACAGGTCATCTTCGCCCGGTACGCGTTCGCCGTCAATGGGTGGACGACCTCTGACGCGTCGTCCGTCATCCTTGGACGCGCGAGTGATGATTGTCGAGGTACGCAAACAGCGCGATATCTCGTTGTAGCGTTGTGGCGCCACACGCGGCGACGCACGCGCTGTGTGCGTGTGACGCGACACATGAGCGTTAGTGGAGCGCGATGACGTCGATGTCGCGTTTGTCGTGTTTGCGCGTATCGCGCACGGTGAGGTCGCGATCATCATCACGCAGCCGTCGTCGTACAATGTGGGAGCTGATTGAGAGATACTCTCCGCATATCGCACGCGAAACTGATATCTACGCGCCGCGTGCTCGAGGGAGAAAGTTTTCGATGCCAAAGCGTATGTGTGCGCAAAATACATTCAATGTACAACGATCTAATCACCTAATCAATCTATAGCAAATCTAAGGCAACCTTCTGTGCCGCTACGTGCGCAAAACTTTCCTCGCCTTGGACACGCTTGGAATGTCATTTTCCGCAACATCTTGGTCACCGTCTCTACCCAATTCCGGATTGTGACGCGCGCTGACGATATCTCTCCCCTCTAATTGTGGTGTAACGCTCGTGGCGACACCAAGAAGATGCGTAAGGTTGTACGCCAAGTCGAAGTTCTTGATGTCATCATCACCCGCGCGCTTCCTCAGCGCCTCACGCATACCGATCAAGGATGCACGTAATTTGCGATTCTCCACCTCCAGCGCGGCGTTACTTTCACTTAAATCTATAATCACCTACACATAAAACGATTGATGACGATTGATTCGTGAGTATCGACAAGTATATCTCGCGTATCGCGTAGAAAGTGTCTAGGGCAGTACAAAGCAAGGGAAATCGCGCGAGCGCCGCTTCGAGGGCGAAACCTACCTTGTCGCGAACTTCGTCCCGTCTTCGAGACGTTTCTGCAGATGCTTTATTCACACCAGCGATACCCGTGTTAGCATTACGCCGCGTCTTTGCGGGTGTAAAGTCATTCGCAGAGAAGAAGAGGAAAAAAAAGAGAATCGCCATCAAATAGCCACGCTGCGTGTTCGCCACGCGTTGCTGATCGATAGCGTTCATGGCGTGACGCTTTTCGAAACCCCGTGCGCCGTGCGCGGGCGTCGGATACGAGTTTTGGCCCTCTTTTGCGTGTGATTATGGGGCATCTGGGACCGCGTGCGCTTTTCTTTGTGCAGCGCGGACAGATACAAAAAGAACGGCGTCACAAGTCGCTCGCCCTGCAAGTCAACCGAGAGCGCAGATTTTAAGCGAAATGGCGTGAACTCTTTCGACAATGCACGCGCGCGTGCCCGTGAGCATCATGGTGCGTCCCGACGCTCATCCAGTGCAGCACAACACGCTTTATTACTTCGTCAATGATGACCATGACCATTGTCAGTATCGCTATTTGAGCAATCGAGTTGCTGGTAACAGGTGACTTGGTTTGTGAAACCAACTCAACGCCGTCACGCACGACGTGACGCATGAGACGAAGACTCAACGTGCACGTGTTGTCGTTTTGTTTCTCCGCACCCTACTAACCTTGGCGCAACCGCTCGCAGGTCTCGCACAACGAATATGGGCTGAACGTGTGATTGCATCAGGAGGAAGATGATGACATCGTGCTGTAGCTACTGTAGTTTATTTGTACGAGTATTTATAATCAAAATTTATCAAGCGAACCAATTAGATCACACCTTGGATCTGCTGGCGTTTTCAAGCGCCGCCAATAATCGAGCACTGCGTCTTTTTGATGAAGAATACAACCAAACACCAATCATCGTGATCGTATAGCCCAATACGCTTCTAAATGTAATTGGATTGCGGAACAGCATAATGCTCACAATGGTGCACACCACTCCCTTCGCGTTGCCTAAAACTTGAAGTGTCAACGCTCCGACGTGTGCGGTGACGAGAAAGTTGGTCAGGTTGACCAAGTAGGCAATGAAACAGTTCGCCAGAAGAATGGCGATGAATGACGGATTTAAAACCGCGGCTTCGTGAAATGCCGAAAGAGCGTTCGGCTCCATAATGCACGTGCAGATGCCTAATGTAACGATTGCCACGGGTGACATGTAATAGAGTAGCGACATGCTATCAAGTTTGGTCTCGCCAACCGGTCTGTCTTCCGCTTTCTCGCCAACTGGGGACAATAGCCACCCTTGCAAAACACTCTTCAAAGCACGGCAGCACACACCGACTAGGCATGCGATGAATCCAAGAAAGTGAAAACTAGGCTCGCCCCACGTCGCGATGGCTATTCCTCCCACGACTGGTACCAGCGACATATACGTCTCAGAAGATTCTTTCTTTTGGAGCATGACGTAGGCAAATATGGCTGTAAAGAATGGCGTTGTTGCCCCGAGTGCCTGGTTGAATGACACCGGAATGTATCTCAACGAAACGTTACCACCAAGAACAGACAACGCAAACGTCATCGCCAAGATGGCCACCTTTGAGTAGTGCCTTCGCGTTCTAATATATTGTTTAGGCACGATTCTGAATTCTCTCGCCGCCGCACTGAGGATGGAACACATGATCATGTGACATAACGTCATGAATACTGGGAACTTGAACCCCCATACCGACAGCAAGTACTTGTTTAGCAGTAAAACACCGATATTCGCGCTGTACCAGCATACCACGACGATGACGCTCGCAGAGTTCATCTCAGCGGCGTGGCGAAGACTCGAGCGAGCACGAAACGACGGCTGAATACACACACGTTTTGTTTCAATGATTTTTTAACGCGTCGTTGTTGAACGCCGTTAAATCGCGTGAAAGCGCCTGCGTGTGCAGACTTCCGGAAAACCCACCGTGGTGGATATGGTGCTCGCGGCGAGAAACACACACACACCAGAGGAGGATAATCAATAAAATGCGCTTAGTGTCACGTTCGATACGGATGATCTAGAAACGACTCTACTTCTACGATACGTTTGTTCTAAACGACTAAACTCTACTTCTACGATACGTTTGTTCAAGTCAAGGCTCTCGCGCTCTCTGAAGAGGCGTTTGCTCGGGAGCCGCCTCGTTGACGGCATTGCGACGGCGTATAAAATCCTCATATCGCCTTATCTCGTTCTCGATTTTCGAAATACGCGCAGAGTTTACTTGTTGTTCAATTCTTTCGTCATTGAAGTGCTTTCGGGCGTATTCACACGTCAAACGATCGATCAAATAGACCTCTTCGGTTGACAACACTGGGCGCGCAGCGCCGGCGTACTGACCTTTGGTCGGCCGAACAAGCGCCGAAGAACTTTGATTCATAAACTCCAGAATAGACTCTGAAAAAGTATCTACATCTCGCCTCCAGCATTCTTCATTGGATAGCTTTGACACCACCGCCATCTTACCATCCTGAGGGTGAGACTTAGACTCTTGTTCCGACTTGTCGTCGCGCGCGACGTGCCAACTCAACTCTCCCGACGCTGCGAACACGTGGAATGGTATCAACCTCGAACAAGCATCCTCCACACTCTGAAATGGCTCGCCAACACTCGTACACAGTCGCAGGGCGTCGTTACCGTCCTGCATAGCTCGTAAGCTCGCTTCAACGCATAGGCGCGCAGTCTCCCCTTCTGCGGGCATGAGCGGCGTGTCGTCGTCGTCGTCGTCGGCGGCGGCATCAGCGACCGCATCACCCATGGGCACGTCTGCATCATCTACCGCCGACATATTGTCCTCCGCAACGCACCGTCACGAAATACTCTCTCGCCGACGTGCGCGCGATCGTCGGGCGTCAGCGAATGTGGGCCAACGCTGCGCTTCGTCTGCCGTCACGGCGCCAGTGGTTGACGCGCGCCAGTCGACGTCCATCGTGGGATGGATGACCCACGGAAGGATGGCACAGACGCCGTACTTTCGCACGAGGTGTTACCGCAACGCGCGCCAAAACGCCGTCGACGCGACGGCGGCGTGGCGTCGAGCGTCGGTGCACCAGTTCCGCCGGCGGCGTTGACGCCGATGACGACGATGAATGCGGACGCCGACGCCGATGTGCGACTTGGCTTTGAGGATGGTGATGCACCTGTCGTGCGGTATGCCCCGGAATACGTCGGCGAACACGTCGGCGAAGACGACGCGCGCGCAGCTCGCGCTTTGAGCGCCACCACAACAGAAGAGGAAGAGGCTGCCATTCGCCGCCACCGCGGCGTGCAATACGAATACAAGGACCACACGGCGGATATTCAAATTCATGCGTGGGGCGTGAATTTAGCCGAGACTTTTGCGTGGTCAGCGCTTGCGATGTTTGATTACATGACTCCACTCGAGGACTGTGCCCGAGAGCCAACCTCTCGATACAGAGCGATACACGCGTCTGGGCATGATTTGGATACGCTTTTATTTGCTTTTTTGGACGAGCTTTTATTTGCTTTTCACACCGAGATGCTCATTGTAACTTCAGTGCAAGTGTGTGAATTCAGCAAGGAGAAGTGGGAGATTCGTGCAGTTGTCGGTGGAACCACATTTGTTGAAGGTGTCACGCGACAAGGCACGGAGATAAAAGCCATCACGTACAGCGCCATGAAAATCATAGAATATAGCGAGAGAGAAATTCAAGATGGTGGCGCGCGCGGCGCAGAACTATTCGTAATCGTAGACATTTAATAGATTGGTACACTGTTTTTACAGTACATATTACGCAGAGTTTTACTACCAGTTCTACAACACACTTTATTATGCTCCGTGCGATTTCATCCGAGCCACTCCTCCACCGTCGCCTTTGGTTCAGCGTACAGTAAATCGTCGTCGCAAATCGGCAACGATTCGTTGATAATGTCGTCAAGTTTCGCGCGCAACGCCCGAGTCAAAATAGGTTGCTGAATTTCCGCATTCAGCTCGACAAACTGCCCGAGCGAACGTTGTTTCAAGTTGCAGCTCCCCAACATAGCGACGTCTGGAAGGGTGCCGTCGTCACTTTCGGCGAAGAAGACCTTCGCGTGGAGCATGTCATCGAGCATGACTATTTTCAAATTACTCGAGTCTCCATTTCTCCGAGCAGCGTTTCTTTGAATTAAACGTTTCAACGCCTTACGATTTGCATCATGATACACATTTGGATTTCGCGGAACAACGAGCGTGAGCGACGTGTTTCCGCGCGCCAACATAGCGTCCAACATGTCCGCGCCGACTGCGTCCATGTAAGCCATGGCGATACGATATCGCGAATAGGACGCATCTTCAAGCAATTTCATCATTGTCGGTTTGATGTTGAACGTTCCAGGAAAGTTTTTGTAGCGCGGAAACGTCCATGCGAGTGGACAAAATCCAGTGGGAAGGTTGGTGACGAATCGTATGCCCGCGTCTCTCACGTCTACGCTGCCCGACGTGTCCGCTTTAAACAGACTCGACCTCATCGCTTGCACCACTTCATGTCCTTCCGCTCGAATAGCAAAATCTCGCCAGTTTGCAAACCGATCACCAATGTTCACACCGCCGAATATGGCTGTAGGTAGAGAATATTTTCGATGAATCACCATAAATTTAGCATGCGTCGGTTGTCGTACGGCCTCGAATGAGAAACGCTCTCGGCCCAGCTTTGTTTGTAGCTCCTCGAGTTCGCTCGTCAACGTCGTACTACCTTCACACCAGCGCGTAAACTTACTCACCGGCGAACCATCAATCGAACAACGCACGCGTACACCGCGATTCACAGCTCGAACCATAGCGTCGATGACGCGTTGCGAAGATTTTCCACTCTCAAAGACGTACACGCTAAACTCAACTTCGTCACCCGCACTCGTGCGCCGTAACTCATCGCATAACGTGTTGATGACTTCAGAATACCCAGTTAAGAGTCGAACAGGCATCATTTGTCGTCGCCGATTCGTCATCGATGTTTCAAACTGTCTGTTAACGCCGACTGTTGGCGCTGGCGCGTAATCCACGACATTAGCGCTCGCCGCAGCGCGCATCCTGCCCGAACGATCGGCCGCACACAGAGTGTTAAACGCTCGCGTCGTCGTCATCTTTCTCCTCGCCTGCATCACCTCGCGTCGTCCTCCTCGCGTGCGCGCATCTTCTCTCGCGCGTACACCACCATCGCCGCGCGCGTATCTCGCCGCCGCGTACGATGCCGCGGTCGTCGCGCGCGCCGTGGTCATCGTCCCCATGCCTCACCCTGTCGGGCTGTGCTGTGCTGCGTGCGCGCGCGAGAGAATCGTATCGCGTATCGCGTGTATCGCTCACGTCGTCGTCGTGTGTCGTCGCGTGTCGTCGTGTGTCGCCCGCACCGCGTCGAGCGCGGCACCGCGTCGCCACGTGTATATCGCCATCGATGTCGTTTTGGTGGCAAAAGGGTGCGGATTTGGCGCGGTTTTTGATGGGTGGACGTGTGCGTGTGTGTGTACCCCGACCGGGGTACACATTACGTACGTGCGTCAACTCGTCGTGGTGTCGTGGTGTCGTGGTGTGCCTCGTGATCGTTCTGGACCGTTCACGTGATCACGCGATCATGATCATGATTGGTCGATGCATCTTGGACAACAGCCCGCCACGGAGGTGTTCGGGTCGTCTTCACGGTGTCGTCGTCTTTCACCGACGCCACGTCGTGTACCCGCGCGCGCGCGTCGTCGTCGTCGTCGTCGTCGTCACGAGACATGTCGTGCGCCACTGCGATGCACCGCGCGAGTCCGCGACCGGGGATGACGACGACGTCGGTGACCACGTCTTCGAGGACCGCGCCTCGTCACGCCTCGCGCCCGACGGTGACACCGCGTCGGGGTCGATCGTCGCCGAAGACGACGATGGTGCGCGCATCGAGTGTGAACGGCGCAGCACCGACGGATGCAAATCAAATCAACGCAGTCACGGGTGAGATGATGAGCGATGACGAGTACGAGGGCGTGGCGGGGACGGAGTGGTATACCCGCGCGTTTACAAAATCTGGTAGGAGTTTCAGTGAAATCTTCCCTGTGCGGTTCGCCGAGGTTGGACCTAATAACGAAGCCACCATGGTGAGCGTTGCGGGTTTAATTCAAGAATGCGCGTGTAACCACGCACAAGGTATTTGGGGCGTCGCGCAGTCGATGCCGGAAGACATGCGCAAAGCCAACTTGGCGTGGGTATGCACGCGACTCCATCTGCGAATGAGGACGTACCCAAAGTGGGGGGATAAAGTAAACGTGAGTACTTGGTTTCTCAACCAAGGAAAAATCGCAGCTAGGCGAGATTATAGAATTAACGATCACAACTCTGGCGAGCAGTTGGGCGAAGCGACGTCACAATGGGTTGTTTTCAACTTGGAGACGAGGAAAATGGCGCGCATCCCGCAGTCCGTTTCCGATGACTTTGCAGCCCAAGTTTTCCACGATAGCGTCATGGAAGAGGGATACGTCGCAGATAAGCTTCCGGATGTCAATGATATAGGAGCAGTGTGTATGGCGCCGATGCGTCACTACGTGCGTCGTAACGACTTGGATATGAATGGCCACGTCAACAACGTCGTCTACGTGCAGTGGCTTTTGGAGAGCGTCCCATCTGACGTATGGGCGGGTCACGTGCTCAAAGAAATTATCTTGGAATACCGTTCGGAGTGCAATTTCGGTGACAGCATCGAGGCAACGTGCTGCGAGCTGACTAGCGAAGACGGTGATCAATTTGTGTTGCTACACAAGCTAGAGCGTCCGGGTCAAGGCGACATCGTGCGCGCGAAAACAGTGTGGTCACACGTATAAGTTACATGAACTCTAGTACAGCCGATACCCGCGGGTAGGTGAATCTAGGTACGTGAATCTATGTAATGATTAATTGCGTGCTAGAAGTAAATTCTTTATTTTCTCTACGTGATGGTATAACAAACGACCCGTCTGTACTAAATTTCTACTTCACTTTGCAGCGCGCGATGGTTTGTTTTTTTGCTTTGCTTCAGAGGGTGGTGACAAAATGGCGACATCCTGCATTTCATTTTGAATCAGCTCAACTTGTTTTTGAATTTGTTTCAGTGCCTGCACTCTTTGCGCTTCACTTTCATACGAGCCGTTCACGACACGGCGCACAGTAGGATTTTCACGCACGATTGGTAGAACTGCGGTACCGAGCGCTTGTTCAATTCTAGTCCACGTCGGTTTGAATGGCACCGGAACAGCTTCATCAAATTTACTCTGAATTCGTTGAAGTTTAGGTAGTAATGGTGGTGCCGCGGCATCCACGTCGCTCTGTACTTTCTGAAGCTTTATTTTCAGCGATTTTAATCGCTCAATTTCGCTAATGGTGGACTCAACACGCTCGATTTCCGCTTGGATTTCAGCGAGACGCCTCGATCTGTATTTTGGATCATTTGGATCCAAAGACGGTTCAACAACTTCGTTGTTATTTTTAGTCTTGACCAGAAGCTTCAAGATTCGCTCACGAACGCTTTTGCGTCCGTACTTGATATCATTTTGTCGATTTACCCACTTCTTCAGCTGTCTGCGCCGTTTTTGCGTTCCGCCACGTGAATCGGCAATCGCGCTCAATAGCGCCTTCTCTTCTCGCCGTTTGCGTGCGAGCTCTTGAATGTCTAAGGGACCATTTGGCAAAACTGTAAATCTACCTTTGGGTATCTCTTTCAAATCTTTGTTGATGACGCGTTTGTCTCTGTCCAAAGCCATGTACGCAACGTTTGTCAGCGCCGGCGGCCTCTCCACAGGGGAAGTCGCGCTAAGCGGCTGCCATTTGCGGCGTGCATAAGCCGTCACCCGTGTTGTAGGTCCAGGAAGATCATTCATAGTTCTAAGCTCGTTTCTGACCTGCCGCGAAAGGTTGCCCACCGCGGGAGCGCCGCAAAAGTAAACCCACGGGATCCAGCTTGGAATACTCAAAAAGTCAGCGTGCGAGTATTCATAGAGGTGGCCAAAGTTGATGAGAAATATCTCAGCGCATGGCCCCGCAAACGCGGTAAGCGACGCCATGAATAAACCTTGTGCGGTGTTATCGAACACGTACCACGTCACAAGTCCCCAGGAGAACAAAACGACATCAGTCGTGTGGTAAGGAATCAAGTTCACCAAAGGTGAGGCCGGCGACGCGAGCACGCCACTCGCCATATACTGCAATGCAAATAAAGAAATACACGCGTTCACACTAACCCATCCGGGTTGCCAACCAAGCGCAGGCTTTCCTGGACATGCGTCGATTAAATCTGCCGTCTTGCCGACGGTTTGCCCAGAGCCGCGTTTGAGTTCTGCTTCACGAGCCGTCTTTACGTATGCGCGTAATCGTACACCATCCAGCGTGGTGTGTCCCAAGCCAATAATAATCGCAGCTACTCCAAACAATGGTGGTACCCACCAACCGGTCTCCAGAGCTCCAGTTTCGTTCACAAACGTCACCTCGAGTAATCCTTTGAGCGCGTTCGGCGTGAGCCAACTAAAAAAATTCCCCACGGGAGAATCCATGAGCGGTTTGAGGACGTAATCAAAGTGCAACACGAGAGGATGTTCGTAATGTAATACATCGAACCTCGAATGCTGGTGATCAAGCAGTGGCCCTAAGATTGCCCCCGAAGCAAACATCAATCCCATTTCGTTAACAAACACCTTTCGCTCGCGCGCCTCCTCCTCTTTCAACACTTCGGGCGTGAGCTCGGGTGCGGCGCGCCGCTTCGGTGCACCGCCACCATCACCAAGGGCGTTTGCGCGCACGACAACGACCCTCTCACCCGTGGTTCGCGCGCGTTTCACGCGTGTTGTTATCCCCTCGAGCCTTCCTCGCGACGCACGCGACGACGTCGACGCACGCGACGACGACGACGACGCCGTACGCATCATCGTCACCCCACCGCGCATCTTCCGTCGTCTCCAACGTCGTCGTCGTCACCACCACCACCTGTCGTCGTCGTTCTCGCGTCCTCGCCTCGCTGTGACGGGCGCCAACGGTCTCAACCCGACCCGCCGACGGCAGGACGCCTGGTCAGAGTGCAAGCCTGCGTGTAGTTGACTTTATCTAGAACTTGTGTTACAACAACGTGAACAGCGATGCGTTGGTGGGGACGAGTTCGCCAATGAGCCATTCTATGGCGGGCTTGATGCCCACGCCCGTGCGCGCATCGGTCGGGAACACGCGCGCGTTCGGAGCCACGCGCGCGCTCGCGAAGACGTCGCGCGACGCCGCTCGAACCATTTCTACGCCCTCTGGACCACTCAAATCGTTCTTGTTTGCGAGGATAACGATTGGAATCGTACGAGGAAATGCAGCATTATTCAATGCGCGCTCTAATTCTACCATGGCTTCTTCTAAGGATTCTTCGCTTGCGGCGTCCACGACGTACGCCGCGGCGTCGGCGTCTTTGAAATAGTTGTTCCAAATTCCTCGCAACGCGATGGCTCCTCCTAGATCCCAAAACGTGCACGCGTATGGGAGTCGCCCGTATGGAACCTTAGCTATGTTCATCCCTACCGTAGGAATGATTTGTTCGGGACGTAAGCCCGTGACGTCCATGTACGCATCCTTGATGCGTTCAAGCACGCTCGTCTTGCCGCTCCCATCAATGCCAAACACGACGACGCGCTTTGGCGCGGTCGTCACCCCAAAGGCGTTGTATATCGCATCCATCTGCACGCGTATACTGTGCCGTGTGTGTCCTGTTCTATTCACGGTCACGGCGTCGCCATCGCCATCGTGTCGCCGTTCGAGTCGCTCGCGGCAACGTGTGCCGCCCGCAGTGCAGTGGCCCTCGCGCCTCTGCAGTCTGGACACCTCCTGTCAGCGGCGCTCCGTCGCGTGGTTTTCGTTTTGTTGGTGCGGGGGGATTTTTGTGGTGCGGGGACATTGTATGCGTAATGAAGGCATGTCATATCAATATACGTGTCATCGTGGTGTTTATTTTCGTCATCCAAAAATCTCTCGAGGAGGGGGTGGGTCGTGGACCGATCACGACCACGACCAGTGACGTGCGAGCCTGAAAGTTTGAAGTGAGGTGGATAGCGTTCGTCGCGCGATCGATGGATGACGTTGGGGACGGTGTGGCCCGCGACGCGACGCGCACGACCACACTTTGCGCCGCGCGGAATATCCGTCGCCTTTTAACGCGTCTGTCACACACGAAATAAACATGGCTTTCGCTTTGTCTACGTCCTCCAAGCTCGGATGCTCCCGCGTGAGCTCCACCCGCCAAGTCGCTGCGCGCAAGACGACCAAGTCCACCGTCGTTCGCGCTGCCGCTGCGGCGGGCGAAGTCCCTGACATGGGCAAGCGCAATGTGATGAACTTATTGTTGGTTGGCGCTATCGGCTTGCCGGCGACCTCCCTCGTTGGTGGTTATGCGTACTTCTTCGTGCCCCCGAGGTAAGCGTTGATCTCGATGCGATTGACCCTAGAGCATCCAACCAATGATCACATCGTGATGATCACGATCGCGACGACGATTATATAGCATGTATGATGATTCACTGCGTTGAGATAATGCAAAGACTAGTGAAGCAACAACAACCATGACGATCACGTGACTGACGGCTTTGTACCACGCTCGTGTTTTTGTTAAACGTACACAGCGCTGGTGGTGGTGGCGCTGGCCAACCGGCTAAGGATGCCAACGGTAACGACATCAAGCGCGCTGCGTGGTTGAAGACGCACTTGCCGGGTGACTACTCTTTGACGCAAGGCTTGAAGGGTGATGCCACGTACTTGATTGTCAAGGGAGATGGCACCTTGACCGAATTCGGCTTGAACGCCGTCTGCACGCACTTGGGTTGCGTCGTCCCGTGGAACAAGGCTGAGAACAAGTTCAAGTGCCCGTGCCACGGTTCCCAATACAACGCCGACGGTAAAGGTACGTTATTAACCTACTTGCTTTGGCCTGTCACCTTTTTGTTTTGCTTTGTTTTGTCATGTGCGTGTATTGTCTGACTGACGAGTTTTATCCTTTCCTCTCAACGCAAATAGTGATCCGTGGCCCGGCGCCGCTCTCGCTTGCTCTCGCGCACCTTGCCGTTGACGCCAACGATACGGTTGTGTTCACCCCGTGGACGGAGACGGACTTCAGAACGGGATTGGCCCCGTGGTGGTACGTATGATGATGATCATGTTTTCTGTGACGCGGCTCTGTTCTCGTTCAAGCGTCCGCGCGCGCACGGATTTTGGCTCGACAACGTGGCGTTTTTTGATAGACATGTTGACGACCAAGACGCACCCGACTGAAGCGTGACGTCGATCGCATGTTCGCGTGGCTCGAGACTGACGAGAAATGTTTTAAAACGAATGTAGGAAATAAATCCCGTAAAATTAGTTAGCGGTTTTTATACTCAATTGAATGCATTATCACATCGAGTTCCCCGTCCCCCTTCGAGCGCGTTGCGAACTTCTCAATGCGCTCAATCCTCGAAATCGTCGTCCTCATCGTCTCCACACAGAGGATCCCATGCTGCTATACTACTCTTGCTTTGCTTTTTGCAAAGCCGTTTAGCGCTTGCGGCGTACGCTACAGCGTCGCGAACGCCACGACCTAGCCTTTCGCTTTCGTTTTGCAAACGCCGCTTCGTGCTTTCCGCAGTCTCGCGCTTGAGTTCTAACTCCTGTCGCGCACGCGACACTCGAATTCGATTTACCTCCACGCACGCGCATTCAGCGGTTAATCCGCGTTCATCCACAAGCGCCCCGCACAAGCCAACGCGTGGCACAATTTTTGCATCGCCTTGAAAGCAATCTATCGATCGTGATATTAACTTCAACATCGAGGCGAACGAAATTTCTGTTATTTTCCCTAGATACAGCGCACTTTGTGGTATATCTATCGCAGTTCCCGCTACAGATGCCAAATGTGCAAACACAGTGCCACGTTCTATGTCGCACCAGACGTCGCGACTCTCCGCCGCCCCTATCGACGTTGTTCGCATCTTTTTCAGCGCTTGAAACGCTACGGGGCCATCAATCGTAAGAAGTTTTCCACCCTGCGTCAATCGTACCGCGGCTGACGCGTATGACACGCCATCATCGACGCCGTCGCACCTCGCGGCGAACCAATCGAGCGCTCGCGCTGCGTTTGACATCGCGTCGCGTTCGTGTCGCGCAAACTCAACCACGATCGCCGTCGCGCTCGCCCAATCTTCATGGCACACGTCGAAAAATGCTTTCGGGGCCGCCGATGACGTCGCCGTCCTCGACATCGCTCGTTCGACACGTCTCGCGTCTTCCTTGTTCAGCGCGTCATCGCCGTCGTCAGTGGTCGTTAACGCCCCGCTCGCGGTGACCACGAAACCGGTCGCGGGGACGTCGTAGACGTCATCGAGCACCGAAGACAACGCACGCGTTGATTTGCGATCACCTTTAGCGAGACCCTCGAACTTGGTCATCGCTCGTGCGTGTGACCCGCGGTGTGCGCTGTCCTTTCCCGAGGCGCGCAGTTGGGGCCGACAGGCAGCGCGGCGGGAGGGGTGTTGACATCAACACATTTTTTCGAGAAAAGGGAACCAGTGCTGGTTCCGCGGAACAGAACCGTTCAATTAGTTCCGCGTGCGCCCGCTCGACGGCAGAGGTGTGCGCGTGGCGCGTGCGCCCAGGCGTTGCGACACGTGCGTACGTGACGGCAATGTCGACGTCACCGATTCAAGCCTTCGATGAGCGCATCGAACGCTTGAAACGAGCCGAGATGCAACGCTCGCCGTCAACATCCTCGGCGCGCAGTGATGGTGAAGAAGACGGCGTCGACGCTGCGGCGGCGAAAATCGCGCCTGCACCGGGATGCTTCGGGACTCGATTAGCGGCAATGAAAAGGACCGTGAACGAGTACTTGACAAAGATTTATCGCGACGAGCGTTCGCTGTGCTATTTCGAGAAGGATTCGAATGTTCGAGCGTGGTGTTTGCGCTTGAGCGAGAACCACGCATTTGAATTCTTTGTCCTCGCCGTCGTCGGCTTCAACGCCGCGGTATTAGCGATGGAACTTCCCGAACGCGCTTACGCCGCTAGAGGAGGGTCAGTTCCACTCACCAAGAATGGAAGTTGGATTGTACAGCTGTTGTTTGTACTCATTTTCACGTTTGAAGCGTGCTTGAAGACGATCGCGCACGGCTTCGCATTCGGTCGAAATGTATACCTTGGCCAACTCAGTAACGTATTCGACTTCATGGTAGTGTTGGTAGGTATAATCGATTTGTCGCTAACTGGCGTCAGTGCGGTGGGTACGCTGCGATTGCTGCGTACTATCCAACCTTTGCGAGCGTTGAATAGGTTCAAATCTGGACGCATGGTTTTAGAGACGATGCGGCGATCAATTCCACTGTTGATGGACGTGGTCGTCTTCATGTCTTGGTTCGTCATCATATGCACGGTTGTTGGAGTGATGTTATTTGGTGGCTCGATGACAGATAGAAAGTACTTGGACGAAACCGATTCAAATCCAATAGATGTCGGCGCAATGTGCACGAGTTTGGTTGAAAATTATGAGTCAACGTACGGTAGCGAAGATGATCCATACTATCCATCAGATGCAAAGATGTGCAAGTACTACGAACGAAATCAAATCTTACTAAACGGAACGAGCGTTGACACGTACTGCTGCGATAGTGGAACGTCTCCGGTTGATGGTTTTGTAAATTTTGACAATTTTGGCGTCGGGGCATTCGTCGTCTTACAAGTGATGACGGTTGATGGATGGAACGAAATTGCGTGGCCGACAGCACGTGGTGTAGACGCATGGATTGCACTCGCGTACTTTTTCTTCGTCGTCTTGATAGGCGGTTTTTTCGTGTTGCAATTATTTACGTCGGTCATTTGCGCGACGCTGGGCGATTTAGAGGATGAGACGGCGTCTCAGGATAAACAGACGCTGGGTGGTTTGGTCGCGGGAGGTACGCTGAGCGAGTCTTCGGCAAACGTATCGGCGTATGCGTCTTCGCTTTTTCTTGGTATGTTTAGCTCTCGAATACTGGAAGAAAGTTTTAGAGTGCCGAGTAGTTCAGAATTGCAAGGCGTGCGCGGTTCGGTGTGGGTGCGCTTGCAAACGAAGATTCTCGTAGCGGATCGTCGATTCATAAACTTCATCAACGCCGTCATTGTTCTTAATACGTTTACAATGATGTCGGTCACAGCAGAACCAAACGCAAGCCTAG
>Ga0181563_10000477_pt1 | contig 37821 bp, 58 predicted proteins | sample 011ome_25_FD_133759 | JGI IMG/M metagenome (GOLD analysis project Ga0181563, IMG submission 133759) | Coastal salt marsh microbial communities from the Groves Creek Marsh, Skidaway Island, Georgia - 011512CT metaG (megahit assembly) | ecosystem: Environmental > Aquatic > Marine > Intertidal...
TCGTAGCTGACGACCTGACCGATAACACCTCCGCTCTGAATTCGGCGATTGACACTGTGTTCACTGCTGGCGGCGGTTACATTGTCCTACCGTACGGGCGGTCGCGAGTTTCTGGCCAGATAACCTGGAAGAGCGGCGTACACCTCGTCGGTCACGGCGATGCGTCTGTCATCTACGTTATGAACACACTGTCGGCTAACACCACCATCTTCAAAACACCCGGCGTAAGTTCGCCAGTCACCGATGTATCTCTTAGCGATTTCAAGATAGAACTACAGACTGGCGGCACGGCGGCTGGCTTCGTCATCACTGGCGTTGGGGTCAGTTACGCCACAGGTTTCCGTGTCGAGCGTGTGTCGTTCGTCAACATCGATAGCCCTGTGTCTCTATCACAGTGCAGTCGCGGACGTGTGGTTGATAATAGCCTCGGCGCGGCGTCGTTTTACGGAATTCGTTCAGATGTCAACGTCTCCTTGGTCGAGGTGGCGCGAAACTACGGCAACGCGAATGACCGGCTAATATCGCTCATAGGTTTGATCGATAGCGTCGTCCACGACAACCACTCAGACACCGCAAATCTTGTCGGTATCCTTATAAGCGGGACCAACTGTGCCGTATACGATAACCGCGTCGATGACTCTGTAGGAATCGGATACGACCTCACGCTAACAGACGGTCTCATCTACGGGAACATCACGACCGGGGCGCTAACGACTGGTATGAAGTTGGCAGGTACGCGCTGTGACGTGAATGGTAACCGAGTTGCCTCTTCTTCAGTGTCGTCTAGCAACACCTACGACGCTATCGACTTAGCTGGCCTGACTAATAGTTTGGTCCACGGAAACCGGATCAACGTCGGTGGTAACGAGCGCTACGCTATTCAGGAGTCTCTTACGGCGGATGGGAACACCCTGTACGATAACGTCGTATTCGGAAACCCCGTTACCGGCGACTACAATCTAGTAGGTGTGGATTCTCACATTCGCGTACACGCCACGGAAACCGCCGCTGCGGCTATCTCTGTTGGAACCGCGCTGGGTCCTGTAGGGCTCGCGGTTACATCCAACGGTACGGCGGTCACCGCTTCGGCTTATGGGACAGCTCCGTCACAGGATTTCCAGGTTGTATTCTCAGACGAGATAAAGACCTTCGACGGAGATACCACTACTGTATCCCTCACGGCGGGGACGAACACCGCTCCGCAGGTGAACTACGTGTACTTCCTGGAGTCAACCAAGGCGCTGACAGCGAGCACGTCTGGCTGGCCTGCTGCCGCTCACGTTCCGTTTGCCACCGTCATGGTCCAGTCCGCGTCTAACGCCCAGACGGATGGCGTCCACGCCCTATCGATGGTTGCGCAACCTTCAGGCGGACTCACGGCGTACCGTGGCGCGCTGAGCGATGTAAACCAGTGGATCAGAGAACAGCCCCCTCGCTGGATCAGTGGTGGCGCAATCACGCCAACAGTGACTACGCAGGGCGCTGGGCCTGATGACATCGATCTCGCCACTACGGCGGCTACCCTTCTTCGGAGAGAGCGTATCACGTTCCCGTCGCGGGATACCGCCGCTACGGATTCGGTGTACATCTACAATCATTCCACAACTCCGTACAACAAGGTGGGAACTCTGGGAACAGTACTCCAGACGACCTCTGGCGGAGCTTCTATTTCTGACGGACAACACGTATCTATCGTCGTGTGGGGCGCAGCTTCCGAAACTACGACCATATCGAAGTTGTACGTCAACCTGCCGTCAGGGTTCTACACCCTACAGACCGAGGCGCAGTGCGACGCTAAGAGGTACACGAGCTACACAATTCCCGAGGAATTGAAGTCATCCGCGTTCCTCATCGCACGTATGGTCTTCAAGTACGAGGCGGCGTCTTCTGGCACGTGGACGCACGTCGCGACTTATGACCTGCGAGGGCGCGCGATTGACAGCACGCGGGACGGTAACCCACCCTTCTCGCGAGAGTTCCTGGACACTGAGTTCAAGATCAGAGATAACGCCGATCCGACGAAGGTTGTCAGATTCGAGACCTCCGGCATCACCACGGCTACAGAGCGCACGGTAACTGCTCCTGACGCCAGTGGAACGCTATCGCTGCTTGAGGTGGCACAGTCATTCTCAGCAGGTGCCAAGAAGACCTTCTCGCACAGCGCCACCACGGCTGGCGTGAACTTGGGACCAGTAGCGGGCGACCCCTCGTCACCGGCTGACGGCGACGTGTGGTACAACTCGACGCTGAATAAGTTCCGTAAGCGTGAGAACGGCGTTACGACTGACCTCGACACGCAGGGGTCAGCATCTCCTCTCGGTAACGACAACGACTTCCAGTACAACAACGGCGGCGCTTTTGGCGGGGCTTCGGGGTTCGTCTACAACGAGGCGCAGAATCGTCCTTACGCCGTGAATGGTATCGAGTTCGGCGAGGTGACTTCACCGGCAATGCCGTCCACGAATCGCTCGCTACTGTACGGCAGAGATATCGCTACACTAACCCGACCGTACTTCGTGACTTCGCTCGGTCTTCCGTTCGAGTTCGCCATCGCTCAGTCCGGTGAGAGGCAGATCGGGTACTGGTGGGCACAGCCGGAATCCGCCACAGTCAACAACGGATACAGGCTTACGTTTTCGAACCACGGCTCTGGGTCGCTCGCCTCGTATACACCCACGAACGCCGATTCGTTCTCCAAGTATGCACGCGTTAGGGCGACGACTACTACATCGTCGAATATCACCGCAGGCGTCCGTGCTGGCACAAAGTGGATGATGATGACTCATGGATTCTTCATCCGACTACGTTTCGGCATTGCGACTCCTGCCACTGGATGGTCTGGTTTCGCGGGGTTGACAAGCTCGGCAGCAGCCCTGTCTGGAGGCGCTGATCCGTCGTCGTACACCAACATCATCGGTGTTGGGTGGGATACCGCCGACACTAACCTATTTATGATACACAACGACGGGACAGGAACAGCTACGAAGGTCGATCTAGGGTCTGGGTTCCCGACAGGGAACACTGGTCAGGACATCTACGACCTCACGCTGTATTGCGCCGCATCCGGGTCGCAGGTGGAGTACACGGTGACGCGCGTTGAGGGCGGCTCAGGCCAGACGGCCAGCGGTACGCTAAGTTCCGATCTACCGTCAACGTCTTTGGCACTAGGATTCCAGTCATTCGCCTCTAACCGCACGTCAGCGGTCGCTATCGCTTACGACGCTATAGGCTTCTACTGGGAGACGCCGTTCTAATGGCGGGAACGCTTGAATACGGTACGGAGGACAAGATCGTCTCGAATGAGACGCCCGAAGTCATCTCCGAGGTTGTCGATCAGCGAGACCTTATAACGTCAACGCTGCTTCCTCAGTCTGTTCTTAGTGCGACTGTCTTAGATGATACCGTTCTATCGTCCACGATGGTCCCCACGGATTTCGACGCGAATGTCGAGGACACATCGTATGAACTGACTGTCATATACGCGCCGTATACACCTACAGAGTATGAGTCAACGCTTCTTATGCTGTACCAGGAATACGGCGCTGCGTCCGTATCTGACGCCCTGTTCCAGAAGATAGAGTATGTCGTAAACGAACTAGCCCCTGATGCCACCTACGGAATCGTCTGATGCCATTGGTAACTTACACCGACCTGGAAAATGCGGAGCGTGACCTCAGCGATCTTGCTAAGATCGTTGGTGGTGCGTCTGACTTGTCGAATCCAGGGCACCCAACAGGAACGGTGTCCACGCGTCTCGGCGCTATTGTGAAGACACTCGCGAAAGTGGCGGCAGATGGTGGAACGCTGATTACGACACTATTCACCCCGAAGATTTACAATACCACTGCCGCAAGAGACGCCGCTCTCGGTTCAGTCTCTCTAGGGCAGCTTGCCTACGACCGCGAGACAACGCAGATTTATATGGCTGTTGACGAGGACGGCGCGGGTGTCCTCCCTCGTGAGTGGGTCATCGTGTCTGAGACCAGCGCGGCTACGGCGGCGGTGCTGGAGGAGCTGTACGCCAAGCAGTCCACTACAGGTCGAACTTCCGTCGATGACGCTGTATTCCTCGATCAGTTGGATTACTGTCTTGAACAGAACGCCATACAGCGGAGGTATTTCAAGTGGCCTGGGAAGTCTACGACATCTGAAGGGCTGGCGTTAGCGCTAGGGCACTCGACATGGCCGACGACGAAGTATGGGCAGTCCGCTGTTGACTACGGCCTGACCCTCGACGTGGGGGATTTGACGGACTTCACCACCCACCCTGATTACGAGCTGGCTAACAACCGACTCAAGATTCTCGACGGATCGAATGATACCGTCGAAGGTCTCGATATCACGGGCGGGTACATCGACGTGAACGCGAACGTCACCATTCCTATTTACATCAAGGAATGCCTCATAGACTGCAACTACGCCAAGTTGGCAGGAGTCGTTCAGAACAACTTCGCGCTCCCAGTTTATATTCGACACTGTACGATTCGCGAGTTCCAGAACGAAGCCGTCAACCTGCGTAAGGGTCACATTGTCAACTGCGATATATCTCTGTCACAAGGCGATGGACTTAAAGCGGATGGTGACGGAATACTTATCGACAACAACATGGTCCGCCAGTTGGGGCAGATAAACCCGTCCGCCCACGGCGACGCACTTCAGGTACAGGATACGAACAACCTGACTGTCATCCGTAACACGTTCTACATGCCTGGAACGGGTACAACGTATGACGAGGCGACGAACGGCTCAACGCAGATGATACGACTTATCACTGAGAACGCCGCATACTCCATCACGGACGTGGTAGTCGCAGGTAATTTGCTGATCGGAGGAGGGTATGCCCTAGCCATTCGTTCTAAGTTCGTTGGTAACCTCGTAGAGAATATCGTTATCGCTAACAACGTATTCGGTAACTCTGATTATTTCGTCTATGGAAACATGACGGACGAGCACCACTTGGCCAACAACCCTGGGACGATACGCAACCTAATTCTGTACAACAACATAGACATCGACGGACAGCCGATAAAATACGCGGGGACCGACCAGAACGGCATATGGCACTTTAACAATGATGCGGCCAACGCGCGGTTCTTGGAGATAGGCAAGCGTCTCGGCTTTCTCGATTGGAACGGCGACCTCGCCTCAGGGGTAACGAGTAGATCAAGCTAAACGGGTGAACCATGCCAGTCACTTACCACACAATCGAACGCTACCGTGGTGACACGTACGCGAACATTTTTCAGATCAAGGATTCAAACGGGGACCCCATCGACATTACGAACTATACGTTCAAGATGACGGTGAACACCGAGCGCTACCCTCAGAGCGAGTCTACGCAGCTTTATCAGATCGTAGGCGTTCTGGTGTCTCCGCTGTCTGGGACCGTGAAGTTCGCGCCTAACGCGACGCAAGCGGACCAGGACCCAGGAACGTACTATTTCGATGTCCAGATGACAGATGACCAAGGGCTATCCAGACGGTGGCCGTGGGTAAACTGCGATTCTATCAGGACATCACGAAGACATAACGCCATTCTGTTAACCTTGACAAACACGGTTAACAGGACTACATTCTAGCAATCAATCAGACAAGAAGACAGCACCGCCCCGAGACGTGGGTTTCGGGGGCGGGAGAGCTTTGTGCGCAGGAGATCGAGATGACGCAGATGAGTCTTTACCAACAGGTTATCCACCAGACCCGCTATGCCCGGTGGAATGAAGAAGACGGGCGGCGAGAATATTGGTCAGAGACCCCTCAGCGATACGTTGATTTCTTCGTTGAACACCTTGAAGAGAACTACGACTATAAGCTACCGAAGAAGGTAGTGAAAGAAGTCTACGACGCCATCCACGGACTCGATGTGATGCCGTCTATGCGCACACTCATGACCGCCGGAAAGGCTCTGAAGTCTGCGGAGGTAGCTAACTACAATTGCGCATACCTTGTTGTGGATAGTGTGAAGGCGTTCTCCGAGCATATGTTTGTCTTGATGTGCGGTTCTGGTTCAGGATTTTCCGTTGAGCGTCGATTCACTGATAAACTGCCGGAGGTCCCGCACGAGTTACACCCCACGGATACGACTATCGTGGTGTCCGATAGCCGCAAAGGGTGGTGCGTCTCCCTCAACCAGTTCATCAATCTCCTCTACGCGGGAAGCATTCCTCAGTGGGATACGACCAAGGTACGCAGCGAAGGGGCGCGTCTAAAAACATTCGGCGGGTATTCTTCAGGCCCGAAGGTTCTCGAAGAACTGTTCGCGCACATCATCGCGGTGTTCAAGGAGGCGCGTGGTCGGAAGTTACGACCCATCGAGGTATTCTCGATCATGTGTTACATCGCGCAGATCGTCGTCGTTGGTGGCGTGCGCAGATCGGCAACAATTGCGCTATTCGACAAAGACGATGCAGAGATGCGCGCGGCCAAGTCAGGCTCTTGGTGGGTGCAGAACCCCCACTACGCCATGGCGAACATCTCTGCGGTATTCGAATCCAAGCCGCGTTCCCTTGAGTTCATGGACATTTGGCGCGACCTTGTTGCTAGCGGCTCCGGTGAACCTGGTATCCTAAATCGTCAAGCGCTTTGGCAGGACGCCGAGCGGATTGGGCGAGTATGCACGGACAAGTACGGCGCTCGCATCCCGTTCGGCGTAAACCCTTGTTCCGAAATATCCCTGCGCCCCTACGAGTTCTGCAACCTTACCGGTGCAGCGATTCGTCCAGGAGATTCCCTTGAGACGATCAAGAACAAGGTTCGGATCGCCACCATTATCGGGACGTGGCAGGCCACTATTTCTGACTTCGACTATCTCCGCAAGATATGGTCCGATAACGTCAACGATGAGCGCCTTCTCGGTGTGTGTCTGGCGGGAATCATGGACCACGAGGTGCTGTCCACCCAGTCTGAAGAGTCTCAAGCATGGCTCGAAGAACTTAGGGAGCACGCATGGGAGGTGAACAAGGAGTGGGCGAAGAAACTCGGCATCAATACTACCGCATCAGTGACAGCTATTAAGCCCGCAGGCAATTGTCGAACTTGGGATTCCATCGTCACGACAAGCGACGGAATACACACGATGGAGGACTACGCGCTAGGGCTGGTCACAGGCGGTAAAACAACGCGTGGTGACGTTGTAGGATTCAACGTTAACGACGTGGCTGGCGTAGTGGAGATCAAGACCAACTATGGTATGTCACTAAAGTCTACGCAGAATCACAGATGGATGACACAGCGCGGCATGGTCCGGGCCTATGATCTGAATCCTGGAGATGAGATCATCACTGAGGTTGGTGCCTATAACAAGGAGACGCACGCTGAACTGCGCAGCCTGCCAATCGAGGCATTGCGTACGCGTTACAAGCAGACATCCGCTGCCAAGTTTCCCTCGCACATGGACGAGGACCTTGCATGGCTTATCGGTTATCTGTGGGGTGACGGATCGATGTCCATCAACGGTTATCGCCTGCGATTCATCGACCAATACGAGGATCACCTCATCAAGGCTCAGCGGATCATCAGAGATAAGTTTGGACTCGTCGCAGAGGTCGTACGGTTGACGGATCGAGATGCTTACATCCTTGAGGTTGGCAATAAACACGTCTGGCATTGGCTGATAGCTAACGGCGTCGTCAAGTACGCGTATCAGGGTGCTAAGGAGTTGGAGCCGATCCCCCGCGCCGTGCGTACCTCAACGAGATCGGATATCATCGCATTCCTTGGTGGTCTCTTAGACGCTGATGGTTTCGCGCGGGACGAAAAGGCTGGAATCACAAACAGTAAGGACATCTTTTCCAGTGTCTTCCAGCAAATAGCGTTGTCGGTGGGACTCATCTTCGGGCGCTCGCTCAACACTCACGGCGAAAATCTACAAGATAAAAAGCATATGTGGTTGTGTACACTATCTCCCAAGTCCGACGAGAACGCGGTTGGTGAACTGCGCAAGCACTCCTGCAAGATCGCCAAATCGAAGTTTGGAAAACGCCGTGATCAGCGGCAACCATCCTTTAAGGTCAAGACGGTGACACCAATTGGTTATGAGCCAGTTTACGATGTGACAACCACGACGGGTGAGTACCTGTCGGGAGCGTTTGTCTCACACAACTCCGGCGAATTGTACGACGTGTCATCGGGCATCCACCCGCGATACGCCCCTTACTACATTCGCACGATTCGCCAATCTAACGGCGATCCGATGACGCAGTTCCTCAAGGATAACGATATCCCGTGGGAGGTGTCTCAGCAGAACCCTCGTGATGTGGTGTTCTCCTTCCCCGTAAAATCTCCAGAGGGAGCCATCTGCGCGTCCGACTTGACGGCTATTCAGCAATTGGAGCACTGGTTGCACTTCAAGCGACACTACGCCACGCACACTATTTCATGCACGATCTACGTCAGGGACAACGAGTGGCCCCAGGTCGGTGCATGGGTGTACGAGCACTTCGATGAGATCACGGGGCTCAGTTTCCTGCCCTACGATGATCACACTTACGCGCAGGCACCGTACCAGCCCATCACCAAGGAGAAGTACGAAGAAATCTCGGCGAACTTCCCTAAGGAGATCGACTGGTCCCTGCTAGCCCACTACGAGGGCGGGAACGACACAACTACGGTGTCCCAGGAGTATGCCTGTGTATCTGGTGCGTGTTCGTTAACGTAAAAAATAATGGTTGACGACCCCGGTAAACGTTGGTAGCGTTAGGCATGGTTAGTTGAAGGAGCAACCTATGCCTAACGCCTTCCACGCGCTCATCTTCATGTGCTGGATGGTCCCCGCTGGGCCACAAAATCCGCCGTACAAGAGTTGTCTCATTTCCCACGACGCGGTGACTTTCACCGATGAGGCTTCTTGCCAGAAATCCCTGGAGGAAGGCTTCGCCGACCTCAAGAAGGCCCCCTCGTTCAAGCAAGTCGAAGCAGGGGAACTGGACTTCGCGGGGTGTGTCACTTCGGGCCAGCAGACTTGGACATTGAAGCTGTCCAGCAGGGGCTCATCAACCTTTACGAAACACCTACTGACAAAGGACTCTGATCATGGCGTCGATACTCCCATCGTTGGTCTTGACAGTGTGTCTCGCCAACAACCCCTCGGTCTGTAAGGACGTAGGGGTCCCCCTGATGCTGAAGAATCCCAACGAACTCCAGCTCCCGATGAACTGCGTACGCGCGGGTCAACTTGAGAGCGTCAAGTATACCGAGATGCACCCGGAGTGGCGGGTGACTCGGTGGAAGTGCCCCCCTCCGGCGAAGAACGAGCAGGAAATCTGATCATGGCCAAGAAAAAGAATCTCAAGACGGCGGCTATCAAACAGTGGATAGCCGACCTCAACGACAAGAAGTTCGGCATCGAGTTCAACTCCGAGTACATGTGCATCCTCAATGATAAGGGAAACATCGCTGGCGACGCCGCGTTGTTCCTAGCGATTCGCAATGCGGACATCAAAGAGAATAGTGACGTATTCGCTTGGTACGAGAAGCTGAAGATTCCCAAGGGAGGGTACCACGCTTCCGAGGTCGTCGTGACGATGTTCACAGGGATTCCCATTGAGGATGCCTGCAAGCTCATGTGGCCGCACATACTGTACAGTAACGGTTACGATACAGAGAACATGTCCGCCAAGGAGTTCGTTACCGTCCTCAAGCACTACCTTGATAGTGGTGTCGTCGATTGGACGCTCCTCCTCCCCGAGGAGGAAATCACAGACCATGGGTGAGGCATACGGGGTCTTCAGCCAAGAGTTCGGAGACGCCCGTCGTGTACTGCATCGCGTCGAGCGTACGAAAGAAGAGGCCCTGACGTGGATGGCGCGCTATGCGCTATTCCGCGCCTTTGGACACATTGAGCTGGAGACACTACAGAAACTAGCGGCCACCTTGTACGAGGTCGTCGCTGACGGTGACGACAAGAAGTCTGTCGTCGTCTCCGGTGTGGAATTATTCATAGAACCAACCGAAGAGTGGTTGGCGGGGATTGAGGATGTGGAGTGAATGGTTTGCGTGGCACCCGGTTAAGACTGAGGACCACGGCTGGGTGTGGCTGTACACTGTATGGCGGTCTTATGGGGACGGACTTATGTGCGGACAGGGGGCATACTTCTATCGTCTTAACCATCCCCAATAATCCTGTTGACTAGCGACAGGCTGTGCTCTACAAGGGCTCCATCAACTTGAGACATGGGGACCTTTATGGCCAGACTGAATCAGATTATCGCTGTGGAGAAGGGTGTCAAGTCGCACGCCTTTTCTCGCCTTACCGACCTCAACAAGATCGTGCAGAAGCCCGACCTGTTCAACGGCGTGACGCGCTCGTACCAGCCGCGCGACGAGAACGGTGAACGTCTTCCGTCCGAGCGCAAGCACGTCCAGTACAACGTCTCTGGAATCCTTTCGGACCTCCGCTCCTTCTTCGGCGATTACCTCGACACGACCGCCCGCAAGGACTGGGCGAACACGTCGGCGCGTGCCGACATCAAGATCGGCGACAAGACGATCATCGCGGGTGTCCCGGTGACGCATCTCCTGTTCCTCGAAAAGCAGATGACCGACCTGCGCACGTTCGTCGGCAATCTGCCGGTCCTCGACGACTCTGAGGAGTGGACGGCTGACGCCAATTCTGGCCAGTACCGCACCCGCGCGACTGAGACGATTCGCACGAAGAAGGAACAGCGTCCCGTCGTTCTCTACGACGCGACCGACAAGCACCCGGCGCAGACGCAACTCATCACGGAAGACGTGGCTGTCGGCACCTGGGCGGCTACTCGTATCAGCGGCGCTATGCCCAAGCCCGACAAGATCAAGATGGTGGAGCGCATCGACCGCGTTATCCGCGCCATCAAGGAAGCCCGCGAAGAGGCCAACGGTATCAACGAGATCGATACCCCGGCTGTCAGCGAACCGATGTTCGACTACATCTTCTCGGCTACCTAGCAAGAACACCTCAGCCTTGGTGTGAAACTTAAGAAAAAGGACGAATACGCGCTTGTGGAGGTTCGAGTCCTCCCCCGCCTACCAAGTTCTATACCTCGTGTAGAATTTCATAGGCGGGTGCTGGAATGGTAGACAGGTTTTGTATCCTACAAAATTAGCGCACCTCGTTCAAAACTTAGGCTATTCAAATCAAGCTGAGCATCGCCGTGCTTCCACTATCAAGGTGTCGCAAAGCAGCAAACGGATGTGCGGGTTCGACTCCCGCCTCCCCCTCCACTGTGGGAGAGTAGCTTAACGGAAGAGCGCCGTCTTCAAAATGACTTGCGACATTAAACGTCGAGTGGGAGACGAATTCGCGGCAACAGAGCCCCGGCAAGGTAGGATACAAATTGCCGGGGCTCACTAATTTATGAGGGTGACGTGAGGACAGATTTCGAGAACATAAAGGACGGTTCACGCTTGGTTTTATACCCCAACGGGAATAATCCTATTCATCGCAATCCGACGCACGCCGTCTATAACGGAGGGTACTTCTACTGTGACGGATCACCCCCCGAAGAAGGTCCAGACTACTATTTCCGCGACGTTAATAGATACGTCGTCGGATATGAACTCGTAGAATAGAGGTTCGAGAGATGGCCCATATGAAAAAGCCGGGTGTGTTCAAGCGTGCGACCATCGCGTGGTTCATGCTGAATGCGGTCCTCGTTATAACCCTCGCGGTGACTGTATATATGGTCAGTCCATGGATGGATTCTGGCTACGTTGTTGTCCCGCTGCTCATCGCTTTCATCGGCGCGGAGTGGTGGATAATGGCGGAAACTCTCGCGCCAATCGTGCGAGACTGGATTCGTCAAGAAGAATATGTCTCAGACGGCAATAAACCGTCGTGGGATAGAGAATAAGGCTGTAGCCTTATAGCACGAAACCCAAATCAGGTTGTAGCCTAATGATACAGAGGAGATTACACATTGGCTAAACTCGCAGCAAGTACAGGCGCACTATTCGCCAAGATCGGCAGTGCGCTCGCGCTCGTCATCCTGGCTTTCTCCGCCATCACCGTCTACCTTGGCATCTACTCCGTCGATGAAGGACATCGCGGTATCGTCAAGCGGTGGGGTAAGGTCATCGAAGTTACTTCACCCGGCGTCCACGTCAAGATTCCGTACATTGATACGGTGGATTTCATCGAGGTTCGTGAGCGCGCTTTCGAGATGAAGCTCGAAGGATCATCCAAGGACCCGATGATCCTGCCTATCGACGTTACCGTCAACTGGCTTCTCAAGACTGATCGCGTGAAGGACCTCTACGTTCAGTACGGAACGCTGGAACAGTTCGAGAAGCGGATCATCCAACCTCGCCTTCCCGACGCAGTGAAGGGGGTCGCCTCGCAGTACTTCGTCAACGACCTTCTGCGCAAGCGCGCCGAGTTCCGCGATCAGTCGTATGAAGCGCTGAAGTCGCGCATGCCCGACGACATCGAGATCACCGGGTTCTCCGTCACGAACGTCGGGTTCCCCCAGGAGTACACGGACGCTATCCGCAACAAGCAGGTGGCCCGCGAGAACGCCGAGACCGAGGAGTTCAACCTGAAGAAGCAGGACTTCACGGCCAAGCAGGTTACGCAGACAGCGCAGGCACAGGCCAACGCTAACAAGGCACTGGCCGACGCTGAAGCTTATCGAACAAAAGCCCAGGGCGATGCTCAGGCAGCCGCCATCGCAGCTCAGGGAACGGCGCTGAATGCCAATCCACTGGTGATCGAGTACGAGAAGGTCAAGCGCTGGGGCGGGCAGTTCCCCGCCACCTTCATGGGTGGCACAGAGGGCAAGAACGTTCTGTGGAGTTTGCCTGGAGCATCTACCGCTCGCGGTTCAGAGACTCGATAAACGTTGAGGGGGCGAATGCCCCCTCATCTACTCAGTAGTTCTTCCCGTGCTTGTACGGGCGAGACCGGTTATAATTCAGTTTCTCAACGATGATCTCCTCGTCGAATCCGTACTTGTCCATGACGGCGACCATATTGTAGAGCATCGCAGCGAGCCGATAGCGGAAGTCGCTCTCTCCGTCCTCTTTCTTGTCCTTCTTTCGATGATCCTCCAGCGCCATAGACGTAAGTCGGTGCAGCATCATGAGATCGTCGGTGATAGAGCCATAAGGATCGATGACGATATCGGCGAAACCGTTTTCGTTGTCAAAGTCGGTATCGTACGCCCCACCCAGATCAAGTGTCCTGATGATGGCGTCCGCCACTTCCACCGCAACACCCGGATACTGTGTGAGTTTGTCGTCGGTATCGTCCGCGAGCGCAGCTTCCCACGCCTCGGTGATTTCCGAGTGTACGAGCGCAAGGGCTTCTCCGACGTTGCGCGTCTTGACATTCTCAGGCCAGAATCCTTTAGAGACGTTGACCTCGTGGATATCCTTCGACAGATCGTTCCACGACGGAATAGCAGGGACGACATCCGTATCCCCGATTCCGGGTAGTTCGAATGCGGAGATGGCGGCGGGCGTGTTGGGACTTCCAGGGGACATGCGGTGACCTCTCGTTAACCTTGAAAGTTATAATTAACACACCACATAAACGGTGTCAACGCATAGGGACGGGAGGAAACATGGCCCTAAATGTGACGCTACACCCGCAGCTAACAGATAAGCAGAGGGAAATCTTGAAGTGCCCAGCAGACTTCATGATACTGAGAGGACCGGCAGGAACAACAAAGACTTATATCGCGATTGCCAAGGCCCTTAAACTTCTATCCCAGGACCGAGTTGAGAAGATTGTCATCATCCGATCCGCTGTCGAGGCCAGAAAAATAGGCTTCCTTCCGGGGGACCAGCAAGAAAAACTGGATGTCTACGCCGCCCCCTACGTACACCTCTTCAACGAGCTATCCCCCAAGCGAGGATACAGGGCGATGATCGCCAGCAAAGAGGTAGAGTTCCACTCCACAAGCTACCTCCGGGGCGTCACCTTCGACGATGCGTGCATCATCGTCGATGAGTACCAGAACATGAACGAGCACGAGCTGGAGACGGTAGTGACCCGCGTTGGTGACGGGACCCGCCTGATCCTATGCGGAGATAGCGATCAGACTGACCTACAGCACGACGAAGGGCTGGAGCACACACGGGTCATACGGACGCTGGAGCACATGCAGGAGTTCGCGGTGTTCGATTTCACCGTCGAAGATATTCGCCGCTCTCCGTTTGTCAGGAGTTACTACCGGGCGAAAGCAGCTTCTCAACATCCAGCGTTCCTTCGACCGATATCGGCTTAAGGTGCTCGTCAAGGATCGGCTTCGCTGCCGCTTCTGTGAAGACTCTGATCATCCACAGTAAGTCTTCACACTCGGCACGGACCGGCTCTGCGGACATCGCCTTGGGTGCGCCCGCATCGTCGTAATACACCTCGTGGATGGCGAACATCGTTTCGGTGCCGCCATCCCCGTCGTCGTAGTCGTGCTGGATAACGCGATAGTTCCAGGGCATGCTTACCCCATTATGCTACAGAGGAACCAAGAGGGCTCTTCGTCGAAATTCATGAAGTGCTTCTTGGCGAAATCTTTCAGGAGGGCGATCTCGTCAGGAGTCACCTCAAGCGCTCCCTCGATCTTTACGGGGGACCCGCGACTCGCCGATGTCTCTGTCCGCCGTAGGCTCAGGATATACATCGGATAGTCATAAGAGCAGTGCATCGTCATGGCGATTGGGAATGTTTCCGCGAACTGCCAAGCATACTTGTGCGTCCCGTCGCCGTACTTCTGGAAGATATAGTCGTCGAAGCCCTCATAAAGAAGGTCACCGTTTTCATCTTCTTCCTGAAGGAATTCAGGCTCCTCCTCACCGAGGTCGTACCCGAATACCAGGATACCGTCTGAAGATATTCCCATTACGTGTTCCTTTTGATGAAGTGCATCCAGTCACCGGCCATGATGGAGCCGTATGGTTCGATCTCGTCAACTATCTCAGCCAGACCGAACTGGCTGATCTGAGCACGCACAGCGTGGGCGTCCTTATAGGCGGACGGTAGTTCCGATACGTCGGGCTGCCCGCAGAAGAAGCGCACATCGAGTCCTTCCGTCTCTTTCGCCATAACGTCACGCGGATCGTGTTCCCCCAGCGCGCGGATGTGCGCCTTTCGCCCCCAGTTCCTACCGGCACCGTGAGGAGCGAAACCTAGACCGTTATCTGCATCCTTACCGCGAGCGATAAGAATAGGCTGCGCCATATTGAGCGGTATGAGGGTATAACCGGAGGCGTCATCAGCCCACCCTTGGAAGGCAGGTGTTGCGCCCTTCCCGTGATAGAACAGCCCGTCAGATCGACGGAATACGAAGTTGTGCTCGTTCCAGAACCTATCCGTTGGCTTGATGTTGAGTTTCGCCGCCGTCAGGTCGTGTATCGCGTAGTGGTTGGATTTTGTCCAAGCACGGATGATCTGAAGGGCTTCCCAGTAGGTCTCCCCCTCTGAAGAATCAGCCGGTATCCAAGCATTCCCCTTCAGCGCCTCCGGGCAGTGCTTGCTGGTGTACGCCTCTGCGAGCTTCATCCCTGCCTTATAGAGCAGCGCTCCTGGCTTACGCGACCCGTGGTGGGTGACCATGACGGTTTCGCCAGTAGACTTAAGTCTGCCGACATAGAGAAAGTGGTTTCCGTCGCCTTGCGTCGCGTGGTGCTCCATGGCGACCATCGTCAGGCCGTTAAGCAGAGTATTGTCGGCGAACTGTCCAAGCAATGCTTTGTCTGGCATGACGATATTGCCGAGTTTGCGCCCGCCTCCTCCGAAGTGCGTCACACCGTGCGCGGCGTCTAGAACAGCTTTGGGGTCAGCGTACCCGAAGAACGATGCCGCCATCGAGCAGCAAATGTCAGCCGAGTGGAAACCAGGATGGATTGCGTTGTCGCAGGCTACGACGCCGCCGACAGGGATCGTGCCGAGAGGCCCAGCAGGACAGGCGTCTGGCATGATAGCGGCTTTTTCAATCGTCGGCGTCTTGATGAGTTCGTTCATGGTCTCCTTAACGGAGAGCACGTTCGCCAACTCCCCCTCTCCAACCGCCTCTATATTGGCGTAGAAGGGGATATCAGCCGGATTGTTGAGAGGCTGCGCAGTGATTGGGGCAGGGATCAACTTCTCGGCGGCAGCTCTGGCGTCGGCATAGGAATTCGTCGCGGCCAACGTCTCGTTAGCTACGCGGATAGCGTCTTTGAAGTACGCTCCCGGCGTGTGTCCCCACGCGATTAGAAGCTTGCCGTCGATCACTCTTTATCCTCCGCAAACGGCCCTGCCCGGAACTGGAACTTATTCGGGATGAGATCGAAACCGAGGGAAGACCATATGGCGGCGAGGATGAATAGCCACACCGATGTGCATACGATGCCCAGCGCGAAGAGACTCGAATAGCCGTGATTCATCCAGAAGCTCCAGATGAACGGAATGATGTCGAGAGAGAAGAGGAAGCCCAGGGAGCCGACGATACCGGTCCACGTGACGAACGCCCAACTCATTACGAAGTTATCGGTTTCCTCCGCCGATCCGTCCATGACCCACTTGATGATCTTCAGCATCTCTCTATCCTCGGTTTTGATATGTTGTCGATGGCTTCTTCGGAAGGGAACTCTCCCAGCGCCTTTATAGTGGAGATGCGCGCCCTGATGGTCGTCTTCAATGCGTCGAAGTGAATAGGGGCGTGATTACTGTGTTCCACGCACACATTCACGTACCAGGGATCGACTGACCCGTTGGCCCGCTTGATGATCTTCTCGTGGATATGTCCATGAACGTTGATGCGACGAACAGCCGGATGGCGTTCGTCAGCGTGCAACGGAAAGTGAGAGAACACGACTGGGTACCCGAACTCCTCGATCTTCCAGGTACGCCACGCGACTACTTCATCGAACACTTCGGACAGGTCACGCAGATCGTGGATGTCGTCGTGATTGCCCAGAATCAACCGTTTCTTGCCGTTGAGGCGCTTGATCTTGTCCAAGGGCTTACCGATGTCGCCCAGGAAGTACACCTTATCCCCAGTCTTTACGGCATCGTTATGCCGCGCGATGTACATCTCATCGTGGTGTTGGATGTTCTGGAACGCGTGAAACCCGTCAGCATCATGGAATCCGGGACGGATCAACTTCCCGTCAGTTTCGAACTTGATGATGTTCTCGTGACCGAGGTGAAGGTCAGAGCAAACCCACTTGTTAGCCATTCAGGGAGCATCCTTCTTTACGGGGAACGGTGTCCACGTGTACGGGCGAATATCTTGAGTCACCACGATGATGAATATAGACAATACGATGGTTGCGATACCCTGCCCACAAAGAACGGCTATTGTCCAAAGCGCGTCTTTAGCTACGAGCGCTACGTCACGGAAGGTGATAATGTTCAGAGTAAGCACGAGGGCGACGCTAAATATCAGCCACAGGATCGTACCCCACGTTCTCACGAAATTATCTAATTCCAGTGGTTCGGCGGATGCCGCCCAGCGAATGAGGTTACGCACCATCGTACCCCCACAGCATCATCGCGTTCGAGTGAACCATATCTGAATAGTCTTTCGACAGAAAAGCCCTGTTGAACGGTTCCGTGATGAGGTGGAATCCGTTCTTTGTCGCGTACCTGTGTACGATGGGCGAATAACTGTCGCTCACCCCGTCGTCAGCGTACTTCTTCCAGTGCGTGTAGTGCGCGGCTCTGACGGCTTGTTCGCACTTCCCGAATTCTTCTAGAGACGACGAGTCGATGTCGAAGAGAAAATACTTTGTCTTCCTGGATTCGTTCTGACCAAGGCAGGATAGCCACTGCTTATTAAGCGCCCTATAGAAGTCGTCTGGGGCAGCTCCCCAGTCCGCCTTTATCTGTCGTAGCGCGAACACTCGTCGTGCGTTGTGGGTGTCTCTGGCATCTACCGACCCATAGAGGCGGTACCCGCTGAGATCACCGGATTCGCTGAGAAGTTTTTCGACCGTCCCGTCAAACTCGGAGGCGTCGTAAGAAACCGCTTGGCGTGTGCGCCCTCCGGTTTCTCCGTCCTTGTTCCGCTGCGTCAACAGAAGGACGCGGACGCCTTCCTTGAACTGCGGCGGGTGGTCGATCATCTTCATCCAAACACTCTCATTTTCTTAGCGTGGGCCATGCCCTCATTGAAGTCCTTGAGCGCTTTCGTGGCTTCGGTGAAGAACTCCGTCGCGCGGACGAGCAGAAAAGCCGCCAGCAACCCGTTGAGGAGGAAGACGATGGTGCCGAGCGTTGTGAGGATGTTATACATGCTGTCTCCGTTGGTCAAGTATGGTGATCGGAGACGGTTAACATGTTGCAGTGCAGTATGTCAATGCGGCAAAGGTGGTGGGTTGACAGGCTAGTAATTCTTGGTATACGAATATGGTGAACATCGAGAGAGGTTGTTATGCCTAACAGTGTACAAACAATGCCCTTCGGTAAATATAAGGGTAGACCTATAGCTGAAGTAGTCGCCACAGATCGTAAGTACATCGACTGGTGTATGTCGCAGCCAAATATCCGAGACAGCATAGGCGATACGGTGATCAACATTATTCACGTATCCTCACCAAGCGAAGACAAGAATACGCCGGTCCACAATCGCCTACAAGCATCGTTCTTCGACAAAGAGAAGATTGTGGACACGGTGGTCGCTATCGGTCTCAAGCCAGCGTACGTTGAGCGCGAAGAAACCGACGATGAGTTGGTTGCTCGTATCGTAGCGAATATAGATTCTGACGATTTTAGCGATAATGAACGTCAACTGATCAGCAAGTATAAATCGCGCATCTATAGTATTAGTCTTACTGATGTTGTAGAACGATTCTACCGCAGACGACTACGCGTAGACGGAGGAGAGAATAGAAGTTACTACTATCCAGAACGAATCTTTATAGAAGAATCTGGCTGGGATGTAGTAGCTACAGGCATCCTCGTGGAGGACACATACAATGCTGGTCAAAACAACGATACTGTATCCATTCACTTAGAGTTGAAACCATCGCTTGGGGATGATTTCCCTAGCGTACTCCGCGACGTTAAAAAGCGAATAAGTCTCGCACGAAGATGGGGGCACGGAAAGGCAGTCGTCGTGTGCGATAGGTACGACGGGGAGGTGCCGTTTGAAACCGTTGTCGATATGTACGCGTCGTCAGGTGTACACCTCTTAAGGGTTGATCAGATAAAGAATAGGCACGAGACTAACACGACGGCGTAGCGGTGAACTGGTTCGCCCCCGAGGATTCGAACCTCGCTCTCCTGAGTCAAAGTCAGGCGTCCTTCCAGCTAGACGAGGGGCAATCGATCTGCTATTATAGAAGCCTTACCCGGCTAGGAGCAAGGATTTCGCGAGGGGCTTTCCTAGCCATGCTTCTTAAGAGGCTTTAGTCTAGTTGCCCCTCGCGTCCCTTCTGTTGGTCCCCCACGAGGGTGTCGATCCCTCTCCTCCGCCTTGAAAGGGCGGCGTTCTAGCCGGTAAACCAGTGGGAGTGGATGCTGGGGTAGGATTCGAACCTACACTTCCGAGTTCAGAGCACGGCGTCCTGCCCAATTAGACGATCCAGCAACAGGAGTTTCACATGCTATTCAAATCCTTCATCAAGAAAGCCTGCCCTATGTGTGCGGGCGCGGGCTGTGCAGCTTGCGGTGGTACAGGTTTCGGACGTTCCTACCCCCTCTGCCCACACTGTGACGGACAAGGCTGCGCCCTGTGCCGTCGTTGGTAGGGACTACGGGGATCGAACCCGTCTCTTCAGGTTGAGAACCCGAGATTCTGACCGACTAAACTAAGTCCCCATATTTGGTCCTGACCGTGGGATTCGAACCCACCCTTCCGGGGACACAACCCGGCGTGCTATCCGCTGACACTAAATCAGACTTGGTACCCGAGGAGGGACTCGAACCCCCACGCCGAAGCACTTGGTTCTAAACCAAGCGTGTCTGCCATTTCACCACCAGGGCATGGTGCTCGATGAAGGACTCGAACCTTCAGGAACAGCGCTCTCGACGCTGCGCGTTTACCGTTTCGCCAATCGAGCTATATTTACCAACGCACCTCTTAATACTTCGATAATGGACCATCGGGTCGGATTCAAACCGACGTTTGCAGCTTCACTACGGTTGCCCGCTTCGGAGACGGGACCGGCTACCGATGGCAACAGACTGGTTCGCCGGGTAGGATTCGAACCCACGTTTTAGCTCCACTACCGTTACTGGTTTAGAAGACCAGACGGGCTACCGGCGAATAACTTTTCCACAGGTCGTTCGCTTAACCGCCCCTGGGAGTTTCGACCATACACTCCCGTTGACTATTTTCCTTGCGTAAGCATAACTGACCCCATACTCCGCGTAGAAGGACCGCACCGATTCTCCGGCAGCAGCCCGTTCGCGCATTTCGACGACTATACTCTTAGTGTCTCTGTCTACGTGACGAGCGCTCTCGTTGCCGTTATTGTAGGAACGCTCGTGTCTACGCTTGTCCTTCCCATTTTCCGCCTTAGTTCCCCAAGCGAGATTACTCACATTGTTGTTCAAACGATCTCCGTCGAGGTGTCTTCCTTCCTGTCCCGCAGGACATGGACCGAAAAAGGCGTACAGCACTAGACGATGCGTTTTTACTGTCTTGCGCACACCATCGTCATTGAATATACCGATTCTCTTGTATCCGTCATGAGATAAACTCTGGCATAGCTCTCTCCCGCGTCTTCCGAAAACCCTGCCTGTGTCGTCCACACTGTAGTTAGAGAATCCAGGGATAGACTTAATCATGAAGGTGTGCCGCCACGCTGGCTCGCCCCAAACCATGAGAGTTCCCGCAACCGTTCCCCTAACAGGATCGCTGCGAGCAGACACGCATGGTATACGCTTTGCTGTTCACGTTCAGTCATGATGCCCTCCTCTGGTTGGGCGTTGAAGTGGAGCGCTTGGCAGGATTCGAACCTGCATCTACCTTCCATTACCTTGGTCTACGTTCGTAGCGTAGGGGGATACAAGCGCGTACTGAAGTATTAGACGGTACCGGCATATCTTTGTGAGCCCTTGAGCAAATCGGATGGAGCTTGTACCGTCTAATTCGTGTTGGAGGATGCGGTGGGATTCGAACCCACGACGGGAGTTTCCTCCGTTCGATTAAAAGTCGAGTACCATCGTCCACTCGGTCACGCATCCAAGTGTCTGGCACTACGATAGAATTTGGAGGATTTGGTAGGATTCGAACCTACGATGCGCTTGCGCGGTCAGCTTAAGAGGCTGATGCTATCGTCCACTCTGCCACAAATCCAAATTCTAGCGAAATGCCAGACAGATTTAGCGTTTGAGTAAGCGATGGAGGCGCAATTGACCCTCCGCCCGCAGTCGGAGCTGCTTGCGTTCTTGGCGCTGGTGCCTGTTATGGGTCAATCTGTTCATGAGGGCTATATAATACGTCCTGGGAGGCTTGTCAACCCCCTCGTACGATAAACATGTGCGTCCCTTGGACGAACGCGTCATTCTCAGGAAGGGTCGCCGCTCCCCACCCCGGCGTAATCCTACCCGAGACGACGATTGGCTCACCAGGATGTGCAACACCCCAGCGGTTGTTAGTTGTCCCCATCCTTGGCAGCGCTGGCAGGGCCGCACAACCAGTCAGGAACGACCGCCTTGAAATCGTCTTCACCGATGACACCTTTCTGTTCGCCACAATCGACACAATACCACCCGCCAGGGTGGTGGTCTAGTGGTACCATCTTACAGGGGCACCACTGTACGGCACAGCGGAGCCCCCACAGATTGAACCACCCGTAGCGTTTATTCTTCAGTGGCGCTGGTAGCGGCATTCTCTCTCACTTCTTCCAGGGACCAATCGACGAGCAGTTCACCGTTCTTCCATACGGGCTTCAGCAAGTTCTCGTTAGGCCCAAGTTTCGACTCTGGGATAGAGTAGTAAACGCCGCCTTGCTTCACAACAGCTTGACGATACGCCTTTGACGCTTTTCCCCCGTCTCCTACAGGAGACTTAAACACGGGGTGGATGGTTCCGTCAACGCTCTGCCGCTCGTTGGCCTTCATGGCGTACTTGAAGGTGTCTCGGTCCAACTTCTGGAGGAGAGCGCCACCCATACCGAAGGCGATGTTGTCGGCTGACCACCCTCGCTCCGTAAGCACCTGGAGGATATCCCCGATGGATTTCAGATTCACGCCGTCTCCCTGAATGACGCGGAGATACGCAGGGAGAACCTTGTACCCCTTCTCATTGACGGTTACGGGGAACTTCTCTTCAAGAATCGAGAAGATGGACAGTAGTGTGCTGAGCGGGTCCCCGCTGTCTGGGCGGATAACAAGCGTCCGCCCCTTCTCTCCGAGCGCGACGACATCTTCTTTTAGGGTCCCTCCCCAGATTTCGCCGACAGCCTTGAATATGTCGTAGCTATCTGACACCACAGCGACGAGAGGGAAGCCGTCGAACGCTGTCAGCATATTCCTATACGCAGCCACTTCGCCTTTAGCTCCCCAGGAGGTGATTGTCGAGTGCTCGGCAGCCGGTATAGAATATCCTGCCATGGGGCACGTGTAAGCGTCCCGCGCCAGGAGGAGTGCTTCCACCGTATCGGTTCCTGAGAAATTGACGAGGTGCGCCAGTCCACCCAGCGCCGCGCTTTCTCCTGACGACACTCCTCTGGCTCCGAAGTCGTGGAGCTTGAACGGAAGGCCGCTGAGGTCGCCAGTCTTCGCTAGGTAGTCTCCGATGACGATCTTCGCACGACGACTGATCGAGGCGACTGTGGACGGGTACCACACGGCACGAAGTAGTGCGGTCTCAAAGTACGAGGTCAACCACGGAAGTAGCGGGTCGGTATTCCTCACCTGAACCTGCGGCATACCGTGCGGCATCGTCATCCCTTCCGGGACCGCCTGGATTTCCAAGGGAAGGTAGCCGCCCCACTTCTCGACGATTCGCGTCCATCCGCCCGAGTTGAACGGTACGCCGTGTTGCGTAGCGATGTTGTGCGCCAGCGCGATGTCATCGTAGGTGACCCTCGGAAGTTTCTTGAGGAACGCCTGAAGACCGAAGAAGGTCACGTCACCGCCACCACGCGGCTCGATATACGACGAGATATACGCGGTCCCCGGAGGATACTGCTTGTAGTGACTGAACTTGCAACTGTCGGTCTGGAAGATTGGACTAAGGGTGCTCATGTCATATTCCCGTCATTGTCTCGATGATGTCGAAGTGGTCTTCGTAGGTCTGGTCGCGTCGGAGGTCCGCCAGGGGCACCCAGCGGGCGTTATTTGCGTCGTCTCCTCCTCGCACCTTCGGTAGTTTGTCTTCATCCAGGGCGATGTGGACAGCGTGAGTTACAGTTCTACCCCTAAGAGATCGTTCAGGGTTGTCGAATACTCGCTCGCTCACGATGCGACCACGTAGGACCGCTTCCGGCACCCTTATCTGGGTCTCTTCCTTCAACTCGCGGATGGCGGCGTCCCGTAGTGTCTCAGACGGGTCCACAAAGCCTCCAGGAAGCGCCAGGAGGCCCCTTCCTGGTTCAGCGCCCCTGGATACCATGAGGACGTGTCCTGCCTGTGTGACGAGCGCGTCGGCGGTCAAGAAGGTGACGGGGTAGGGGGTGCCCGCCCACTGCTGTTTGTACGTGTCGAGGAACCGCCATTCATCGGCGATGAAGTTGTATATTTGGGCCTGTTGGTTGTGGAAGGTGTTCAGCCAGAGACGAATCGCCTCGGGAAGTTCGCTCATTCCGTCGTGCAACGGGAGGTTGTCGAGCACGCCGAAGTACACGCGGCGGATGTCCGTGGCATGGATCAGTCTTTCGGGCTTGAAGGGGATGGCCTCCCACTGCGGGAAATGCCGCAGATAGAAGGATGTGTGGTCCTTGTCCACGCCGATGATACCGATCTTCAGCGGACCGGGCGTCCAGGGATGGTTAGCGATGCCGCGAACCTTGGCGGTGATCTCCGTGAGCCACCGGTCGAAATTGTACAGGTGATCCTCTTGTGGGACGAATATGATCCGGTTCGCGTCGTCGCCAAGGGGTGTGATGCCATCGTGATAACACGCTGATATCATCTCTGCACGTTCGGCGGCTGTGAAGGGATTTTTGGGGAGCGAGCGCAGTCGGCGCTTCCGAGGACGACGACTACACGCTTAGAGCGCTTCAGGGCATCGTCGAGTACGGCCTTATGGCCAACGTGGAACGGCTGGAACCGTCCAATATACACAATGAGGTCGTATTCATAATCGGTCATCGCAAACTCCTTGCGATATTGTTGCGGCGGGTCTATCCCAGTGCAACAGGATGTCGTAGATATAGTCTAACTGAGACTATATGTCAAGGGGTCGTCACCACTTGCTCCAGCGATAGTTCCATCCTTCAGTAGCGGCCCAGGGAGGGTTGTGTGTCGATGGGTTTGAGATGCCGTCGTAGTACCCGGTATTGAGTATCTGCACGACTACACTATCGGGAGCAGGCTCGCCCCATTGAACGACACCCGTACCGTTACAGAAGGGGCAAGCTTCAGTACCGGTGTAGTACCCGCCTCCGCAGCCAGCCGTGAACATCGTGCGACGCTCCCCTGTACCTCCGCAGTAGCATAGCCTACCAAAGAACTCCGTCCCCAACTTTTCGAGACCGTGCTCTAGTAGGGCGACGTAGCCTTCTTTCGTCAGGTTGAAGCTATGGTAAAGGGCGGAGGATCGGGCTTTTGGCTCAGAGGCGTACATTAGGGTGCTCCCAGCCAGTACTTGATGACCCCAGATTCAACGAGCATATCCGCCTCGCGGTGTGTAAGTCCGACGATTACGTCTTTCCACTCGACCTCAACGCCGGGGTAATGTCGTTCTGAAACTGAGTACGAGCGCCCAGACTTGGTGACGTGAAAACTACTGTACATGGGCGCGTTATAGACGAGCTTTTTGACTGCTCCTAAAAGCTGAGCCTCTGAACGACGTGGAGCATGGCTGGCGTCTACGAGTCGAACATCGTTCGACAGGCGGTACGCCATCACGGCCTTCTGTTCGTAGTGGCTGAGCGTGAACAGGATGATTTCGTGCATCGTATGGTCATCACACACGATGCGGACAGGGATCATGGGCTCTTTCAGGACATCGCCGTCAGGCGACACCCACTGACCTTTAACCGGTTTGAGGATGGTGAGTCCGTTCGCTAGACTGCGAACGTACTCATCCCAAGCGTAGTGGTGCTCATCCTCGATGGCGACGGCAATTCCGTTCGTATCTGGATTCCAGAATTGCGGGACCAGTATTTCCCAAAGTGAACCAGCGAATGACATCAGTGCAGTACCACCGCGTTCTCCTGACGCTCCTTGTCAGCACCGATAGTGCGCATGATGTCGAGTGTGCGCTTGCCGTCCCCGTAGCGCATGAGCTGGTCGCTCAGGATGGAGAGTTTGCCGCGCCACGAGGCTCCCTTGACTTGTGCCTGGGCGTCCTTGCGCTTGATGCCGTCGTTCCGCACAAGCATCTCGACGATCTTCTTGTCAGAGAATGGTGCAGTCATGTGGTCTTCTTGTGTCGTCTTGGACATGTGGATACCTTTCCGTAGTACCAGCCGTTACCGTTGATGATCTCGTCAGGGACAAGATCGGCGTTGAGAGCGATCAGTGCAACAACGAAGCCACACTCTTGCACAGCAGCTCTTAATATTCCGTTAACAACCACGCCGTCGATGGTGATGTCGAGGTGTCCCAGGTACGTCGTATTGTCACGCCCGATGGACGCCAGCGCGTCCTTAAGCATCTTCGTCACTTCCTGGACACGACTTCGCCGCCTCTTTGCGGGAGGCGGCGTTATTCAGCGATAGCATCCCACAGCGGGAACAACACCACCACGAGATGAAGCGAAAGGTGAAAGCGTGTGGGCGTTTCTTAGTCATTCGATGTGTCGAGATATTCTGTAGTTCCTTGGATGTCCGACTTCTTCATAGTAGTATTTGTCTGCCAAGGTAGAGATCAATGAGTAATCGAACAACTTCCCACCTTCTTGAATAGACGGAATAAGTTCCCGGTGATACCACCACGCCAAAAGGTCGGCGTCAAAGGTCTCATCTCCGCTCCCGAGGATGTAAACCGTGTCGAACTTTTTCTTCGCATTGTTGAGCGTTTGAAGGTGGTTTATAAGGTGCCACGTTTCACCTGGATGTTCAAATATGCCAGCGACCTGAATAGCAACATCTTCCGCCGAGAGCACGAACAGCGTGTTACGACTGCGAGAAGCGCCCTCGGCGACAACCGGTGAAAAGGGCAATAGCGCGCCGACTGCGGCACCTGCGGAACTGGATAAGAAAGTTCTACGATCCATTCTCGACTCTTTCGTCAGTAGTGCGCGACCTTAATCGGGCTCTTCTTGAGGAAGTCCACAACGTCAGCTAGCGCAGTTTTGAATTGCACGGCTCGGTAGATTTCCGCCACCAGTTCTGGATGCTGCTCAGCATACTGGTGCCCGAAGGTGCTGTCCAGGGCGTCGCGAATCTTTTTGAGGTCTTGTTCGAGCTGGGTCATCTACTTCCCGTGGATTATGGAGCGGGCTAGGGGATTCGAACCCCTACGAACTGGTTGGAAGCCAGACATGCTACCGTTACATCAAGCGCGCGTTATAGATTGGAGCTGGCGGCGAGTACCGATCTCGCGTTCTTCTCGTTGGCAACGAGATGCTTTGCCATTAAGCGACGCCAGCATGTTTTCAGTATTCAGCGTACTCGGCGAGTCCTTCTGCGACAAGCCAGTCGTTGAGATTGATTTGTACTCCGTCTTCCTCGAAGTAGACGATGGCGAGCCACCGTCCATACTTACCTACCTTGTCGCGATAGGTGTTGATTACCACCTTCCTGCCGAGAATCTTATCGCGTACCGCATCCCTGGTGATCAACCCTTTGGGCCTTTCCGCGCCTCGTATCTCCGGTGCATTGATCCCGTAAAGCCTCAGTTTTGTCGGGCTGAGCCCGACATGGAAGCCGAGATCGATGTTCACGGTTATCGTGTCACCGTCGTACACGTCTCTGACGAGCGCCTTGTACCAATACTCGAACTCAATCATACTCGCTCCCGTCGTCGTACTGATCCTGTATCAGAGGCTCTTCGACTTCCCATTCGTCGATGTAGTGCCACGTGTAGTTGTCAGATTCCTTCTCTAACTTTTTGAGGTGACACTCCATGACGTAGATGGCAGCGTCAGCATCTTCCGCCATAACCAACTTAGTCATACGGAACGTCTCAGCAGGACTCTCCTCCAGTTCGTCGCCGTTTTCGTAGCGTTTACCTTTGGCAGTGACCCTGTACGGATATAACGGTCTGCTCATAATTCGATAACCTGTGCTCCGGGAACAGCGGTCGAGAATACGATCTCGTGCAGCCACTTCCGCATCTTGTCATGCTCCTCCCTGGACCTGCAAGACTCACTCCAGGGCATGACAACAATGCGCCGCGATCTTAGTCCAGTTGGCTGCGCTCCCGCTGCCAGAAAGAAGTACTCGTCGTAGATTCGGCAATCCCGGAAGAACTTCATCAGTTTGTGGTGCTCCGGTGGCGGCATCGGGGGGAACACCAGAAGAGGAGGGTTCTTAGACCGAAGGACCGGCTCAAGTATTGATCGTGGCATCGAACAACGTTACCCCCAGATTGGAGAACCGGGCCGGAATCGAACCGACGTAACATGGGTTGCAGCCATGCGCATAATGCCATTCTGCCACCGGCTCATAAGGCTTCGATAGCCTTGAAGATGAGATCGCTCTTCTTCTTATCGGACATCTTCCCAGGAATAGCCTCTAGGAGATCGAACTCCCACCCCGAGTTGCCTAGGGGGCGTTTCCCGGAGAAGGATTCCCCTTCATCCCACAGGGCCGTCAAGAGCGCCTTAAGATACTCTCTGACCGTATCTGCGTCCGCGTCATTACTCGGCATCTGTAGGGATAGAACATCTTCGCCAGTCATGTGTTCCTCTCTGACATTTGGTAGTCCCGCCTGGATTCGAACCAAGACCATCACTGTTATGAGCAGCCCGCTCTACCATTGAGCTACAGGACCTAAGTGACAGATGCGCGGCAATGCACCGAAAGCTCAAAGGGCACTTTGTTTTAAGCCTCACACCTGTCGCTTCCCATCTGCCACGAAAACAGCCGTTCCGTCAACCACCTCTTCGAGGAATTTAGCATCTTCCTTAAGACTGTCTATTGCCGATAGTTCCGCCTGAATCTCTTCCTTCTTCATCCTCGCCGTTTTGAGTTTCGCCGCGATTTCGTTCATGCCCTGGTTTACATAGACCGCGATAAGCGCAGCACGACTATCCATATCGACGCTTTCTTAAACTGGTTGTCCCGCCTGGATTTGAACCAAGACTTCACGATAATCAGTCGCGAGCACTACCGTTATACTACGGGACAATAAAACTGTGGCGGCTCTCGTATTAACGACCTTCGCTCTTACCTCCTGGAACGGTCAGGCAGGCGACCACAGTATTGGCAAAGGGGGTGGGACTCGAACCCACGATCACGGTTTTGGAGACCGACGCTTTAGCCGCTAAGCTACCCCGATTTGGTTGCGGAGGGTGGACTCGAACCAACCAACCTACGGTTTATGAGACCGTCGAGCTTACCCCTGCTCTACTCCGCATCAGTGGATAGATGGCAAAGGACCGGGCGGCAGTAGAGGGTCTTTCTTAGGACCCAAGGGCAGAAGGTGTATGCGAACGCGTTCCTCTTCGGAGGAAGCATCGGACCGCCGCTGTAAAAGGTCGTCCGTCGCCTTCGTCTTCTCGGCTGCGGTGTACTCTTCCAGAACTTCGATCTGGATTTCACCTGCCTGATCCCTGCTGACGCGGCATAGCGCCAGCTCCTTTCTCGGTTTTGCCATCAAATGGTCCTCGGGGGTGGTACCGCCCCACCTACGCGGGGCTTTTCAGACCCCCGCTCTACTTTTGAGCTACCCAAGGATGGTATCATAGACTCCTTAACAAGAGGTTAATTGGCGAGCGATACGGGACTCGAACCCGTTTTTCCGCGTAGACAGCGCAGTTTCTTACCCATAGAAGAATCACCCAAAGAGAAAGGCGCTGAAGTTGCCCTCAGCGCCTACTCGGAATTCTGTTGATGTCATCGAGAGTTAGAGAACAACTCCTTCAACGCCACAGACACGAGCAGACGCGCCGGTATCAAACCAGCAGCCGCCAAATCCCATAATGTCCATACCGAATGTCGAAGACATATCACTCACTCTACGTTTGCCCACCGTGTGCAGGACTTTCGACCCTCTATATAAGGGAAGCGATTTCGTTTGTCAAGAGGGTGGTGCCCATCCAGAGATTCGAACTCTGCCCTCCGGGTTACAAAGCCGGTGCTCTCCCTTGTGAGCTATACGGGCTAACTGGCGCGGCTTTCCACCTTTAGGGTGTAACGGGTTGTTATCCCGCAGGGTGACGCCCGGTTGGATAGAGCTAACGAAGCTCCCCGAACGCATGGCCCGACCGCATGATAAGCTAGTACCTGCGGGACACTACCCCCGCGTTTGAGGTTATTAGTCTGCGTACGACAGACCGTTTATTACCCTCCCCCACTCCGCGTGGGGCTGCCGTGTCACTAGTAGGGAAGTTTCGAACCTTCCTGTTCGCATCTGGCAGTCGGTACTAATCGTCATTCCGTGAACGGCCAGACAGATGCGCTACATCGCACCCTTTGAACCGGGATGTAGGCCCGGAACGCCCAGACCGTTCTGGGGATGACGACTGAATGGTGCCCTCACCGGGAATTGAACCCAGACCTCACCCCTACCAAAGGTGTGCTCGACCGTCAAGCTACAAGGGCGTTATTTAACAGCGAACCACAAGCCGATATTGGCAAAGGCGTAGCCCGCGTAAACCGCTGCCATCGGGGCGCTGCCCTTCATGGCCTGATCAACGGCGACTCCTGCGTACAGGACCCCCGTTATCGCTATCAACCATCCGCTCATCGTCCCCTCCCTGGTGTCCGCCAGATATGGGGAAAGTGTGGTTAATAGTCAACGGACGGGGACACGTTAGCTTGAGGAACGTGCCCCAAGAACTCTTTTTCCAGCAGTTGTAGGCTGCGCATGGTCAGGATTTGACCTACAGGGTCGTCAGCCCTCGCGTGAAGTGTTATGGACTTGTCCCCCAGCCAGGATTGGAAGAACACCGCGCGATACTGCGCATAGGGACTTTCCCCCGATTTCCATATCCTCACCTTAACCTCCGGCATTCTGGTGCTGGCCACAGGGTTCGAACCTGTCATCTGCCCCTTACGAGGGGGCCGCTTCCCCCAGCAAGCTGGGCCAGCATGTGAGATGCAAGACGGGTGCCGTCGCACTGTGGTTGTTCCTAACGGGCGGCGTTTCGGCGGTACCACCTAACGCTCTTGGGGGCAGCCACGGTGGGGTACACCCCCCACCATCCCAACCTACCCACACGCAAATGAGGTATCCCCCATCCGTGATTCTTAAATAACCCGGCACGTCTAATCCGTGCTGCCGTCTGTGTCTTCTGACTACCGGAGCGGCGGTCAAAAGTCAAGTTTGGTACCCACGGCTGGAATCGAACCAGCGTCCACGGCATGTCATACCGATGCTCGGCCTCTGAGCTACGCGGGCATTTACAGCGTTAACTACGTATGTTATAATTAACGATGCTAGTAAAGTGCCCAGTGTGTACTAAGACGTTTTCCCCTCCTGTTCGTGAGATTAACAGGGGAAATGGGCGTTTTTGCTCCAGAGCGTGCGCACGCTCTAGTAGAGCGGGAGTGCGACTAAAACCAGACAATGCTAGATGCTCTCGCTGCGGAAAAACCTTCCGACGTGCGCCAAGTAAGATGCGCCGTGTGATGTTTTGCTCACGAGAGTGTAAGGATTCCGCCCAAGGGTACGGGGAAGACTACGATTCACGGATCAGTCCGCCCCACTATACAGGAAGCGCTACATCGTCAGACGTAGCTAAGAGGCGTCTTGACATGAGTCAGTGTTCTTCTTGTGGTTACGATTCTTTTCCCATATTACATGTCCATCATAGAGACAGAGATCGTGGCAATAACGACCTGTCAAACCTCGAAGTTCTATGCCCTAATTGCCACGCGGAGCGTCACTACTTAGAGCGCGTGTTGGTGGACGACCAGGGAATCGAACCCTGCTGACTATCCTCCGTGCAAAGGAGGCGACCACCCCATGCAGTCCCGTCGCCCATAAACTTAACTGGTAGCCCCTCTCGGAATCGAACCGAGTCAATGGCGGCGTGTAAAGCCGATGCCGTCCCATCTGGCGCAGGAGCTATAAGGGATAATATAGTATCCCTTATCAAACTAAACTGTCGATACGGGATACTATATTATCCCTTATGGAGTGGCGGAAGCGGAGGGAGTCGAACCCCCAAGGCCGATGAAGGCACGCACGGTTTTCGAAACCGGCCCCCTCGCCAATGGGGTTTGCGCTTCCAATAGTGGCGGAGAGGGCGTGGATTCGAACCCGCGAGACCCATCCCTGAGTCTACTAGTTTTCAAGACTAGCGCCTTCAGCCTGACTCGGCCACCTCTCCAAACTTGGCGGATGATGAAGGATTCGAACCTTCGGACCCCTTTCGGGGTCGCCTCTTTAGCAAAGAGGTGGTATCAGCCTCTCACCCAATCATCCATTACACACTTGCGGGCTTCCACAACTTCGCGAACTTCAGCACGTTCGGAAGCACGTCGTCTTCACACGGCAGGGGGACAGCGCAAGAGTTACGCCCATCCAGTGTGTGCTTTTCGTAGCCGACGTAGGTGCGGTGAAGCCCGCAAATCTTATCGAACTCCTTCTTGTTGACTCTTACCACACACTTCTTGAAGGAAGTGTTAAGCCACCGATCATAATCTTCGCACCCAGAGTGATAAAGGTGCGCGCCAAGCATCGCATGCGCCACGAGTGTCGGCGTCATGTAGTCTGGAAACTCGTCGAGTACGGCGATGTAAAGTCTCATCGATCATACCATATCACGGTGCAGTCCTCTGGTTTGGTGTGCGGGGCACGGATTCGAACCTGCGAAGCTTAAGCAACTGGTTTACAGCCAGCCTCCTTTGACCACTTGGATACCCACACGTTTTAATCAACTCCGAAGTGTAATTCCTTGTGACAGTTAGAGCAGAGTAGTACGCACTTCATAGACTCTTCTATCATACGCGCAAGAGATCGCGTCTCTCCTCGTTGCGCTAACCCAAATTCCTTGGAATCAGGGTCCATATGGTGAAACTCCAATGCCGCTGCGCACTTGTCGTATCCACACCGCTTACACTTCCCACCGTGTAGAGCTATCAACTGATCTTTTACTTTCCTGCGGCGACGAACGACGCCTTCATTTCGACACAGTTTACAGCGTAGTCCACGCCCCCTACCCTTACTTATGGCTGGACTGTTATCACCGTGACGGCGACACTTTACTAGTCTGGCTGACGAGGTAGGACTCGAACCTACATCTGACTCATTAACAGTGAGGCGCATTACCGTTATGCTACCCGCCAAAAGTTACCTACAACGTTTACCTCTCTTATTTACCACGATATTGAGCGCGATACAACGCTTGACTCATGCAGCGCGATTCACTTGTAATCGCACAACACGATAAACTTGTCTTCTCCTTTGCCCGCCCCGAGGGTCCGTTCAAAGCGGTTTCCCTCGGGGCGACGAAACTGGTCTGGACGGAGGGATTCGAACCCCCGACCTCCTGATCCCAAATCAGGCGTTCTGCGCAAGCTGAACTACGTCCAGATGGTCTGGATGGTAGGATTCGAACCTACGACCCCGTGATTCCGACTCACGTGCGCTACCTGACTGCGCTACATCCAGTAAGAGAAGTTTGTCGTCTTCGGGTGCAGCGCAAAGAAAAAGGGTCGCCCTTTCGAGGCGACCCTTCTTGGTATTCCAACGAGGAATGTGACTTATGTCACTGCACCGAAGACGGGTCGCGGTCGCGCAGGCGGGGTCGTTGAGCTATTCGCATAGCTCACGACGGCGTTCACTGCTGTTGCGACGGACCCAGACATCGGATTCCTCTAACCATAAACTGAAGCTCTGCGGCCCGGAGACCGCAGAGAGCCATACGCACGCGCATGGCGGGTATCTTGTTTCTGTCCCCAAGGACGGTACCCTGGGGGTGCTACACACGCATGTGCAGCGGGGATGACGCGTATATAATACAGCCTGAGGGGCTTGTCAAGGGGTCATGCGAGAATCACTTCGCTAGGGCGGAACCAGTCTTTCCTCCGATCCCTGTCTTCAAACTCGATCCACATGCCGCCTGGGCGAAGGCGCTGCGCTAGGTCGATCTCGAACCAGCTACGCGTGTTGGGATTGTCGGCGGCATCCCAGAACTGCGGGGTGATGATGATCTTGTCCGCGCGGTAGCCAGCGAGAGGCTGTAGCGCCGCGACGCCAGAAAACAGGGGGTCTTCCGCATACTTCTCGAAGTAGGAGTATGGCTGTCGGTGGAACTGCCCGGATTCCCAGACGGCTGCCCGAGACGGGAAGACGATCAATCCACGGTGACCCCTACTACCTGTCGGCCACTCCCGCACCAAGTACAACAGACGCTCATCGAACGGCACCTCGACGGCTTTCGCTGGCGCGGCCAGCATGGTGGCGGCGATACCGGTGATGAACCCTCTTCGGCTCAGCTCCATGGGGCACCTCTCGTATGATAACCTAACCAGACCGTCTAGCACCCACCTCTGAGGCGTGGTGAACTTGCTACAGTCAAGACTTGCCCTCCACCCGTAGCAGGGCTTCTAGGGGACCTCTAAGTGCAGTCAGGGCCTCCTCAGACGACGCTGATGGACCCCCTGGTCTCCCGACGAGCTGGTAAGACGCTCAAAAACGCGCAGGCAGACAGGGGTCCCGGCGAGACGCCCTATTGGCAGGCATATGTCCCGCTTTATCCTGGCAGATCGCCCGATTTGTACGCAGCGGCTTACCAGAGCCCACAGCGCTTTGTCGGACCTATAAACGGTATTCCCGTCGCCTGTATAAACACACGAGGCATCGTGTGCTTATAGAGACCCAGGGTTGATTCTGGTGCCAAGCCCAACCCTGGAAAAGCTCCTCAAGGGGTTTCCCTTAGGATGCCGTTAGGCAGCCATGCGGTACTCTTCCTCGAAGGCAACATTGTCATTGCCAGTTACTAGAGTGACCCGATAAGGGCGGTATCATGCCCACTGACTCCACACACCGCTTCTTCGCCTGTCGATCCTAGTTCGCGCCCATCAACAACCGTCACCCAACGGAAGACCAGTCCGCTGTAGACTGTACACTGCCTCAAAGGGAGCAACCCCTTCAGTTTTGGCAGGACTTTCACCCTTCATGTGGTGGGGGAATCATCCTCCCCCTACTTTGGTCAGTAACGGCTGTTGGTGGACGCGTCGGGTACTGCCCCCGAGTCCAGTTCGTATCTGCCGAGGCTTCAACGTCAGCACTACCCATATAGCGCTGTTTACCTAGGTTGTCAAGTATGGAAACGCCCCGCTGTCCGATAAATGCTCAGAACACTGGGGAGTCACTACTGGGCGTAGAGGTACAACCCTTGGTACCGCGATCCGACAGAGGGCAGACGCGGCTTCATCCTTGGCGGCGTTTGAACCTATCGTGTGTCTGAGAGGACCAGAGGATCGGATCAGGGACGGTCGTGTACCAGCGCGACTTCGTTTTCCCGTTTGTCAGGCTATCTATCGAAAGAGCGGGGCGTTGTCGTGAACTTACAACTTGACCGCAGCGGTGTCAAGGCACGTATTAGGGTCCGCCGCTGAGCAGTTAAATGTGGCCTGCCAGCCCTCCGCCGTTGCGATAACTGTCCCACTCTCGCAGGTGATCGTGACCGGCTGCGTGGTTGTGAACGGCTGCGCGACCACCTTTCCGCTCTCGCAGGTGATCGGGGACTGCCACGGATACAGCGGTATCGTCGGACAAGGTTCTGGAAACGGGACAACGATAGGCGGCATTGTGGTCGTTTGACCTGGGGCGCACCCGTTACATGTCCGCGACGCAGGGGAGTTCGAGGTCCCACAGCGAGGACACAACCACCCTGACGTGCTTTCTTGAGACAGCATGATCATAAGATTCCTACGACGAGTTTAGTGGCGATGAACGCACCGACGCAAAGGACGATAACGCGCATCATCTCACACTTCCAGCACACCGGGCAGTCTGGTTCCTCTCCACGGATTTCCTGCCAGAGGCAGACAATAGCCATGTAGGAGATTTCCACCCACTCGAATATGAACTCAAAGATTCGCTCGAATAACCTCTCCATCAGTTGCGGTCCGTGTCGAGCTGGTTGAACGGGTTGAACGGCTTCGGAATCTCATCCGGGTTCTTGATCCAGTGCTGGATTTGACTCTTGCACCGGCTCGCCGCGATGGCTTCATCGCGACGATCTTTGAGGACGCGGAGGGACTCGACGCGACTCTCGATCAGGGCCTTGTCCCGCTTGCACATGGCGAGATTCTGGTGCGCCATGCCGAACTCGCTGATCCAGTTGTTAGCTACCCCCCACAGGAACCAGCCTCCAACGAGACTTCCCACGAGGATAAGTAGACGGATATTGCTGACAATTCCCAGCATGATTCTGCTCCTTAACTTTATTTTCTGGAGCCAATATAAACCATAGCCGTTACCCATGCAAGCCCTATCATGGTGAGCGCCTTCAACGGGTCGTCGCTGATATATCCGAGAATAATACCGCCAACAGATAGTCCGACCGCTACCGTATCTGCCGCCAGCGCCCTTCTCGGTATCCCGTAAGCCTTAACCAGCTCCTCGTAGAGTTTGGTCTCCGTAACGGCATCCATACCGTTGATGACTTTACCCCATCCTGGCTCGCCTAGCGTAGACTCCGCTTCTTCCTCCTCGACCTCTTCTTCCTCGTCTTCATCAACGAACACTTCGCCATCGATGTCCTCATCTTGGCCTCCACGCATCCCTGAAAGGAACCCGATACCGAAGTCAGCCAGTTCGTGTTGATTCCCGTAGTTCTCGATGTCCTTTATGTTGTTATGGGCAGGCACTTCCCAGTCCTCCTCGTCGAAGGACTCATCGTCATCCTCCTCGGGGTCCCATTCTTCTCCGGCGACACTGCGCTTAGAGTCTTTTAACGAATGACTCGTGAGTCCAGCCCAAGCGCGGTTGGTGGTCTTTCCGCTCATAGAGAACGAAGGCCCACTGCCTGTCTTCTGAGTATCTGAGGACTTTGACGGCATCCCCAGCATTAAGTTGATCCATTCCCTCGAATCGAACATCTGGTCCTCCCCTGATTACGATGTCCGCGATGGCGACGAAGCGCCCAACGCTATCCGCATTCCCGTACTCGACGTATTGTTTGAAGTCCGTAATATCGACCGGCTGGCCCCCAGGACGGCGATGTTCAACGATGTCACGCAAGTTATAGTGCTGCACGAGCGCTGGAATGATCTCGTGTAGCACCCTCACCTGATCCCCGGTTGGGTTTCCGCCCATACCAGCCAGATGAATTCCGATAGAGAATCCGTTCAGCCCATGGTACCCCTGCCAGTAAGAGGCTCCAGCGTGCCAAGTCTTGAGCACGAAGGGCGCGAGCTGCGTTACGGTACCGGATTCGCTTATAATTAAGTGGGTCGATTCTTTCACATCCTCGTTGTCGATGAATCTTTCCAGCAGGTCTTTAGACGATGATAGGGACCCGTAGATGATGAGGTATTTCGGGGTTATCTGCGGCCCGACATGCCTAGTCAACTCGCGCTTGACTCCTACGATGAAGTCCTCTTCGATAATGGCTTCTTCAAGCATGTGTGCCTCTTAGTTCACGTTAGGGTAGATGAATTTAGGATCACGCTGCGGTTCGGCGACCACTGCATAACCGTTGTACGTTTTCGCCCTCGGGCCGATACCAGACAGCGGCACCAGAATGGAGTACCCCGTGTTCTGGTAGACGAACGATGGAGGCCCCTGTAGGACGGTATACGCGTTTGCTGCGTATGCGATAGATGCTACCGGCTTCGGTGCCAGAACGACACTGGCCGTCGTCTTGTAAGCGAGCGTGCGCGGAAGCTCCATGACGCCGTAAGCCGCGATCTTTCTGGTCTGAACAGCCGGAGCCATGACAACGTATGCCGCCGTCTTATACTGACTGATTGGAGGAGGCGGCTTCAGCGGCACGTAACCACGGTATTTGTACACAGACACCGCCTCGTTGAGCACAGCGTAGGCCGTGTACTTGTAAACGAAGTCGGGAGGAGGCGGCTTCAGCGGGACGTACGCACGGTACTTCATGACCGCCGCCCCTTGTAGAAGGATGGCGTATCCGGTGTATTTGTAACTCCACATCGGCGGCGGCGGATCGATGACGGCGTAGCCGGTATACTTCATGACCGAGTTACCCTCGGCTAGAATTGCGTATCCGTTGTAGCCGAACGTGTGCATAGGCGGAGGCGGGTCTCCGACGACATACGCTGTAATCTTATGGACCGATGTAGCGTGGAACAGGATCGCATACCCGGCATACTGGTGCACCGTCAGTGGAGGAGGCGGGTCCATCACAGCGTAGCCAGTATGCTTCGCCACGCTAGCCGCCTGACGCAACGCCACGTACGCGGTGTAGGAGAATACGCTCATCGGCGGAGGCGGTTTTAGCGGGACGTAGCCGGTATACTTCATGGCCACGGTACCCTGACGCATGACAACGTATGCCGTGGTCTTGTGCACCTTCGTCGGCGGAGGCTGAGATAATGGAATGTAAGCGTTATACCCACGGACCTGCACAGCCGGGACCATGATCGCGTATCCGTCATACTGGTAGACGAACGACGGCTGAGGAGGCTGTAGGGCGATGTAAGCGTCTGTCTTGTATACCGACGTTGCTTCGAACAGGATGGCGTAGCCGTTGAACTGGTATGTGGTCA
>Ga0181563_10000480_pt1 | contig 37721 bp, 40 predicted proteins | sample 011ome_25_FD_133759 | JGI IMG/M metagenome (GOLD analysis project Ga0181563, IMG submission 133759) | Coastal salt marsh microbial communities from the Groves Creek Marsh, Skidaway Island, Georgia - 011512CT metaG (megahit assembly) | ecosystem: Environmental > Aquatic > Marine > Intertidal...
GCCATGGTGAAACGATATTTGTACCCTTTCAATTGAGTCTGACTGACTTTGATACACGTATTGAGAACATCACAAGAGAGGTTGCGTAATGAAAACATTTTCTAGAAATGAAGTAGGTGGTGTATATAAAGCACCTGTATATGATCACAGTGAATACGATACAGAATTCATGGAGAATCTGTGTGGTGGTGTGATCAGCATGCTGGGTTTGTTTGGACTCATGTTTGCATTAGTGCTAGTGCTATGACAATTAGGTTAAAGCAAGAGATCACAGTGTGGGACAAGTGTGACTACACTGTGCCTAATCACATATACATCACTGATGGTGGTAAGTTAGTGGGGTATATACCACATGGCACATATGTTGCACAGTATTTCAATGCACCATCGAAGCAATGGAGTGGTTCACGTAGAAAGTTCAAGGAGATCACATCTAAGAAACAGTTAGCACTGTACCAGATCTGACTTTTATATTTTTGCTTGGAGTCCCGTTTCCTTTGTCCTCAACTAGATGGAACCTTAACGGTATCGATATGGGACCCTATTTTAAAAATTTTTTTCTCAAGCAATTTTCCCCTAAATACCCCTTTTAGGAGAAATGTGTAATGTATGAGTATCGTTGCAAAGTTAAAAGAGTGGTTGATGGGGACACTGTGGATATTGATATTGACCTTGGGTTTGATATTGTTCTTACCGATCAGCGTGTCCGTCTTTACGGTATTGATACTCCTGAGTCACGTACCCGAGATAAGGTTGAAAAGCGGTATGGGAAAGCAGCAAAGGAGTATCTCCAAGGAATGTTAGGTAAAGATGCGACCCTTAAGACTCATAAGGATGCAAAGGGTAAGTTTGGTCGTATTCTTGGAGAATTCATTGTCTATGATGCAGAGAGTGATAGGTATTGTTCTGTGAATCAATTAATGATTGACAAGCACCTCGCAGTCGAGTATTATGGTCAGAGTAAGGATGATATTGAGAATGAACACATCAGAAACAGAGAGTTGCTTGAAGGCAAATACATCGATCACATTAAAGTGTGATTGGGATGGTAATTTTACAGTGATTGAACCTGATGGTACCCTAGTCTCTTATAAGAGAGAACAATGGGGTGAGGTTCAGAAGCACATGTCCACATTAATTAGACCCGCACAAGGAGACCCGAAGTAATGGAATTGTTTGGCGTTTTATTCTTTCTTGTATTTGGTATCGCAGGATGCGCATACCCTTTCATAGAAGAAAGGAATGTCCGTTTTAATAAGAGTGAGAAGATGTATTGTGATGGAGATAACACATGATAACCCGAAGTGATTTTAATGAGGATGCGTTTGATGCATTGTTTCGTAATGCGTTGATCGAGCAACTGGAGGATTTCGAGTCCACTATGGACGAAGATAGTATTGCTGATTCTAAAATAGTTGAAGCATTGAGGCGTGTAATTGCGTACAATAGTGTACCCGGAACCTATGAGGATGGAAAATATGACCTGTGAAGTAAGTTTGGTGGGTATGACCACCCCGAGTGCAAGTACTGGATGTAAAACTGCAAATGAGTTGATTGCTTATGCCGCAAGGGTGTCTAACCCGAGCAATCAGAACAACGAAAAGACAGCACCTAAGTTGCTACGTTATTTGATCAAAGAAGGTCACTGGTCTCCATTCGAGATGGTTTCAGTAACCATGGAGATTAAAACCACACGAGACATCAGCAGGCAGATCATTCGGCATCGGTCTTTTGCGTTTCAGGAGTTTAGTCAGCGATATGCGGTCAGTGAGGGGTTTAACACCTCACGAGAAGCACGTAAACAGCATCCTACGAACCGACAATTAAGTACCGTAGATGAGGACCCGGTTAAGCAGAAAAAGGCACAGGAGGTCTTCAATGAGATGCAGGCAGAGGTTGCGAAGGTGTCTAAGGATTACTACGAAATGGCACTCAATAGTGGCATCGCAAAGGAACAGGCACGAGCATTACTACCCGAGGGACTGACAGAGACAACCGTGTACATGAGCGGAACGCTACGGTCATGGATTCATTACTGCGAACTAAGACGCGGTCATGGAACACAGAAAGAACATATCGAGGTAGCAGATAGGTGCTGGGATATATTAGGAACACATTTCCCGGATGTGGTAAAAGCAGTGGAGATGTTAAATGAAGATTAAGATTACCAGTGGGTTTCGTAAGGGACGAAAAGGTACGGTAACAGAAAAGACTGATGATGGTGTGTTGGTGTTGCTGGATCGTAAACGAGACAAAAACTACAAGCATCACAAAACCGAATATTATGTGTTTGTTGAGGAAGGTTCGTATGAAGTTCGAAATCGGTAAAGAGTATGCCATTGGAAACAAGTACAAGAAAAGTGTACAAGAGTTTCAGTTTCTAAAGAAAGAGGGACCAGACAACGAGCAAGTGGTCATCGAGACTTGGTGGCGTAGTGGTGAGTGGTTGGTCACTCCGCAAGACGAAGACGAGTGTATGATTCTTCAGTGTGCGTATGATGATGAAGATGACCTCGAAGTTTGTTTCGAGGAGATCGAGTTTTGTTATACTGACGATGGAGTGTCTGAACACTTTGAGTTCTACGGTCCACTTAAGTTTGATGAAGACGAACAAGATAGAATTAAGGAGGGGTTTTATGATGAGGGTTTCTATTTTATGGAAACCGAAGGATTCATCGAACTAGACCCCGAAGTTTACATTCACGGTGGTATCAGAGCAGAGGAGCACGTTCGTGGGTAAAGAAATATTCGACTTTGGATTTACGGCAGTAACCGAAGAAGAGTTAGACGTTGTAACGGAATTACAAGGTCAAGCAGACACTGCATTGAAATATCAGACTCGACTAGAGAATCTGTACAATGCGATTCAACCGTTGTTGAATAACTTGAAAGCAAACCCAGAGAAAGATTACATCTATTGGCCAAATCGAATGGACAAGGTGGAAGAGTTCTCTGATGTACTTGATGCAATATACAGAGGTGAATGATGAGAGGAAGAACAGCAAAATTGATGCGAGCAGTTGGAAAGGGGTTGACAAAGAAAGACAAACGGCTCTATAATATGTTGAACAGTTACGAAAGGGAGATTCTTTCCACGATGTACAAAGAACTGATTATCAACAACGGTGACGTACTCAAAAAGCAACGCAGGCAACAGCGAAGCAACCCAATCATCAACGAGCAACATCCCGAGGGAAATAGAAAGACTCGTCGGTTCAATGCTGCGATGATGCAACGATCAACAAGGGACATGCGTATTGCTGCTGCTAGAAAATGAATATATTTTATCTGAATGAAGACCCAGAGGTATGTGCACAGCAACACAACGACAAACATGTTGTGAAAATGTGTATCGAATATGCGCAGTTGATGTCAACTGCTCATCGTGTTTTGGATGGTGAGTTGTGGTATGGCAAGACTGTCAATGGTCGTAGGATCGCACGATATTTCCTAGAAGACGGTGAGATGAATGAGGTGTTATACAAAGCATCTCATCTCAAGCATCCATCTAATCTATGGGTTCGTGATTCGGTGCAGCACTACGAGTGGTTGTACGATATGTGGACTGCGCTGTGTAACGAGTACAAGTATCGATATGGTCGGGTGCACGAATCGTTTCGCAAGTTGGAACTGTTCTTGATGCTACCACCAAAGAATATTCCTGATAAAGGATTCTATGAACCTCCACCTGCGATGTCTCAGTTTCCAGAGTGCATTGTTCCCCGAGACTCTATCAAGTCTTACAAGAACTACTACTGGAAAGCAAAACGAGATTTCAGTGTGTGGACTAAAAGACCCAAACCAGAGTGGTGGGTAGAGTATGAAATTTCGGCATAGTTTCATTGTTCCCAAAGAGCAATGCTCTGAGGTGAAAGGTGAAGGGGGTAACTGGCGACTAGAGTATGAGGAAGGCAAATTCTTAAGTTTCATTCACCTGCCAAAAACAGGTGGCATCTCAATCTGGGAATGGGTGCAAAACAACTTTCCTAATTGTAACTACTGGAAGTCACCTCACTGGTCTCACTCTAAAATGCAGAGACAGTATGCCGAGCAAGGAATGGACTTGGGATATACTTTTGGTATCATACGCAATCCGTATGATTGGACAGTAAGTCGCTGGGCACATTATCTCGGTTCGAGGAATCACACTCCGGAGTCGCTACCGTTTGAAACTTACTTAGAGTTAAGTCACGTGAGAGACAGTGAGGGATTAAACGAAGAACCGGGCAAAACACGCTACCATATAGAAGACTTCGAAGGGATGCTGAAAGGAGTGAACTATATAATTAGGTACGAGTATCTAGAAGAGGAGTTTGATTGGATACGCAACATAACAGGATGTTATGAAAAATTAAATAAAAAGAATGTCTCAAGATACAGAAGCAACTATCAAGCACACTACACAGATCGTTGCAAAAAGATTGTTGAGTCTTGTTATGCGGATACTATAGGTAGATTTAATTATGAGTGGTAAAGGCAGCAAACCGAGACCCTTAAACGTGTCTCAGAATGAGTTTGATAAACAATGGGATCTTATCTTTGGTGGTAAGAATATGAAACATCAACATGGACGCGGTATGATTACAGAAGAGATATCAAAGTACTTTTCTCCTAACGGAAAGAGAGAAGCAATTGTAGTTAAAACTGAAAAGGGATTCATGGTCGAACTGTACGAGAAAAGTCGTTATATTCGTACTGTCGATGTATCGGATCATAGTTTACCTTATGCAGAAGACACTGCAGAGAATTATGTTCTTGGTGTTATGTCATGAAACTTGTTATTGCAGGGAATGGTGCAGTCGGCAAGGCAGTCTCGGAATGTCTTAGAGATGATAGATTAGACATCTTCATTGATGATCCCGCAAAAGGATATAACTACTACCGCGATGAACAAATCGATCCAGTCGATGCTGTAGTTGTTTGTGTTGCGACTCCTATGAGAGATGACGGGTCTTGTAATACCGACAACGTCAACGATGTTTTTGACAAATATGGTGATACTAAGTACTTAATTAAGTCAGCAGTCGATCCGGTGTGGTTGGATAGAGAGTCAAAACGTAGACCCGGAAGTTTTACTTACTCTCCAGAGTTTTTAGGCAGTTCAAATATCAATCGAAACCCAACACAAGAGTTTTTAAAGCAAACTTTCGCAATTTACGGTGGCGATGACCCGAGATTTTGGGATGAACTCTTCAAACCTTTCTTATCTGACCTAAAAGAGGTGAAATACTGCACTTTACAGCAAGCAGCATTCGCAAAATATGTCGAAAATTGCTTTTTAGCAACAAAAGTCACGTTTTTTAACGAAATGTACAACATTTTCAATGAAATCGGGTTCGAAGGGTTCGATCAAATGGTCGATGCGATCACTTTGGACCCCAGAATCGGAAAATCACACACTCAGGTACCCGGACCAGACGGAAAATTCGGTTATGGAGGTCATTGCTTTCCAAAAGACGTTGCCGCACTGCGTTCGATATCGAAAAACACACCATTGTTGGATTCTGTTTCAGACATCAACGAGGAAATCCGCAGATGAAGGTGCTTTTGACAGGATCAAGCGGGTTCATAGGACGTAACTTTTTCAAACAGTACGTTGGTAAGTATGAATTCCGTTGTCTTGACCTGAAAGAAGATAATGACGATATTAGAAAGCATTGCTATGACCCTTCAATTGATGCCGTTGTGCATCTTGGTGCCTATGCTGGTGTTCGAAGATCGCATGAGATGCCAGAAGAGTTTTGGTCCATGAACGTCGATGGCACCAAACGCATCTTTGACGAGTACTTTGGTGTTCCTATTGTTTGGGCATCATCGTCTAGCATTTACGAATGGTGGTTGTCTCCTTATGCTACTACCAAAAAAGTCTGTGAGGAGATTGCCCCTACTAACACTCTAGGGTTGAGATTTCATACTGTCTATGGTGATGACTCAAGACCAGACATGCTTTATGATAGATTGCTCAAACGTGACGTAGAATATATCACAAACCACACTCGTGACTGGACACATGTATATGATGTTTGTAGTGCGATAGATCTGTGCCTCGATAAATTCGATGACATGCAACACTATCGTGCAATCGACGTTGGTAATGGAAATCCACATACCGTAAAAGAGTTAGCAGATCACCTGTGGCCAGATAACAACCTTCCAGTACGAGAGGTAACAGGAGAAAGAACAGATACTTGTGCTGATCCTACTATTCTCTTGAAGCACGGATGGAAACCAGAATATAATGTTCTCAAATCATGAATATACTTTCGTTCTGGGGAAGTCATAACTCTTCTATCTCAGTCTATAATGTTAAAACCAAGAAACTGACTGTAATCGAACTAGAAAAGATTATGCGTCAGAAACACTGGGGTTGGTATAGATCTCGTGAGGGTGACAAAGTAGCATTGTGGAAATGTCTTATCAATAAAGTGTTTCCGGACAACGGCATTGACAACAATTTTGAATGGGTTGTCACTACTAGCACCATTGCTCCTCAAGGATCTGCAATAACCGAAAAAGAACTCAAACGATACGGGGTTAACTACACAAACTACATGCCGCTAAATGGTCATCATCTTGCTCATTGTTATGGTGCTGCAGCATGTTTCCCCGGCGAGAAGGCAGTTATAGTTTCGTTGGATTATGGGGGAGATGATGGGCAAGGATCTATTCGGTTTCTGGACAGAAAGACCAAACCTTTGCTGCGAACTGATGAATACGCAAAACTAAAAATTAATAATCTACTATTTGAGTATAATCTCGGGGTTGCGGTTAGTTTAGGTTCTATTAGCAGAAACACCCCTTGGTTTTTCGATATTGCGGGTAAAGTGATGGGAGCATCTGCCTTTGGTAATGTAAACAACATGGCATATCAATCTCATCCTTTGAGACGATCAAGGATAGTGAAAGAGAACTATTTTAAACTCAAGCAAGATCTTGTTTATAATTCTTTGTTGGTAGATAAGAACTGGACTCAAATGATAAACGGTTTGCCCGACTTATCTTTTCAAGATCAGTGTGACATATCATTGAAGTGCCAACACAACTTCGAAAATATATTCGAAGACCTCTTGAAAAAGGATGGTGTTTTTGGTATACTTAACAAGTACGATAATAATTTAATACTTACTGGAGGTAGTGCGTTAAACATTGTCAACAACCAAAGACTGCAGAAGAAATACGGTTGTAAAATCTTCGTACCGCCAAATCCAAACGACATAGGAATTTCCTTTGGTGTTCTTGCTCGTTTCCTTTACGAAAATAAACTTATTTCTAACGATACTGTCTTAGACCCAACATACAGCGGAATCTATCCAACAGACTACATGACGAAAACAATGCGCATGGCAGACGATAAGATTATCGACTCTAACTTCTCTATAGAATTAGGTAACTATGTTCGAATGTATAAAGGGTTCGAAAAAAGAGGTGATGCAGATTCGGTAGTTCGTCATCTAAAGGGTGGTGCTGTCATAGGCATGATTCAAGGGAGATCTGAGGTAGGGTTGAGGTCATTGGGTGCTAGATCAATTCTTGCTGATGCTTCTATTGAAGGCATAAAAGACAAAGTCAACAAAATTAAAAATCGAGAATTGTATAGACCCTTTGCACCAATGTGTGCTATCGAGAATGCAGAAAAGTTTTTCGACTCGCCGCACTATGACAATCTATATCATATGAATATCAACGTTGATGTTAGGGAGGAGTATAGAGAAGAGTATAAAGCAATTACACATGTTGACAATACTGCTAGACTACAGGTTGTAGACAAAACCTTCCCGGAGATGCATAATATATTACTAAAACATAATGGTGTACTGCTGAATACATCATTGAATGTATCTGGTGATCCTATTATGAACAGATTCGTTGATGGGTTTAAATTGTTGGAAACCTCGACGCTAGACTTTCTTGTCATTTACGATCATGTGAAAGATGAGTATGTATTTTTTAACAAACGATTAAAACACGGATGGTAAAATGCCTAGAGCAAAAAAAGCAAAGTTTGTCCCGAAAAAGAAAAAGACATTAGTAGCAGAACCTAAGTGGGAACAACTGAGAAAAGCAAAATCAGAAGAAGAACGATATAAAGCATTTATCACTTCTTCTGAATTTGTACATTTCGAAGTTGCTGATCGAGAACAACTGCATTGGTTGAAAAAATGGATTCGTGAGATCTCTGATTGGGATTTACATGAGGGAACGGTGAAACTTCCTGATGTTTACATGATGCCGTTTGCGAAATATGGGTGGTTGGCAGTTAAACTGGAATACATGCCTAAAAAGGTCGAAGACTCTTTTGTAAAGAATCTTAAACCGCTGTTAGAACGAGCAGAGGAGATCAAAAAAGATTTTGCAGATGATGGTGTGTATCTTCCCGAAGACAAAGAACATTTTATTCATCCGGACAAGGTGAAAAAGTGGTTGTCTGAATGGAAGACCTATCTTAAGGGAATTGAAAACTTTAAAGACTCAAAAGACGCGAAGCAAAGAATCACATATCAAACTGCACAGACCTATGTACAGAATATGACCTCTTACCTAAGAACTGGTATTTGGAACGATTCGCATTTTGGAGCAAACCGAGAAGGCAAAGTAATGTTTGTTGTCAAAGCACTTGCGTATGATAATGAAGGCATGGTCAAAAGAACAAAGGGTCACTACTATCCAGATATAGGAAAAGTATGGTGACACTTTGGCAGTTATATCTTAAGAAACAAGTACATGCTTTAAGAGCAGACAATAACTGTCATTACTTTTACGATGACTTAGATTTTAGAATCTGTCCTAAGAACGCAACTACTTCTATAAAAAAGGTTATTGAATACAGTATTGAAGATAAGTGTTGGAACGATTTGATGCCTCGACTATCAACCCCTTTGTTAAAAAAGGGGTTATTAAAAACTGCAAGGGTTCTTAGTGTCAATACACATATGGATTATATGAATATTCCGTTTCGTCGAAACAGTTTTAAAGTAGCAATAAAACGGGATCCGGTAGAAAGGTTTATATCTGCTGTTACTTACATGCAAAAACAAATTCCAGACGATGTGTACAAGGTCACTCGTTTGTTATCTGAAACTGTGGATTATAGAAAACTTACATTAGAAGAAATACTTATCGGTGTCGAAGAAGGATGGATTAATGATATACACCTTGTGCCTCAGTTCTATTACTTTGGAAAGTACAATCAATATGACAAGGTGTACTCTTTAGAAGAGACTGGAGATTTTATAAAATTCTTAATCAATTACAAACCGCATCCTGTCTTGAACAACAACAAACGATATCTTAACATTCATCTAAATAAAACAACTCCAATTGAGATATCTTCTTATTTGAAAAATAGAATCAAAAAACTTTATGAACAAGATTATGACGAAGGGTGGTACTAATGAAACTTGATAACTTAATGCTGACAAAACAAAAATTTTCTAAACTGGTCGAATCCGCAATCATAGAAAATAAAAACATGTCATACTTAGATGCAGTCATCATGGTATGCGAAAAAAATGAGATAGAAATTGAGGACTCTAAAAAATTTATTTCTAATGCTATAAAAAGTAAAATCGAATCGGAAGCAACTAAGTTGAATATGATGCAAGAAAAAAATAGGAGCGTAGAATTAGAATGAAACAAAGATTTGAATTAGACAGATGGACTGGAAAAACAATTGAAAGACCTGATTTTGTCGAAGAGGTACGAGCAAACTGTGATAAGATTTGCGAAGTTCATAATAATGCAAAACCTTTTTTAAGGTTTCTTAGCGGAGGCACTGATATTTATTGGAATCTTCATTTAGATAAAGTAACTCCTGTAACCCCGCACATCCCAAAGGTTGCTCAATGGTTGAAAGAGAACAATGCGGAAGTTTTGTATTGGTTGATTCACGAGATTAGTCAGAAATCGCCAGATTTTAAAGAAGAGCATGAACGATGGAGACCTATTCCTTTAGGACTAGGAGACTCTTTGCCTATTCATTTAGACAGTCCTATGCAAGCAGAAGAAATAGTAAAGTTTGATAATGATGAAGTTTTAAGAAACACAAAACCCGATGTTAAGGTTTCACTAAACATTCCCATGGATGATAATGAAGGTATGACTGCCATGAGAGTTTACAATTATGGAAACCCTCCTGCGACACAATATCAATTAGGTCCCGCAACAGAAGAACACCCAAAGGGAGAAATTATGCCCTTTAAGGAAGGATCTGCAGATACCAGAGAAGATTCTGAAACGGGGACATATGATCGGCACGGGTTTTTTATGAAAGACGATGTAGAAATGGTTTATGAAGAATTAGAAGTTGCTAATAAACCTGTTCTTCTGAATGTGTGCCAACCTCATAGTTGGCATAAAAACAAAAAAGATCCTGTTAAAAGATTGATCTTAAGATTGTGTGTCGATAGAAATGGTAGTAATGCTTACCCTGATGATCCATGGCATTTATTTGATCTTGACAAATAGAATTTTTTGTAGTACTATATACTCTTATATTATGAAATTAGTGAAATACACTGAAACACAAAAACATACACTGAAAATACGAGGAAATACATATGTCTTTTGAAGCACTAAAGCGCAATCGCGCATCCGAAATCTCACGTCTAGTTTCTGCTGCTGGTAATAACGATCAGCAAAAAGAAACAAAGTCTTACATCGATGAACGCCAATGGAAACCCACAGTAGACAAAGCAGGCAACGGTTATGCCGTTCTGCGATTCCTGCCTGCTCCTGAAGGTAACGACCTACCATGGGTACGTTATTGGGATCATGGTTTCAAGGGTCCAACTGGTCAATGGTACATTGAGAAGTCTTTGACCTCTCTTGGACAACAAGACCCAGTTTCTGAATCAAATAGCAAACTGTGGAACTCAGGTGATGATCGTGACAAGGAACTTGCACGTGAACGTAAGCGCCGTTTGCACTATGTCTCAAACGTACTTGTTGAGCAAGATCCGGGCAATCCCGAAAACGAAGGTAAGGTAATGTTGTTTACCTATGGTAAGAAAATTCATGACAAGATCATGGATGTTATGAATCCTGAGTTTCAGGATGAGGAACCAATGAACCCCTTTGACTTCTGGTCCGGTGCATCTTTCAAATTGAAGATTCGCAAGTTTGAAGGATATCGCAACTACGACAAATCAGAATTTGCTGCTCCTGCCGCACTCTCTGAAGACGATTCAGAGTTAGAGTCAATTTATGAGAAGTGTTATGATCTCAATGAATTCATTGACCCTGAAAACTACAAGTCGTATGGTGAATTGCAAGCACGACTTACTATGGTTCTAGGTGAGGCAGCACCCGTAATTCAACAAACCATTGAAGAACCGGTTGCTCCTAAGTCAGCACCAGAACCTGCGATCGCATCAGATGATGACGATGACACCATGTCATACTTTGCTAAGTTAGCAGGAGAAGAATAGCGCGTGGGTTGATCACCTTGGGTATCCCGCAACAAAATAAGACGGGAGTGCAGTGTCGCGCTGTGATATGCACTTAAAACCACCACAACGATTACTAGGGCACCTTCGGGTGCCCTTTTTATATCTCTTGCAGTTCTCTTTCTTCTCTGATGCCTAACACTGCTGCAGCAAAGTCCCCGGTTGGAGAAAGTATGTGAGTATAAACGCCATCGATGATAGCAACCACGTCTCTACCATTTGCCTGTGCTTGTTGTGAAGGGTGTAGATCGTTTATGGCAAGAGACCTTCTTGATTTTACTTGTGCTGCAGCAGGTAAAGAATTTAATGTGAATATTGCCGCACTACGATGTCCAACACTATGTGCCATTAACCATTACCCCTTGTTCGACTTCTTCCAGCATTTGGGTTTGATGCTTGTGCTGTAGACCCTAAATTCAAAGTACTATTGTTATTAGTATTGTTAGTTGTCCTAGATGATGCGTCAACCATTGCTGGAGCATTTCTTGCTGCTGCTCTTTCTGCTTCTTTACGCTTATATTCTTCTCGCAGTTCAGCATTTCTTGCTTCTAATTTGTTTTGGAATTCTATGTCACTTTCAGACTGCTCGCCTGTGAATGCTGCTTTTAATGCTGCGGCAGGATCACTGAAAAGCAAGGTGATACCTGCTTTGAATGCTTCCCACATCTCATCTATCTTTAACGCAATAAATTCTGTTATGTCTAACATTATATCCGCAAAAGAGAAATCATCGAATGCTTTAGAAACAGGGTTGTCTTCACCAAAAATTTTACCTAACAACCATGACACCCCGTCTTTGATTAAATCCAAGAAGGTTCCTATAAACGATGCTACAAAACCGCCAACAAATCCCACAAATCCGGATGCGATATTACCACCTGTTTCCTCGAATGTGTTGGAAGCAACCGAGAGTCCATCGAACGCAGACATGATAAGACTAATTGGATAAAAGATTTTACCAAAGACAGTAAGAAGTTTTCCGCCGAATGCTTTAAAAGGTTTCAGTGCATCATCGACAAAGGCAGCAATTTTACCTCCTTTACCGCCTTCACCGAAAAATTCTCTCAGTGCTACTATTGCTTTATTGTTCCTAAGAAAGTTAGCAATCTTCTCCCCTTGTTGTGCCCACCAACCACCGCTGAAAAAGTTTTTCACTCCTTTGAGCATGTCGAGTTCTTTTCCGGTGAACCCAAGATTTGCCAAACCCAAAGATGCTAGAATGGCAGGTAATACCACTCCGACAAAGTATACAAGTTTTTGACCTAGTGTAGCAAAGAATTCGGCAAGACCTCCGCCTCCACCACCTTCTGCTTCTTGTTCTGCTTCAGGTCTAATAGGATCGTCTTTATCTGTTTCTTCAAGTTTTTGAAATCCCAGTTCTTTAAAGAATTCTTGGAACCGCTTGTCAATAGAACGCAATAAAGGAACGATTTCTTCTTCTGTGTTCTCTCTTAGAATGCCAAGTCTAAAGTTCATCTTTTCTAACAATTCGTTAGATCCCACCAGACTTGCAGTTGCGTCAGCTATTGCCATTTTTTCTTCTCTCGTTCTCTTCTTGAATTCTCTGAGTTAACATTGTTATGTAAATTTCCCTTTCCCATGGCAACATATTTTCTAATTCTGACAACGAATATTTCTCGTTGTACATTAACTCAAAATTCGTTCGATAGTGGTTGACCATCGAATCATGAGAAAGGCATATTAAAAAAAACTTTGTATTCCTTCTATTTTAATATTATTTTTCTTCTGGCAACCAATACATTCAAATTTCACATCATGTTGCAGTTTTGGCATTCCCTCAATAAAGTTACTGACATTCTCAAACTGTTCTTTTGTCATCGACTCTAGAAATTCTATCATTTCCTCATCTGATGCATCATCACAACTAATTCTCTCGTCATCGTGCATGATTGCTTCAATACATTTTGCCGCAAGAGCAAACGACTGTTCAGAAGAAGTGTTTTCTAAATCCATATCCAACAAAATTCTGTAAGGCGGATATCTTAACTCAATACTGACATCTTCTGATAACTCGTGTATCTTTTGAACCTTTGGTACCTTTACCTTGATCGAGTCGAGAGGAATTTGAACCTCATTGACCTGATCGCAACTTTTGCACTTGAGTCCTATGCTAACATTTTCTCCTGCTGACTTAGACCTGATTTGAGTAAACAAATACTCAACATCAAAAGTTGAAAGTTTGTCTACATTAATATCTTCTACTATACACGCATCAATCGTATCAACTACTGCAGCAAGTGCTGCTTTTGTGTCTCCAGATTCTACTGCCATCATAAGTACTTTTTCTTCTTTTACCAAATATGGTCGAAATCTTACTTTTTGGTTTGTAGACGGAATAGTCACATTAAATTTTGGTGTATCATTAAGTTTGGGTAATGCCATTATTAAAATCCTATTTTATCAAATAACCTCTCAGTCACTTTATTTATTGCCTTACCGAATATATCGCCTCCGGAAGTCTGCCCCTTGGTTGAAGTCCAATTTCTAAATGTGAACTGAACGCTCAACTCCATAAACTGTGCTGCCGGGTCGTTGTTAAGTGCGACTCCCTGCATTGCTGATGGGTATGCATCTAACATAGTGTATGTAATGATTTTCTTATCGTCTGTTACTAACTGAAGGTCAACCTCTCCTTGTCTGAAGTTGAGAGGTCCCACGTTTGGCAGTCTGTTCTTGATTGCAGATGGTATGGGTAAATCAAATTGTCTTTTAAACAGACTTTGTGAGAATCCTTTTTTCAAAACATCAATTTTTATGTCATACACATGATCTTCGTAATAACCGACTTCGTAGGTCTCTTGGTTTATTGCTAGGTTCATCCACTTTTCGAAGTATTCAAAAATTCTACCGTCGTTCAAAACTAAGAAGGTGAGGTTCATTGCAGTCACACCAAAAGCATTCACAATTTGCCTTCTGTCAAGACCCATCGTGTGTTCGAACTGATTAATACTTCTTCCCGGTGTTTCTACACTTCGACAAAGTAGATTCATGCCTCTTGTGTCAAACTCTCCAAGAGAAGGTAACCTAACTTGCCAAAGGTTATTGACTGCTGCACCACCCGCAAGACTTATCTCACCTTGGAAATCGTCTATTCTCTGTGTCATATCATTTCCCTAGAATCTGCGTACACTTTTGACTGACTCGATTTAGACCATTGTGCAGTGGGCAGAAACGTTGCTATCTCCCATTCTGGTGCGGGAACCATAGCAAGTCTTCCTTCGACATGAGAAGTCAAATACTTTTTAAAACAAGGTTTAAAATATTTCATTTTTGCTGCTCTTTTCAAATAATCGTAAGAGAGATCAAACCTCGTTGTTTCGTCAAACTTTTGATTGTTTGTTTGGTCCATTAGACCATCGAGAAACTTTGCTCTAAGCGTCATAGGAAGATAATGTAGATTCAGTCCGTAAAACCCGCCTTTGGTCCCTTCAACAAAAACGATCAATGGAAAGTTGTCATAGTAAGGCAGTTTGTCTTTTGTTTTAGGATCATAGAAAAACATGTACATGCCACCTACACCACCACGGTTTCTCATGATGATTTCTTCTTCTCGCATTAATCCGCGCCTATTTACTCGCATTCTCTGCACTTTCTTGCGGAACCAATCACGAGATTGACGAGTACGAGGTGTTATTCCTGCACGGAATGCTTCTCTTTCTACTGTAGCAAATAAGTTCGACATATTCTTATTTAGTCGGAAAGTATGTCTTTCCACAATATTTTTGCTGCTCTGCCGGTTACATTTCTGGTGCAACCTCCAGCATCACAATTGCTACAGACATCTACGGTATTTCTGTCATGATAAATCTTTTTTCTCAGGTCGTTAAGACTCTGTGAGTGTCTCCACAATTCTGAAAAAGGTGTTTCATTAACATTTCCATGATCACCTAATTTTCTATCCCAGTTGTGACAGCATGCTCTTAATATACCCTCTGGATCGATGAATGCTTTTGTTATTGGAGCATAGCACGGACCCTTTGCGTTGTTATGACGCTCTGCTGCAAGTCCAGTCTTGGGGTCCATGATTCCCGCACGAGTCAAATATGATTTTGCCATCTTGTTCATGTATCTACGGTGCAATTCTAAATTTACAATTCCAATCAACGGTTTCAGTTCTTTCAAATATAGTGCAAGTCGAGCATCATTGTCATATCCATCTACCTGCAGATTTGTCAATCCGGAATCGATGATATCTTGGACATCAAATTTTCCATATCCCGGAATGCTTCCTTTAATCAGTCTGTCAGCATTTGATATTAGTGTGGTAGAACACTCCGGTAATTTTTCGGAAGTGTATGCAATCATGCTCATTAGATTAGGACACAGTAACGGTTCGCCATAACTACCAAAGATGATCTCACCTTTGAAGTTGTGTTTGACGAGATCGTCTACAGTATTCTTAACTGTTTCTAATTCCATGAAAACTTTTCTGTTAGGAAATAAGTTTTCGTTGTGGTGAGGACACATCCAACAGTGACGATTGCAAAGATCTGTGACATTGAATTCAACGACAAAACAACCTAGCAAATTGTCGTTTGTTGCAGAATGAAGATCTGTTAACGTACTGACATTATCAAGAGCATTATTAACTTCTTCCGCATACCAACTAGCATCAATATTTTTTCTGCTGCCTTTGAACACCCAATCTGACATGTTCATGTTTATAGAAGGGTGGTCAAATTCTGCTATCTCAATAAACTGTTCACGAGTCAATTGATTCTGCGTCATCTGAATGAGTCTATCATCACCCGGATAAACTATCTTCAAAGGATATTCATACTGATCTGTCATTTCTTTTTTCTCTTAAATGGTTTCAAAGGTTTTAATTTTTTAGGCAAGATGTTCTGTGCTTCTAATTCTTTTTCAGTCCATATCATAAATTTCCATTTTCGATCTTTACAATACTCGTTTGCTGCTTCCCACTTGTTCATATTTTTTACATAAGTGTATGCTTCTGTGATATATTTTTTAGTTCTCTTGTTACCGGTTGGAGGTTTGGTCTCTTTGTGCGGTTTGACTTCGATTAACCATGTTTCTCCGTTTTTCCAAGTGACTTTGAAATCCATAAAGTATCGATGGTATCTTTTATCTACTTCGTACAAATAAGGTATGACAATTTCTTCGCTGCTCCATGATACAACGTCTGACGAGTTATCAAAGTGTTTCATGCAGTGTCTTTCCCACATACTACGGTAATATACTCTGGTATAGTCCCCTTTGTATTTGGATTTGTTTTTAACCGTGTATCGACCAGAATATGCCATAAAACTCTATAAATAACAGGATACTGTCTATTTAGATGAGATTAAATATGCCTACCAGAGGTCAACTAAAACAGCAACAATTAAAAAGAGAAGCAGCATCTGAGGGAAAGGAACTTAAAGAAGTTGCTGAAAAACCTCCTGTAGTCGAAGCTTCCGAATCTGCACCGTTCAATCGTAACAAAATAGATAAGTTACGATACCCCTTGAAAGATAGAGGATTGTATCAAGGGCAGGTAAGGTTTAGGGTTAGAGAACTAGAACCGCTTACTACTAGTCAGTTGAGTAATTTGAATTTTGTTGAGGAGTTGTTGAACTCAGACAAGTTGTCTAAACTTGACGATAAGATCGATAAAGACAACACTGATGCAAGTCCAGAAGAGAAACAAAAAAGAATTGAAATCAAAAACAAAGAATATCAAATTTTAAAAGGCAATCAAAACCAAACATACGAAAACCCAGCAGCACAAAGAAAATATGCTGGTAGTGTCACCCTGTACTTACCACCCTCTCTTCAAATTACAGACACCGTTGAGTACAATGCGAATGTCGCATTAGGAACAATTGGAGCAGGAGTTGAAGCAGGTTTACAAGGCGGAGCAAGTGCTCTTGATGCAGTCGGAGCAGGACTGACTCAAGGCATCTCTTCTTTCACGGATCTTTTCTCCGGAGGAGCAATAGACAGGGAGGCAGGTGCCCTTGCGTTAACACGAGCATCAGAATCATTTGGTCCACAAGAAGTTGCCGCAGGTGTTAAATCTGCAACTCGCGTTGCCGTTAATCCCAACTTAAGAACATTATTAGGGAGTGTGCCGATTAGAGAGATTCCCTTTACTTTTCGTTTAGTTGCTCGTTCTAAGGACGAAGCAATTGAAATTGAAAAGATAATCAAGTTTTTTAGATACCAGTTGTATCCCGATGAGATATCCGGGCAGATAGGTGGTGCGCAGGTTTCGCTTGGTTACAAATTTCCAGACCCATTTGAAATCAGTACTACATATAAGGGCAAACAAGTGGGCACTAAGTTTTTAGATGCGTACCTTCGATCAGTAGCGGTAACATACAACGAAACTTCTACTGCGTTTCATTCTGATGGTTACCCAACAGATATCTCCATGTCATTGTCATTTATAGAAAGTAAAGCACTGACTCGCAAACTTGTTGAGGAAGGATACTAATGAGTTACTTTAAAAATTTTGGACTCGTAGAATATCGCTACGGTGAAGAAGACGAGTCTACTCGTGTATTGACAGAAGACCTTTCGATCTATGTAGATCTCTTGGATCAGATAGAAGATGAAATTGCGTTTTACGAATACTATTTTATTCTGTCTGGAGATCGCCCCGACACCTTGTCTTACAAATTGTATGGTAGTACAGATTACTACTGGACTTTCTATCTAATGAATCCCTCGTTAAAAGAGTCCGGTTGGCCGTTGTCATCAAAGGAACTGGGCAAGTATAACAAGAAATTATTTAAAGGCGGGACCTTTACTCCAGCAACAAAAGGCGATTGGCAAAATCTAGGAGATTCAACTAAGTCTCCCTTTAAATACGAAATTGCAACTCTAACTTCGTCGGGAACTCCTGATCCAATAGTTTCGGTTGAAATACCTTCCGAGGGGTTCAACGCAATCAACCTTTCTTTAACGGATGCGGATGCCAACCGAATCGCAGTTTCTGATGTAACGGGAGTGTCTCCGGGTTTTAATATTGCTGGACTGAACATCCCGGTGGGAACTACGATCACCGCAGTTGATGAAGACCTTAACATACTAACTTTGTCACAAAACAGAACTAATGACTATGAGATAGCAGACGGTGTCACCTTCCCGGTTACCTTTACTACTTGGAGAGCAGATGCTAAAAAGTTGTATGTGCAATCGTATACAGAAACTATACGAATAGGAGACTATGTTATCGGAACAGGTATTCCATCGAATCAGGGTACAAAGGTCACTGCAGTCGAAGATGATGTGATAACAGTTGCCGATGCTACGAGTCAAACTTTCACAACATCCAACACTTTCACAGTTTATGGTGGAGTTGAACCTTACCGAAATCATACTACGGGTCAGGTGACGGTTAAATCGGAGAACAGAAACGGCACCGAATTTCACAACCTTGTTTCCGACATAGACACTTTGTATTCCAATGACATTGGAGTCTCGCTTTCCACTGCTTCTATGGTGGCAGAAACCGAAGGGATACACCATTATGAAAATAGTGACAAGGAATGGGTAGATCCTGTTTTTGGTACGGATCCTTATGGTGCTACGGGAACAGGATTGGGCGACCCACTCGATGTCACTGCACCTGCTTCATCTTCTGTGGTTACTAACGCAGAAGAATTAGAATCTGAAAATGATGATGCTAGAAGAATTCGTATCATCAAACCTCAAAACATTGCTAGACTTGTCACAGAGTTCCAGAGACTTGTTAAAGGTTAAACATGGCAGGGCAAGATCAGCAATATAAAATAATTGAAGCGTTCATTACTGCGAATCGTTTTCAAGATAAAGAGATTGAAGTTTCTTCAAACTTGTATGAGTTGGTCTTATACGAAGATCTAGAAGTTGCGTGGTTGACTGGAAGTGTAGCAATCACAGATGATACTGGGTTTTTAAATAAAGTAGAATTCAAAGGTTCTGAACTGCTTACCGTGAGGTTAGCAGGAGCAGCAGAAAACTCTGACCCTGTCATCGACAAAACTTTCGTAATGTATGCCCTAGAGAAAAACACTAGAGTCAATGATGTCTCATCTGTGTATCTATTTTCTCTCATAGAACAACATGCTTATATAAATTCGTTTAAACCTTTCAGCAGAGCATACACGGGACCTTTAGAGAAAATAATTCAACAGATAGTAAACAGTGAGTTGAACAAAACGATTGATCTTTCTTATCTCACGAAGAGCGTTACTGCTCAAGGCGAGAGAAAGTATATTGTTCCTTACCTCACACCGTTAGAGGCATGCGAAACTTTACTTGACAGAGCAACCTCTGACTTAGGATCGCCTCTGTTTTTATATTCTTCGATACACGATGAGAACATAAGATTGGGTGATCTTGATAGAATGCTCACTCAAGATGCATTCAACAAAAAGATCCCTTACATCTATTCGCAATCTGCTACTCAGTCGGCAGCATCTTTAGATCCTGCTTCTGCGTCTACGCAGGTTGCCTCTTTTGATGTCAAGAAATCAGTAGACACTTTGTTACAAACTGAAGAGGGGTTATACGGTAGTTTCTATACCAACACAGACGTTTCAACCGGAATATCGTACAGAACTAGAGTCACTCTAGAGGACACGCTTTTAGGACTGAAACAAAATGAGATCATCGACCCTGAAGCAAAACAAGATCTTTATGATGAGTTGCAAACTATTGAAGAGAAGGAAATAAAAGAGTTCGATTCCATCTATTGGCACCAACTGTCATCGTCAAACCTATATCCGGATTTTAGGTCATATCATGATGATAACTCAACTTCCGGTTTTGCGCTGAAGGTTAAAAGTAATTTGATTCGACAATCTTTATTAGCAAACATGGTCACTATTGTTGTTCCGGGAATAGCATTTTTATTGTCAAAGGCAACAGTAGGTGATATACTATCATTAAATATATTATCACCACAGCAAGATCCTAATGAGATCTATGATAAAAGATGGAGTGGTGATTATGTAGTTTATAGAACAAAGCATGTGTTCAGAGAAACCAAACATACCGTGACTTGTGATATCACACGTCTTAGTAGACGTTCAGATAGAGAGTTGACAGCATGATATATCCTCATTCTTTACCCAGAACTTTTTATGGTGACGATGCTAGGTGGTTTGTTGCCACAGTTGTGAACGCACAACCTCCTGCTGGATTCGAGGGCAGGGTTCGTATTAGAATCTATGGGACACACAACTTATATACCGGTGATATCTCAGAATCGGACTTGCCGTGGGCACAGGTGTTAATACCAAACACCGAAGGTGGTATATCCGGGTTCGGAAGAATTCCACAACTAAAAGCAGGAAGTTTTGTGTTTGGTGTTTTCCTTGACGGTAAGACTTCACAACTTCCTCTGGTCATGGGCAGTTTCCCTAGAATAGAACTTCCTACAGAAGTGCAAAGAAAAGAAGGTAACTCAGAAACCTCTTACAACTATGATCAAGAGAAAATACAAAATGTTGTCACAATAAAAATCGATGATGACGAATCTAGAACTGGAAGATCTGTAGCAAGAAGAAGAAGTCAATCTCTTAAGTTTTTTATAGATAACGGATACACTCCGATGCAGAGTGCTGCCATAACAGGAAGTTTGGAAGCAGCATCAGACTTTATCACTTACGAAGAAAATGTTAGAACCGGAAACGTAGGAATTGGTGGATGGAGTTTGACCAGACTTAATAGACTTTTTGATTTTGGTATTCTTTTTGAACCCAAATCTAACTGGAAAAATTATTCTACGCAACTACAGTTTGTTATCTACGAATTAAGAACTACAGAAAATTTGGCAAATAAAAAATTGTTACAAGCAAATACTATTGAAGAAGCATCAGCATCTTTTATAAAATACTATATCAAAAGATCTCTAGATGGTGCTGAAGAGAAATCTCAAACAGCGTTTGAGGAGGTTTTGGCATGACCACTAAAAAAGAACTTCAAGACAGACTAACACAATCTGTTACCACAACAGAAAAGAACTACGAAACAACGGTTAAGAAAAAGGTTGATGATGCCAAAACTTCTCTCGATAATTTTTCTGAAACTAAAATAGGTCAGGCAAACGACACTGTCACTGGTGGTATACAAAGTGTTTCAAATTTAACTACAGATGTCACCGGCAAACTAAATGCTGGTGCGGTGGAAGGTATTGTCACAGACCAACTGACTGCATTAGACGGAGCAATCAACGACTTTGGATCACAAGCAGCACAGACAAAAGGTCCTATCAAAATTGCTCTTTCGTGGAGTGACCCTGATTCAGACGGTAATGTCTATTTGGACAGTGCTTCAACAGATATAACATCTCAGGTAGATGCTTCAATTAATGCTATGCTTACTAAATTATCTGGGTTAAACGTTTTTAATGGTTATGTGCAAAAGATAGCAGGAAATGTAGTGCCCAAGGGTCAACTGAGTCTGCTAGAAAAAGCAAAGGGTAAAATCGGTGCGTTTCCAAGCATAGACAAACTTAACGAGATAACTAACAAAGCAAACGATCTAGCATCAACAGCAGAAACTGCAATCAATAATGCAGTGTCGGATGTTGTTGGTGCTGCTTTACCGCCCAACCCAACAGCAGGACTTACGAATGCTGATGTTGGTGGAAATTTAACAGGCGCATTAGAAGTTGGTACAGATGCACAAACAAAACTTACTAACTTAGGTTCTGATCTAACCTCTGCCGTTTCCGGTTCTGTAGATAAGGTTACGAATGGGATTACCGAAGGTATAAACATTAATCAAAACAAACTAATCGATGACTTTGCCCAGCAGACTGGAAAGGACGGAAGAACGGTTATCGATGCTGCTGCAAAGGGACTGACTTCTGACCTGAATGATCTTAAAGGTGGATTAGAGTCGTATGATAGAACGGTGGGTGTATTTCTGAGCGATTCTAAGACGGGTGTGTTGCAAGGTTTTGGACAGAAACAGTCAGACAAAGAAGCAGATAAACTGGTTGCTAAACTTGCCCCCAAACTGACCTCTACAGACAGAGACGATGTTGTTGCTTTATATCAGGGGACTCCTGCAGAAAGATCAAGAGCAATCGATATTATATCACGTTCTGGTGGCAAAAATCCAGAAGAAATTAAAAATTCTTTAGATGATTTGAACACAACGATAGCAGGAACTATTTTAGTTGCTAATGAAGAATCAGCATTTAATGATCCTTTCCGTCTTTCGTCAACAGAAGACGAATCCCTTGCTTCTGCGAAGTTTAGTTATGTGTCAAGCGTAGAGGAATTGCAGGCAGAGATGAACAACATATCACGCGACATAACAGAAGTGGTCGTTCATTGGACAGATACCTATAGTAACAAGAACATAGGATCCGAAGAAATCAATACTACTCAAAAAGAACTTGGATCTGAAAGTATAGGTTATCACTATGTGATTCGAAGGGACGGGTCATTGCAAAGAGGAAGACCTGTTAATAAGCAGGGAGATCATGCTTTAATTAATGGTCATGATGAATACAGCATAGGACTTGTTTTTGTTGGTGGTATTAATGCTCCATCGGGAACTGCATTCCCCGGTAACTTCAGGAGTGTGTCTTCTCTTACATTATCGCAGATGAACACATTTAATGAGTTTTGTAAAGCATTTTATGAAAGATATCCGGGTGGACAAATTTTAGGACATAACGATATTGACCCGTTGGAAGAAGACCCCGGATTTGATGTTAGGGATTATGTAGAAGATATTTTCAATAAGAAGTCGTTGTTTGAAGACCCTTCTGCAAGAGGACCCTTTACCCCTTCTGAGTTAGTTTCTACTAGGATACCAGAATGACAACTACTAAAGACAATATAACAAAACGAATACAGGTACTAGGCGAAGGTAAAGAAGAGACCATCGGAGTTCCACAAACTGGATTCGCGGATGCTACCGGTGAGTATCCGTCTCAAGAATATTTTTTTGGAACATCTACAAATAAATCCGCAAAGGGCGAGACCTCTACTCAGTTGTATTCTTCTGGTGGTGATAAAAATGTTTCCATAGAATTTCCTGATCAAAAACCCTCGCAGTATCCTTTCAATCAGGTTCAACAAACCCCTTCTGGACACTCTTGGGAAATAGATGATACCCCCGGTGGTGAGCGTATAATCATGAAGCACCGCTCTGGTTCTGGTTTGGAATTACGAGCAGACGGATCAGTTCTTTTCTCTTCTGTCAACAAGAAAGTAGAAGTCACTGGTGGAGATCAAACTGTAATTGTAGAAGGTGAAGGCAACCTTGTATATAAAGGAAACCTGAATGTACGAGTCACTGGAGATTATAATCTCACAGTAGACGGTAACTTTAATGTCGATGTTGCTGGTAACAAAGACGAAGCAATACACGGTGTTTACACAGGAACCTTTGATAGGAGTCACAACTCTACCATCAAGGGATCACAAAGCACTCGCGTGGTTGGAACTCACACACAAACATTATTAAACGATAATTATGTGTTTGTCAAGGGGGATCAGAACAACTGGGTTCAGGGAGATGTCGAATTGACCTCCGGAGGAACTCTTACCACTACGGCAGAAACCGCATGGGCAGCATCATCAGAGACTACTAACATCACAGGCATCACTGTGTCCGTTCTGGGAACGAAAGGGACCATCGGTGGCACATTAGTCGATCACTATGGAAAAGTGTATTCAGGACCCCCTGAAGGTGCTGGTAACGGCGGTACGACCTTCTACGGAACTCTCGTAGGAAAGGCAGCAGAAGCAATCACTTCTGACTTTGCTAATCACGCAGGATATGCTGATTATGCTAGGTATGCCAAAACTGCAGGTTTTAGACCCGGAGAGACGAATGATCTCAAGGGAACTGATGAGGCGAAAGAACCCAAAAAGTATAAAACTATTTTCCCATTTGTCGAAACTCCACCCGATGCACCAGAACCAACAACGGAACTCATTGCTCCGCATTTGTCGATAAGTAATTTTGCCATTCGCGGTGTAGTCGTTGATACAGAACCAACTGACCCCGATTCTTTGGTCTCTAAGATTCTTAAAACGGATGACTATGAGGACTTGTTCGATAGAGACCCTACTATAGATGAAATCCGTTCTAAGTTAAAGAACCCTTCTAACTTTAAGAACAGTAATTTCACAGGTAAGTTAGTTGCTGCCGGGTTGCTCTCTTCTGAGTTTGCCCTTGCGACTAAAGGAAAGATAGGCAGAACATCTAACACTTCTCCTCAGAAGAAATTTGGACTCAAGGGTCTGGGCAATAACGTTTCTGATGTTAAAAGCAAAAGGTTTTTAGTATGATATTTTTACCAGATCCGGTCTACAACCCAAACTTTCAATCGGAAATCACTGGGAAGACTAAGTTAGCACAAGGAATTCCAATTGTCAAGTTTTTGGGGGCAAAAGGTAACAGAACTCAGTTTGAGAGAGTTACTCAGGACAGATTCCAAATTGCGAGAAATCTTTATCTCCACGCAGAACTGATTAAGAAGACCCTTGCAAACTCTGATTTTTCAAGAAACCGTTTAGTTATTGCAGAGGGAATATATGTACCTGCAGGAGCAGAGACCGTGTCCTCCGGATCTATCAGCGATCTGAAACAAACGGGAAGAGCAGTTGCATATGAATTATACGGTGCTAACGGAAAAATAGATTTTGCTAAGTCGTTTGAACTTGCAGTTTTTTGGAAAGACTATTGCGATTACGATAAAATTGTGTTAGATTACGACACCTTTGATCCTAGTGGGGAGACCAACTGTCAAATCGTAGTGTCCATGCCAAATGTACCGACTTCTTTTGATGTGAGTTTTGCTAGAAAGGTCGAAACCACATTTAACACAAAACTACAATCTCAAAATGAATTGGTTGAGATTCTAGTATAAATAAAGACATGGCTAAAATACTTTCTACAGAAGATAAAGACCTACAGAACTCTGCTTTAACTACGAGCAGATCTCGGGTATACTCAGATATTGATTTATCTTTTGCGGTTAATACTTCTACTGGAGATATTTTTAAAAAGAAAGATGCCGCAGCAGTGAAGCAGTCTGTAAAAAATATTTTGCAGACAAATAGGTTTGAGAAACCTTTTAAACCAGACTTTGGTGCTGATATTAGAGGTCTTTTGTTTGAATTGGCAGACGATGATTCTGAGGACGATTTAAGAGAGCAGATTATAGGTTCGATCAGTCGTTTTGAACCAAGAGCAGATATTCAAAACTTAGACGTTAATTTTACGGTAGATCAAAACACGGTGCGTGTGAGAATAGAATTTAAAATTTTAAGCATCGATGAAACGGTATCATTAGAAACTACAGTTTCGAGGTTAAGATAAATGGCAACAACTATTACAAGCACAAGTTTAGATTTTAACTCTATAAGAAACAATCTAAAGAATTGGTTAGAGCAAAAACCTGAATTTGAAGACTACAACTTTGAAGGTGCAGGACTGTCTAATCTACTTGACGTTCTTGCTTACAACACGCACTATAATGGTCTTACTGCCAACTTTGCCTTGAACGAATCTTTCCTAAGTACTGCTCAACTTAGATCGTCAATCGTAGGACTAGCAACCGCAATCGGTTATATCCCCAATTCTAAAATTTCATCAAAAGCAATTATCAATGTTACTGCAAGCGGATCTGCTACAACACAGAACAGATTGTCGTTACCGATTGGTACTAAATTTACTACCGTGGTTGAAGACACAACATATACTTTCGAAACAACCAAAGAATATGTTACTAATAAAGAGGGTTCTGACCCCTACAATTATACTTGGGAGAACGTAGAGATCCGAGAAGGTACAGAAAAAACCAAAACCTTTATCGCGGGTCCTTTTAGTGAGACAGACACTTATATCATTCCTAACGAAGACATGGACATCAACACAGTCAAAGTTGAAGTCGGTGCAGCATCAGAACAGTTTTTCAATGTCTCAACAGTTTCAGAACTCAACCAAAACTCTAAAATTTTCATTATCAAAGAAACTCCCAACGGATACTACGAACTTGCGTTTGGTAATGGAGCAAGTCTGGGAAGGGTGCCTGCAGCAGGCGACAAAATAGTTGTCACATATAATTCTACTGCTGGTGTCGCGGCAAACGGAGCAAGAACTTTCACTACGACTGCTTCTATTCCTAGTTTCGGTACTCCTAGTACGATTTCTTTGACCCCGATTACAATATCCTCTTCTGCTGGTGGTTCTGATAAAGAGAGTATTGAGTCGATTAGAAAGGCAGCACCTTTCTTATATGCAACCCAGAATAGAATGGTAACTGCAGAAGATTACTCTGCTCTTATCAGGAGGAACTTTTCTAGCGACATCACAGATATCTTGTCATGGGGTGGAGAAGATAACATACCTGCAAAGTTCGGTTCTGTGTATATATCGATCACGCCTTCTCCCAGCGAAATTCTTAAAACCGCAATCCGGGATCTGGTAAAAAACCTTTCCGTGGTTTCTTTCGATGTGGAGTTTGTAGATCCTATTACAACATATATTGAAGTAAATGCTACTTTCCAGTTTAACCAGACTTTATCTGCATCGTCCACTGTGCCAGACATCGAAGCAGTTGTCAAGAATGTTATTGACGATTACTTAGATACTGTGACTGATGAGTTTAGTGAAACGTTTAGAAGATCTAACATGCTTACTCTAATTGATGCATCGGATCCCGGTGTTCTGTCAAGTCAGGCATCTATCAAGATGCAGCAGAGAATTGTTAATCCAACACTAAGTGTTCCTAAAACATATCAACTTAATTTTCCTGCAACTTTAAGTACCCCCAAAGACGATGAGTTTGTAGTTTCATCAACAGAGTTTATCCTCAGTGGGCAAACTTGTACTTTGAAAAATAAACTCGGGACGAACATAATTCAGGTTGTAGCAGTAACCAGTGGACGTGCCGTTATAGACAATGCGGGTAATTATGATGCAGGTACCGGAACGGTTACTATAACAGGATTTGAACCATCCGCAGTTCTTTCTAACGAAATTAAAGTTTCTGTCATTCCCGGAAACCAAGGGTTTGTATCTACCATCAGAGAAAATAAACTGGGCAAAGATACTAGCGCCATTACAGTAACCGCTATTGAAACAACAACGCTATAAATAATTAAAACACAGGGTTTAAAATGTCGGCAATAGTAACAACAGAATTCGTATCCCAACTTATTGAAGATACAAAGACAGCATTTGTTGGAAATCTTTATATTGGTTTGGGTAGATCTCAGACATGGGGAACTGGGGACACGCCAGAGACTCCGCTTACCACTTTTGAGTATGCTAGAGAAGCACGTGGCAAATTACAACACGTCAAAATTGTCACGGGTGTTTCTGCTGCTGTTACTCGTCAAGACTGGGTTTCGGGAACTACTTACGAAGCTTACGACGATTCGGACCAAACCGCAATACCTTATGTAATGAATTCAAACTACGAAGTTTTTCTTTGTACTCAGCAAGGTGTTGATAATAACGGTGTAGTTATTCCTAGCACGGTTGAACCTACCGTTGCGTTGATACTTGCTGGTTTAGGTGGTTCGTTTTCAGATCCAGTGGCAGCAGGCGAAAATATTTTAGTAACAAGCGATACCGATGGTTCACCGGGATATACGTGGAGATATTTGTTCACATTAAGCCAGGTTGCTATAAATCGTTTTCTAACCCTAGACTACATGCCAGTCAATACCTTTGCCAGCGACCCTCAAGACGAAGATGTAGAAACTCAGCAATATCAAATTCAACAGATCTCACAGGATGGTCAAATCTTAAGTGTTAAAGTTGAAGATGGAGGCGCAGGGTATTCGTCTTCACCAACTGCTACGGTTTTAGGTAACGGCACTGGCATCACGTTGCAACCTATTCTCAATGTCATCAACTCTGCTATCAGAACCGTTGAGGTGAGGGATTTAGGGCAAGACTATGATTTTGCTTCTATTGCGATTGATGACTCATTGATTCCAACAGAAAACGCAACAATAAGACCTATCTTGGGACCAAGGGGCGGTATTGAAGCAGACCCAATCAAGACTTTGAAGGCACGAAATATTATCGTGACCACTGATTTCGAAAATGATGAAAATGATACTTTGATAACAGAAATTGGAAGTGGACCACAAGCAAATGATTTCAGACAAGTTTTGTTGATCAAGGATCCTTTAGATTACGGAGCATCAACACAGTTTGATGGGTTTACTAGTAAAGGCAACCGTGCTTTGATAGTAGGGTCTGGCGGAACTCAAATGGCAACTGACAGTATTATAGAAGGCAACTTAAGTTCTGCAAAAGGTGTTGTTGATTACCACGATGACATCAACGGTCTCGTATATTTTCATCAAACAAAAGAAACGGGTTTTGGTTCGTTTCAACAGAACGAATCTATAGGTAATGGATCAGTAAACCTTACCATTGTCAACAACCCCACTTTCATTCAAAATCCTGATATCGATGTTTATTCGGGTGAAGTGTTATACATAAATAACATTACCCCGATTGTTCGTGATCCTAACCAAACAGAAGACATTAAGATAATTATAACATTCTAGGAAATCTCATGCCCAACACTTTCAACTCAACCACATTATCAACTGTCTATAATGATGACTGGAATGATTCAGACGGATATCATAAGATTCTGTTTAACAGTGGACGCTCATTACAGGCAAGAGAATTAACCCAGTTACAGACTATCATACAAGAAGAGATCACACGCTTTGGAAAAAACATTTTCAAAGAAGGTGCTGCTGTTTCTAAAGGGTTGATGGAAATTGATAATAATTATCGATACGTTCGTGCTTTAACTTCAGGACAAGATGTCACTGCTATTACACCGGGAACTCTTTTGACTGGTGCTACTAACGGTGTGACTGCTCGTGTAATCGAAAATGTTATTCTTGGTAGTGGTGAATCTCGTTTGTACATTCGTTACACCGGAAGTGGCAGTGCTGCTGCGGGTGCTACCGAAATTCAGTTTGTTGAGAACGAAAGTTTAAACTCGGGTGCCTATGTGGTAGGACCAAACATTGGTGCTGATGTCGGTGCTGGTGTTAGGTTGACAGTTGACTCAGGTGATTTCTTTGCTACAGGAAGATTTGTACATGCTCCTAAGCAGTCACTAATTCTAGCACCTACGAGCAGAAATTATACCGGTACCGTTGGTTTCGAGATCGTACAAGATGTGGTAACAGTAAATGACACAACTGCATTGTACGATAACACGGGCGACACTCCTAATGTTGCTGCTCCCGGTGCTGATCGTTGGAGAATTAGACTCGTTCTGTCAGATAAGGCAAACATAACTTCTAGTGAATCTTTTGTATTCTTGTGTAGAATTGTTAACTCGCAGATCGTTGAACAAGTCGATGAGTTAGATAATTATAACACAATTAATGATATGTTAGCAAGAAGAACATATGAAGAATCAGGAAATTATCTAGCAGAACCTTTCCAATTAACCTTTGAAGATGACGATAGCACAGACTCGGATATTTTTGCTGTTATAGGACCGGGACTTGCTTACGTTCGTGGTTATCGCGTAGAGAACGACTATCCTAAAAAATTAAAAATCAAGAGACCGCAACAAACCGAAACTATCAATCCAGATTTCGTTGCTCCTGATTATGGTTCTTTTGTAATTGCTACCGGCGATTTAGATTTCGATATTTGGGCAGATGGAAACGGAGAACGAGAAGTAAATTTATACACCAGCGGCGGAGTCACTCAAGGCACTGCTCATGTTAAGACAATTAGTAAAAAGAATTCTGCGGAGTTTAGAGTTTATCTTGACAACATTATCATTGATACAGGATCAAATCAGTCTTTCGATCAGGTTGCACGAATAGGTGACAGTTTCGCAACATCTTTTGAAATTATTACGGGAAGATTGTACGAGGGAACTAAACAAACTTCTTTATTTCCCTTGCCTACTTCTAGACCATCTGTTCTAACTGGTTACTCATATACTTATCAGAAGAGTTATACTAGCGTTTCTTCTGGATCGCCTACTGCCGGTGGTTTGACAGCAGATGAAAACTTTGTAGATGAGTCTGACTGGTTGGTTGTTGATGCGAACGGCACGATTCAACAAGCTGCTACTATCACGGATAACGGAACCTCATTTACTTTAGGTGGCACTACAGGATCTTCTCCGTTCACCGTTGTTGCTAATGTAAACCGAGACAATGTTTCAAGAAGAACAAAAGAAAGATTACAAGACACCTGTACCGGTGCATTATCTTCAGGCGAACTTAACCTAACTGCTGCTGGAGACGGTGGCGCAATAGTTTATGATGCCTACGATATTGTTTCTGTAGTAGATGCAACTTCTGGTCTTGACATTACAGCATATTTCTATCTTGATAATGGGCAGAGAGACACTCACTACGAACAAGCAAAAATAATTAAAGCAAGCGGAGCAGCAGTTACTTCAGGAAATATTACCGTAACATTCAGGTACTTTAAATGGAGTGATGATGTATGGCCAATTGCTTCTAACTCAGGTCTTTATTTCGATGTACAATCTTATACTAACATAGACTACACAGAAATTCCAGACCATAAGTTGACCAATGGTACAATAATTAGTCTGAGAGACTATGTCGATTTTAGAGGGAAGAGGGTTGGTAGTTATATTCAATCAGCAAACCCTGTAGTGACACAACCAATTCGAGTAAATGCAAGTTACTATCTCTCTCGTGCTGATAAGTTGATTGCCACAGAAGAAGGTGAATTTGAAATTCTCATGGGTCAACAAGCAAGGGAACCTCTCTTTAAGAAGACTCCCGACAATGCATTAGAACTGTACAAGATCGTGATGAATCCGAATACGCTTAGTCCGGATGATATCAACACAACGTTTATAGAACATAAGCGTTATACGATGGCAGACATTGCAAAGTTAGAAAGAAAATTAGATGCTCTTGAAGAAAACTACTCGTTGACTTTTGCTGAACTAGAAGCAAAGTTAGATCAAAGGTTAGACTCAGTCTCGGGTGTTCCTATTCCTGAAACGGGAATACAAATTGACGAATTCACGGATCAGAGCAGTGCCTTCACAGAACATGATGATTATTGTGCAGCACTTGATCCAGAAAACAAACTCTTGAGACCTTGTTATGAAGGTAACAATTTAAGACTTGTTTATCGTCCCGTTGGAACAGCAGATTGGGAGTCTCGTAACATTCTAATTAAAGGAGACAATGCTTATATCGATCATGTTGACAGTGCATGGATTGCTCAACCTTTAGCAACAGAATCTGTTTCGCTCAACCCTAATGCTAAGATTGATTACATAGGGGATATGGAACTGTCACCTTCATCAGACGAATGGAAGTCTGATCAAAGAGGTACTCGCGCTATTGGTGGTGCTAATAGACTCGACACTAAAGAAGCATTGCTCTATAACTCATGGCAGTGGAACTGGGGTGGACGCGCAATTGAAGACGAAGAAGTCGATGAGCAATATTATGCCGAAAGAGTTGGGTTTGGTCGTAAAGGACTAAACAAGCGAAAGAAAGCAACCAGTCAGCGCAGACGCAGAAGATTAGGTGGTACCGGTTCGCATATCAACAGGGTTGTTAGTAGCGATACGGTTAGAACTATCAATAATACTGGGCGAGCAGTTGACCTTGCAGTTGTACCATGGGTGCGTTCTAGAAAAATTCGTTTTAGAGCAACTGGTCTGAAACCAAACACTACCTTCATTCCTTTCTTTGATGGAGTTAATGTAAGTGCTTGGTGTAATGACGAATCGTTTGCTCGTTGGTCTGGAAGAGATGACGATTTAGGAAACCAAGGGGAACAATACACTTCAGGACATCCGGATGGGTCTGCTGCTTTAGTCAGTGATTCTTTCGGTAAACTAGAAGGGTCTTTCTTTATTCCTAACGTTAAACCTAGTCTCAGTATTTCATCCGTTGGTCTTCCAACATTAGCAATACCACAAGGGTTGAGATTCAAGGCGGGTAAGAAAGAATTTAAACTCATGGACGTTAATGTTCCAGATCATAATCAGGCAGGTAGTTATGCTACCGCAATTTATGATGTGTCTGGTATGATCTCTACAAGAAAAGATGGTATGACCACTACTAGGCAACCCATCAGATACAGAAACAACGAAAGTAGAATCAGACGAGCATATAATGTCAAGGAACTGAAAAATTATTTGGATCAGGTTGCTGCTCCAGATGTCGATTTGATCGAACCACATATTTCTGGTGGTTGGGGTGGAGATGCTCCGATCAATGTTAATGTGGGAAGTTTGGGTGGTGCTATGTCACAGGTTCTTCTGGACTATGTTAGCGTTGACCAGAACAGTCAGGCAGGAACATCTATCTTGCCAGATTTAGACATATCATTCCCGTTTGCTCAAAGTTTCACTGTAGATAATCAGTTCGGTGTGGTTCTCACTAAGGTTGAACTTTTCTTCGAAACTAAGGCATCTGACCTTCCTGTCACGGTTGAAATTAGAAATATGGTGAACGGCAAACCGGGAAATCTGAAAGTTCCGGGTACCACAGTAACATTAGAACCTTCTAGTGTTCAGGATAACACAGACTTCAGTACTATTTTACCGACAACATTTACTTTCGATGAACCTTGTTACTTGGATCCCGGAAGAGAATATGCCTTGGTTGTGAAGTCACAGTCTCCCGACTATAAAGTTTGGATCTCAAGAAGCGGTGACTATCTTGCTGGATCGACGGGTGTTAGAGTTTCTACTCAGGCATCTAATGGTAGATTGTTCTTACCTCACTCAGGTAGAGCAGGAACATCAAAAGATCTAGACCTTGCCTTCAATTTGTATCGAGCAGTTTTTGAGACTAACGCAAGTTTGGTATTGAGAAATGCTGTCGTACCTTCGAAACTGTTAGACGCAAACCCGATACAATTAGAAGACGGTTCTACTAGTGCATATGTCAAACTAGGATGTCACGGTTTAGATGTAGGTGAAGATGTTACTATATCTGGTGTTCCTGTAGGAAGTTATGGAAACTTGACAGAAACTGCGTTTAATAAAACACATACTGTTCTCGCAGTCGATGCACATGGGTTTACCATCACGGTTGCGGATCCGGGAGTTGATGCCAGAATTGGGGGAACAGCAGTTCTCAGTACTAGAAATATTCAGTTCATTACGGCAAACCCACAAATTGAATCGGTAGTACCTAATAAAACTTCTATCGATGTGAGTGCTAGGTTTACTTCTGGTAAATCGTTGGGTGGTTCTGAGACTAAGTTTATCAAAGAAACTAAGTACAAGAGAATTGTTCCCGATCAAAACGTGGTCTTTGAAGCACCTAGAGTTGTTGCTCAAAGAAGCGTAGAGACTGACGGTACAAAAACTATCAATGGTTTGGGCGGATTTTCTATCGATGTTAAAATTGATCTTAAATCATCAAACGACTTTGTTGCTCCTATCATAGATTTGCAACGAGCATCTATGACTTTGGTTCAGCATTGTATTGATGATGGTTCTTATATCAATCCGATAGTGGAGTCAGTGCCTTATGGTTCATCTTCGCCTTCACAGCATATTACAACGCCAATGGAAACAGTTGAACCATCTACTGTACTAGAAACAACTATAGATGCAAATGTTCCTAACGTTGCTAATCTTGATTTCTATTTCCGTGCAGTAATGGCGGGTGAGAATATACTGGACAAGTCTTGGACTGAATTAAACCCAGTCAATCCAATAGTGAAAAGTGACGATCCAGCAGAAATGAGCACTATTAAATTCTCTGCTACGGATCTGCCTGCTTTCAATACTTCGCAAATAAAAGCAGTGATGCGATCTACTAGCATGGCAAAGACACCTTCTATATCAAAGATAATGTCAAGGACCTTCTTGCAATAATGGATTGGAACAATCTTCAACCCGTCGAGGGTCATGAAAATCTATATCGAGATAAAAGAAGCGGGGCGATCATCAATACAGATCAAACCGCTTTTGACCTTGCTAGAAAAAGACTGGCACTTGCAAGGGAAAAGAAAAAGTCTGAAAACGAACTATATAAAAAAGTTGACATGTTAGAAAATGAGATGTCAGAAATAAAATCTTTATTAAAAACTCTAGTGGAGAAAACAAATGGCAGCACCTAGATATAATCTTGGTTCTTTATACAAGTGGAGATTCGCAGCAGATGCCGATATCGATTGGATGCAATCTTGCATGGACACGGATACAGTAAAACCGGGTACTACTCGTATCAGTTCCACTAGTGTAGTTAGGCAAACCGAAGAGTTTATCTGGACCTATTTAGAAACTAACTTCACTCAAGAAAATGAAGTAGATTTTACTAATCTAAAAAATAAACACTTCGAAAGAACTTCTGTTATTGCAATGGAGAATTATAGGAATAGTCATCCCGGAATGACTGTAGGAATGATATTCTCTGATGCATTCACTGGCGAGGACATCGGTTGGTATTCGTTGAGATTCTCATTCTTCGATCTCGAACAATGTCAAAGATGGGGAGCACCGCCATATGTTTTGAACAAATGGGTTGCTCGAATGGGTGTATACGCGATTCATCCTAGTATGAGAGGAAGACAACATCGTCCCATGTTATTATGTCAGATTCTAAATGATTATCTTGGAAATTCAGATTCTAAATTTCCATATAGAATACATTCTGTAATGTATCAAAAAGATTCTTATAATATTAAACACCATGCTCAATATGAAAAGGGAGCGCATAACCGATACGATAGTAATTTGAAAACTTTTTATCAAAATGCTCCGGAAGATATTCCGGAATATGAACACGCAGTCGATAGGATAAAAAGAAATGTTGCTGCTGATGTTCGATATCCGAATGGCGATAAGTTTAGTGATTTCTATTGGGTTCCTGTAGAAAAAAATGCTTCTATTATGAGATCTGCACCAGAAGTTATAGACGAGGATGGTGAAGAGCATAGGATACAGTTTGCTGCGGAAGTTTTGTTAACTACTGAGTTCAAAGAAAATAAAAGAAATGAACTCATGAATTTAGATTCCAGTGATGTTAGATATGCTATCAAAGATGCTCTGTTGGAAGCATATGGTTGGGTACCAGATTGGAGACAGGTAACTAAAGACGAGAACGGTTTGATATATTTTCCTCTTAACGGAGAAAAGAAGTCTCTTAAAGGCATAGTCAAAAACTGGAGCGTTTCAGGAGAGACCCCAGACTCAGATTGGATGAATCAATATTTCTACTAAAAATTACATATAAATAGAAGAACGATTGTTCATTAATTTATTGTAGTTTTTATGTCTTCACGCCCACTAAAAAGCATAGGCAATGGTGCTCTTCAGGAGATGACCCTCTCCGATGAAGAGTACCTCGCATATCTTGCTGGTCTTCAACTGGGCGAGTCTTCTGATGTTGGTGCCTTAACCACTGATAGTTCTAAAACCGCTATCGGTTCCTATTTCGATACTTATTACTCAGGAACTTCTGGTCAGGTTACTTCAACGGAATATAATTTAGGAACTATTAGTAATACTGTTACTGTGACAACACCTACTACAGGAACTACAGTATACCAAGCATCCCCTCCCACAACACCCGCGCAAATTGTTGCGGGTGATGTTATAACGTTCACAACCGTTCATACTTATTCGGCATCAGGAAGTTCTGATTTCTCTGGACTGAGACATCGACTCAATGCAACTGTCGATGGCATCGGATCTGGAAATATAGAGACGAGCAATATTCAATCTACAGGACCAACCGGAGGAAACTACTTAGAAACACCCGGACAAGTCTACTGGATTAATGCATCGGTTGGTTCTGGTACTTTATCAGTCGATTGGACCTATACAGCAACGGAAACCGGTTCTTTAGTTTTTACTCTTTTCACGGAGTTAGAAGCAGCAAACAGTGTCCTCGATGAGGACGGTCTTATCTTTAATGCTATAACCATCACTGATGATCCTGCAGGTTCTATTTCAGTAACCTTAGACACTAACTTAGAAGATACCGTAAACTTGGGTAATGTTGAAGTGGGTTCAATTATTTACATGACTGTAAATGGGGATCCTATTATTTTGTTCGATGAATCGGCATCTACAGGTACCGCAAATTTTACTTGGAACAGAACTTCAGTAGGTGCTCCCGGAATACCGCTACGAGGTTACATAGAGGTAGATGCTACTGGAGCAAGCGATGCTAAGTTTACTACGACTCTCCCTGAAGGCGCAGGCACTCTAACCTCAAACGTTACTTTCACTGGTGTTTCTGCAGGTGCTTCTAGTGGGTTTGATTTAAATTCGGACGCGACTACTTTATACCAAAATCTAACTGACACTGTAGCACAAAGATCAAACAGTAATTGGAGAGGATTGCTTCAATGGGACACCGACCCTGCTGGTGATGGTTCTAAACCTCCTGCATTAAAGGAAATGGCAGACCCTGCTTTGGACGTTCTAGTTCAAAGACTGGTCAAAACAATTATGCACGATGAACTTCCGGGAGTGTTTAGACTTTCTGCCACATCACCCGGTGCTGATTGGACATCATTTATCAGTAATGTTTTTACTGATACCAGTAATTCTGGTGCTTCGACAAACTATTCTATATGGGTTCGTCAAAGTTCTACTCCTCCTACCAAAATAAAAGCAATGACTGTAGAGAGAAGCGCAGGCACCGTAGGTTCTTTTTCCGGTATAAAACAAGGTTCGGATACAGTATTAAAAACTACTTTAGGTCAAAGATCTAAACAGGTTATTAAAGATACAGGACTAGGAACATATCAATTAAGATCTTCTACCCAAGGTGCTCCGACTGATTCTGGAACATGGGTTCCCCGAGGAACTGCTGTAGATACAAGAGAGGGAACAACCTCTCAGGGTGACACTGTTGCTTACATTAGAGAAACATTCAGTCCTTTTCTTACTCAGTTTGTTAGAGATCAAAATTTTACTACGGAACCAGACTTCATAGGCGATGTCCCTTATACTAGTAATATCGTATTTACGAAAGATGTTCCTTATACAGATATTGCTACTGGTTATACGGACATCGCCACAGTCTATACTAGCACAATTGATTACACTAGCAACGTTGACTACACTAGTAACGTGCCTTATACAGATATTGCCACTGATTATACAAGTAATGTCAATTATACTAGCAACGTTGACTACACTAGTAACGTGCCTTATACAGATATTGCTACTGATTATACTAGTGTTGTGGATTACACGAGTAATGTAGATTATACGAGTGTTGTAGATTATACTGATATTGCTACTCCGTATACTAGCAATGTACCATACACTAGCAACGTGCCATATACTAGCACAGTTCCATATACTGA
>Ga0181563_10000481_pt1 | contig 37715 bp, 42 predicted proteins | sample 011ome_25_FD_133759 | JGI IMG/M metagenome (GOLD analysis project Ga0181563, IMG submission 133759) | Coastal salt marsh microbial communities from the Groves Creek Marsh, Skidaway Island, Georgia - 011512CT metaG (megahit assembly) | ecosystem: Environmental > Aquatic > Marine > Intertidal...
GAAATGCGAGGAAGGATTAAGGAAGATGATCAATCGGCTCCCTATTTCAAAAATGGCTACTGGTATTATGCGCGTTATGAAGAAGGAAAAGAACATGCCATTTATTGCCGCAAAAAAACGACGATGGATGCCCCAGAATTGATTCTATTGGATGAAAACGAATTGGCTGAAGATTATGATTACTATGAAATAGTCGCCTACAGTGTTACAAGAGACAACCTATGGATGGCATTTACCGAAGACATCACCGGTCGACGCATCTATCGAATTCGCTTCAAAAATTTGATGTCCGGTGAAATTCTTACACATCAGATTGAAGGTTGTGGAAGCGATTTAGCATGGCACAATGATAATAGTCTTTTATACTTTTCAAAAAAAGATGCGGACACACTTCGCCCCTATCTCATTCAGTCTTTTGATCGGACTTCTGGCCTAATTAAAGACGTCTATGAAGAAAAAGACGACACCTATATTGTCAACCTCGATAAATCAGCTGACTTTAAATATATTTTCATCGGTTCACACAGTACATTAACAACTGAATTCCGTTTTAAAACTGCCGATCAAGATGACGATTTCCAAGTCTTTCTTGAACGCAAAATCGGACATGAATATTATCCTGAATCTGCCGGTGACTCGTTTATAATTAAAACAAATTTATCAGCTAAAAACTTTAAACTCGTCCAAACACCCGATCATAAAAATCGTGAATCCGATCATTGGATAATCCTACGCCCTCATGATTCAGCGATATTGTTAGAGGATTTTGAAGTTTTTGAATCGCATATTGCCATTCAAGAGAAGGAAAACGGTTTATCACGAATTTTAATCATGGATCGATCTAGCCAAACCATTAAAACGGTTCCGTTTTCAGAAGAAACTTATATGGTCTTTTTTGGAGAAAATGCCACTTATGAAGCTAAGGCAGTCAGAATCGGTTATAGTTCAATGACCACCCCTACTTCGGTTATTGATATTGATTTTTCTTCATTAGATCAAACATTAATAAAGCAAAAAATAGTGCTTGGTGATTTTGATCCGAACGATTATATCACAGAGCGCACCTGGGCAAAAGGACATGATGGCGTCAAAATTCCGGTATCACTCGTTTACCGCAAATCAACTTTCAAAAAAGAAGGTAAACAGCCCTTACTGCTTTATGCCTATGGATCATATGGAGCGACAATAGATCCATATTTCAGCAGCGCTAGATTGAGCCTTTTGGACAGGGGGTTTGTCTTTGCTATTGCGCATATTCGCGGTGGCGAATATCTGGGAACAAATTGGTATGAATCAGGTAAATTATTATTGAAGAAAAATACCTTCGAAGATTTTATCTCAGCTGCTGAGCACCTAGTAAAAGAAGGTTATGCTGACAAAAATCAAGTATTCGCTATGGGAGGAAGTGCTGGTGGATTATTAATGGGCGCCATTGCTAATATGCGGCCGGATTTATGGAAGGGAATTGTTTCACAAGTTCCTTTCGTGGATGTTGTTACAACCATGCTTGACGACACTATACCTCTGACAACTGGTGAGTATGATGAATGGGGAAATCCAAATCAAAAAGCTCATTATGATTATATGCTTTCCTATTCGCCGTACGATCAATTAGAAGCAAAAGCTTATCCGGCCATGCTTATAACCAGTGGTTTGCATGACTCTCAAGTTCAATATTGGGAACCTACTAAATACGTGGCAAAATTGCGGCAAATAAAAACAGATAATCAGCCTGTATTACTCCGAACAAACATGGATGCAGGTCATGGTGGTGCTTCTGGTCGATTTGAATCATTAAAAGAACTTGCTGAAGAATATGCATTTATTATTGCTCTTGATTTATTAAAATGAATCGATTGCTCACATATCTTATACTACTCACGATGGCAGTAATGATGGCTTCTTTTGACCATGGAGACGGTGCTATTGAGGATAATGATCATATTGAGGACAGTATCAGAAATATTCTTTACAATCAAAAGTCAAATAAGGTATTAAAAGAAAGCTTTTTAGGAGAACTCTATATCCGAGGTGTGGTCGAACCAGAAGAAGATAGCCTCGTCTTTCAGTTCGACTTTGATTTATATGCATATGACTGCGGAGCTCCGGATTGCTATTATAATCGATTTACTTTCGCTATAAAATGGGATCAGCAAAAAGTCGAATTTCCTGAAGAGATTTTGGTAACAGATGCGCAAGATGGATGTATTCCAGGAAAAACATCTAAAAGCCGGTTTAAGAAATTAGAATCAAATAAAACAAATATCCTCTATTACTCATCAAGTGCCAAACAACATTTGGTAATAGGGAGCGAAGCATCAAAAGTTAGCTATATGATGTGCTTTGACGGCACCGCTATTGATGATATCCGTTTAAATAATCTTATAAAACTGACTCAGAACCCTGTTGAAGAAGAAAATGCGCCTTGGCGAAGCACGCAGATTGAAACCATAGAATACCAATTGTTTCTGACAGAATAAGGTTCCTAATTGCAGTCCGCTGCATATAGATTTAAATAGTCCAAAATAATTTTTAGTGCCTCCTGGCTCAATTTGTTTTTATCGTAAGTCTTTGCTACCAAAAATTCTTGCCCGATTTGATAGACATAACACCAATCTGTATCAAAAGACACTTGGCATGCTACAAGCGCAAAAACACTTGCGTGCGCCATACTATTTGGTTCTTGAACAAAAGAAAAGTAAGCCGCTTTGCTCGCTAACTTTGGGGTGAAATAATCACCGAGTGCCTGCAGATAAGCCCAGCACATTAAATCATTCGCAGTTAATCGATTGGTTTGCTCATTCTCAACAGGTATTTCTTCGGTGAATTCTCTCAAATAATCAAACACTTCTGGTTTTAACCCTTTGCGTTTATCCAATAAATACGCTTCAAATTGTTTGACTAAATCTTTATCACCCCATCCAAGTTCATTGATAATCGCAATTTTAATAACGCTTTCTTTCTGTTCTTTGCCTAAAAACTTTAAAAGCTTTTGATTTAAACCGTTTTCTTTAGTGTAAACGATCATTTTTTCACTTTTATATGCTTTTGAAAAATTCGTTGATGTAAGCGGAGAGTCAGCTTTTGAGCAAAGTACGCTGCTGATCAAAAAAATAGCAATTAGATATTTCATAGCGGTTGGGGATTCCGATTATGAATTAAAACTATAAAAAAAGTTCGTCGGTAAAGAACTAAATACTCAAAATTCGATCAGTCTATACTTTTGACCTATGAATTAAGAACATATGTACTTTGAAACCGTTATAAACATTGATTTAACGGAAATTTATAGCCCCCCACTAGTCAAAAATCCCTAGCTTTGCAGAGCATTTTGATGTAATGGCATTTGATGAACAAAGCAATAAAGACCTTGAATTTGATCGCATTTGTGAGCTTTTAGCAGTTCATTGTAAATCTGCGAAGGCAAAGAAAAATGCTCAAAATTTAAAGCCTTTTGAATCGGCAGAGCAGTTAAGTAATGAATTTAATTTGCTTCAAGAGATTCAAGATATATACACTGATCCGCGACTGAGCTTCCCCCATTCAAATGCAGAAGACATTGATAATGCCTTGAACATATTGCGGATTGAAAATGGCGTCCTCATCCTCAATGAATTGCTGAAAGTTTATTCGCTTTGTCTCGGAACAAGACAACTGATTGATTTTGCAAAACGGGAGCAAAACGATTACCCTCTAATGCATGCTGCTTGCGAACACATAACCGGCATTCACGACATTTTAGCGGTGATAACGGAAGTTTTAGATGAGAAAAAACTGAAGATAAAAGACGAAGCAACTCCGCGATTGGCGCAGCTTAGAAGAAAACAAAAAGCCAACCGTTCATTGATTAATAAAAATTTTGAACGCGTCCTGCGCAGGTGTAAACAAGATGAATTTTTGGGTGATTCAGAAGAGACCTTTATAGAAAACCGCAGACTGCTTGCAGTTTTATCTCAGTACAAAAAACGTGTTCCGGGGAAAATGTACGGATCCAGTTCAAAAGGAAACTATACTTATATCGAACCTTTTGAAAATGTAGAATTAAATAAAGAACAAGAACAATTGAGAATTGATGAAAACAATGAAGTTTTCATGATTCTGGAAAAAGTAACTTATCGTCTACGCAGCGAAAAGAATCACTTAAAAGCCTTTCAACGTTTATTGGTGCGTTTTGATCTATTAAATGCGAAAGTTCTTTTTGCGGATACCTATCAAGGTATTCGTCCAGGGTTAAACCAGACACGCCAGATGAAATGGCGAAATGCCATTCACCCATTACTCTTTTTAAAAAATGAGGAGGGAAATATTGCAACGATTGGTCAAGACATCGAATTAGACGAAAAAAGTCGATTCCTCGTTATTTCTGGTCCAAACGCCGGTGGTAAGTCTATAACATTAAAAACAGTTGGACTTTTACAAATCATGTTTCAGGCCGGTCTATTCATTCCAGTTCACCCCGATAGTTCTTGTTGTTGGTTTGATCAGGTTTTATCGGATATTGGCGATAATCAATCAATCGAGAATCAATTAAGTACTTACAGCTATCGGCTTAATCGTATGAATCATTTTCTAAAAGCGGTTAATGCGAATACCCTTCTTTTGCTGGATGAGTTTGGAAGCGGATCTGACCCTGAATTGGGTGGCGCTTTAGCGGCCGTTTTCTATGAAACTCTATATGCTTCTGAATGTTACGCTGTTATTACGACACACTATACCAACATTAAGATTTTAACTTCTCAATTGGATGCGGCTACCAATGCTTGTATGTTATTTGATACCAAAAAATTAGAACCATTATTTCAATTGTCCATTGGACAGCCGGGTTCTTCATTTACCTTCGAGGTCGCTCAACACAATGGTATATCAGAAGATTTGATCAATCGGGCAAAGGAAAAAGTGACCGAACAAAAGCTCGAGATCGATGCTTTATCTGCATCGCTTCAGAAAGAGAAATCTAAGTTCAAAAAGATCAATACAGAGCAGTACAAATCTCAACACAAGGCCAAACGTGCTATTCGAGAGTACGAGCAAAAACTAGAAAAACTGCAAAGAAAATCTGAACGGATCAATCTCTTTATTGAGCAACAAAATAAATATGTCAGTATAGGCAAAAAGTTTTTTGATATACTCGGGAAGTTTAAGCACCACAAGACCAATAAGAGAGTTAATGAAGAGCTGAAAAAGCTCGCTTCTATTGAAAAATCTAAGATCCTAGAACAAGAAAAGCCGGTGGTATTAGAAAAAAACCTCGAAAAGCCAAAAGTCAAACAAGTATCCAAAGCAGATATAGAGAAAGCTAAACAGCTTGAACTAGAAGCTAAAAAGGAAAAAGAAAAAGCATTAAAAGAGCTATTATCTGTTGGACGACAAGTTAAATTAAAAGGTCATTCGAATAAAGCCACTATTCTAGAGATTGACGGAAGTAAATTGACGGTTCAACTCGGTAATTTTATTGTAAAAACCTCTGTAAAAGAAGTCGAGATTTAATCTTAAAACAGCGATTCTGATTTTTTTCCGACATTCGTGACGCTAAGTCGGATTATTTTGTCTCTAAAACTTCTCATATACGGACTGATTTTTAGCCTGTCGATTTCATTGTTATTCGGACAGGAAGAAACACATATTCGCAAAAAAAAGGAAATTCAGGGAGGAATTGCTCCCAAGTCAGTTGTCATCAGCTCAACAGGAATTGTTGCTGCTCAAAATATGATGTATCGACACAGTGTCACCGTTTACACCGAAGAAGGTAATCTGATGCACAAAATAAAAGATGATGTCAACCTCAACCAATTTGGTTATAAAAATTATCAGAATGAGTTGGTAAAAGGGGCTCCAGTTGAGGGTGCGTTCACGAGCGATGGCAAATTCTTGTGGGTTTCAAACTATGCGATGGAAGGTAGGGATTTCGAAAATAAAGGCTGCGATGATTGTGTAGGAAAAACATATGACCCTGGATTTTTGTACAAAATAAATATGACATCAGGCGCTATCGAAAATGTAATTGAAGTCGGTTCTGTTCCGAAACATTTGGCTATTTCAACCAATGACAGTCTAATGATAGTAGCAAATTGGGTGAGTTCAGATGTATCTGTTATTGATCTGACAATAGAAAAAGAAATTAAACGTATTCATGTGGGACCACATCCGCGTGGAGTTGCTATTAATAGTGATGCTTCTATAGCTTATATTGCGATCATGGGAAGCTCTAAGGTAGCCGTTCTTCATTTGAATCAAGATTATTCACTCACCTATATAAATAATATTGGAAAGGCACCTCGTTCATTGGCACTAGGTCCAGCTGACTCTTTACTCTACATATCTTTAAACTCTGAAAGTAAAGTTGTGAAATACGACATATTCAGTGGAGCGCGGCAAGAATGTATAACAGCTGCTGGTCCAAGAAGCATGACTTTATCCCCGGATGGTTTATTTATATATGTAGTCAATTATTTTGATGATCAGTTTACAAAAATTGAAACGTCTTCAATGCGCATAGCTGCTTCCATGTCTACTTCTGCCAAACCCATCGGTATTTGCGCCAATTGGAATAAGGGTGAAATTTGGGTAGCCTGTTACTCTGGAAAGATTGAAGTTTTTCGGGACTTTAAACTCGTGCCTGCTTTGGGTGAAAACTGGTTGGCTTATGGCTTATCACTTATACCCAAGTCCGATAGTTCAGATCGTACTGAAATAGGAACGGATATCGACACGTCCATCGAAAGAAATGGATTCAACAGGACGGGCATCGATACATTAGATAACCGTTTGGTAGAATCAATTAAACTAGACGGAAAATCTAATCATCCACTTAACCCCATTCTTCGCCAACGAGAGCAAAAACCCGAATCATGTGATTATTATATTATCATTGGTGCCTTCTCTGTGTCAGAAAATGCAGCTTCAAAAAAACAAGAATTAATCAAGAGTGGCTATGAAGCATCCGTCATCAATGGAAAATACAATTATGTTTCCATCACTTGCACCTCAACCCCGGAGGCAGCGGAGACCGAAAAATCTAGAATCCAAGCCTCAAATCCTGAATGGAAATCAGCATGGATTCTAAAAATATAATCTTAAGCTACAGGCGTATCTAAAAACTCAACAGCTCCAGAACAAACGTCATAAACAGCTCCTACCATTTTGATTTCTCCGTTCATTTCCATCTCTTTTAATATCTCACTCCGATCACGGATTTCCTTAATCGCATTGTGAATATTGAGCTTATTGACGTCTTCAATATAATCAGCTGTCACGACTCCTCCTGGTTTTTCTACGCCATTCACTGCTGGCTGAATCTTTGATAATAAAGCAGTAATATTTCCCAACTCAACACCGTGGCATGCTGACGTGACCGCCCCACATTTTGTATGCCCCATAACCAAAACCAATTTTGATCCAGCTACTTTACATCCATATTCGGTCGAACCGAGTACATCTTCATTAATCACATTACCCGCAACTCTTACGCTAAACAAATCTCCAATTCCCATATCAAAAACATGCTCAACTGGAACACGAGAATCAATACAGCTAATCACTACACCGAAAGGAAATTGACCTCCGCATGTTTTATTTACCTGATCTAATAAATCACGATCTGCTTTTTTTGCTAATTGGAAACGTTGGTTTCCTTCTTCTAATAATACGATAGCTTGGTCCGGAGAGACGGCAGCTTGTCTTTCTTTGTTAAACGTCTCCATTTGTGTTACCTTTTAGTTTCTGTTTAGTTAATTCATCAAACCCCACAAATTCCAGCTCGATATTTCGCGATTTTGCGTTATGTATAAAATCTTGAAAAATATCATAAATATCATAGTCCATGTGTTCATTCTTACTTCCGTCAATAATCAAGTGACTTCCATCTGGTATTTCATTCAATTTGTGATGTAAGTGGCCCTTATTAAAGAATGAAACTACTTCGCCAAACTGAATGATTGTCCGACGTCGATTATCTTCTTCCTCTTCTTCTTTAAATTCAGAATAAAGCGCATTTTCATAACTTCTTCTGATAATGAAGAAAATCGAAACGGCAAGCCCAATAATAATGCCCCAAAGGAGATTAGTAAAAATGATAAATCCAATGGTAATTACAAAAGGCAAAAACTGACTTATGCCATTATCATACATCTGTTTGAACAACTTTACACTTGAAAGTTTGTAACCTACTAATAACAAAATAGCGGCCAAGCAAGCCAGAGGAATTAAGTTTAGCAACCAAGGCAATAACAACACAAATACAGCCAAAAATACACCGTGTAAAATGGCGGACATCTTCGTTTTACCGCCACTATTGATATTGGCCGAACTTCTTACAATTACCTGCGTGATCGGTAACCCTCCAAGCAATGAAGAAACAACATTACCAGTACCCTGCGCTAATAACTCTCTATTGGTTGGAGTCGTTCTTTTCTGAGGGTCTAATTTGTCCGTTGCCTCTACACATAAAAGCGTTTCTAAACTGGCGACTACTGCCATTGTAAAACCAATCATATAGATGCGTGGATTTGATAAGATGGTCCAATCAGGAAAGGTTAACAATCCCCAAAAGGGAAGTGAAGTGTCAGCTGCCTTTATATTGACTAAATGATTATTCTGAACCACTTGTTCTTTAAGCAAACTTGACTCATTTACTAAGGTTAATTCCGGAAAAACACTCTTAAATAATTCGTTTAGTGCAATTGCAGCTATCACGGCGATAAGCGGACCAGGAATAAGATTTAATAGCTTATTTTTCTTAATTGCTTTAGACTGAAAAAGCAAAAGGATACCCAGTGCAATTGCAGTAATGATAATGGCGCCCACTGTTGGATTTTGCAAAGCATACCAAATTTCACTAAATGTATTGTGTCCATCTGTTTGGTAAAAAGCCCAATCCCCTTCAGGGTTTTTGTCATAACCTAATGCGTGCGGAATTTGTTTCAAGATAAGAGTAATACCAATACCTGCTAACATCCCTTTAATTACAGCAGAAGGAAAATAATAACCTATAATTCCGGCTTTTAATAAGCCAAGGATAATTTGAATAATTCCTGCAATAACTCCGGCAACCAAGAACGCTTTGAATCCGATCATCATGTCAAATTCGCCGTCAATGGTCCCTAACTCTTTTATGCCCTCTGCTACGATAACAGCTAGTCCCGCAGCTGGACCTGACACTCCAAGAGGAGAGCCACTCAAAGCTCCTACAACAAGACCTCCGATGATTCCGGCAATAATTCCTGAAAACATCGGGGCTCCAGAAGCCAATGCGATGCCCAAACAAAGCGGAAGTGCTACTAGAAACACTACCAATCCTGAAGGGATATCATATTTTAAATTCTTAAACATTATCTTTTCTTTTTATGGTGATCGGATTTCGATCAAATGATTGGTTGACTAAATGCAAGTTGGTCGCCTGCAAAACTGACGTATAATTCAGTAATTAAACAATCGCTTCTGGAGGAGGGTACGGCACTTCAAATGAGTGGTCGGATCGATTGAAAGCTAAAAGCATATTTTTTCGATGATGACTTTCACCGAAAACGTGTTTAGTTTCGTTTGTCTGATGGACATAAATGTTAAAAACATCATCAACATCATCCACCCCTTCTTCTTCTCCGTTATCAGCATTAGGGCAATCCTCTACCAGCTCGACCTCACTATCTAATTCTAAAAGGATAGTTTGCTCAAGACAAGTAAACGTAAACAAGTACAATACCATAATGATAATGATTCTTTGCAATACGCTATGTAAGGATTTTATCTCTATCTCATATTGCATCAATAACTTTCATTACTAAATTGGTGTAAAACTCTTGCACTTGATCTGTGCATTCTGCCTGATCGGTAATCGTCGGTAAATGCTCAACAAAAAACGCTTGTTGATGCGCACCTTCCATTACCGTGGAAACCAGCATATTTGGGTACTTGAAATCGGGATTTACCTCAAGGATAATATCCGATACTCGCTGTACGATTCGTTTATAAACCGCAAAGTAACCCAGCTGATTTTCCGCGTCAATTTTTTTTGTGTGGAAAACCTTGGTAGATTCCGCAACGACAATCTTATTCAGAATGACCTCGTTCACATGTTCAAAAGAATAATCCATGTGAATTGGTTCGGTCAAGATTTGAATAGCAACATTCAGTTTTTCATGAGATGATTGCTGATTGACGGTTCCGAAGACCAATTTGTATTCAACCCAGCTCCAATACCAGCAAATCAAATAAACGAGGAGTTGATGTTTACTTTCAAAATAGCGGTAGACAGAGCTTTCAGGGGAACCAATAGCTTGACCTAATTTTTTGAATGTAAACGCTTCAAACCCTAACTCTTCTATCAACTCGATACTTTTTGAAATGATCTTTTTACCCAGGTCAGTGGATTCTGGATCTTTTACAAAAAGTCCATCATTGATAATGATTTGGATTGGTAATTGATGCATCTAATAGACAATAACACTACAAATATAATAGTATTACTATCATAAGCAATAGTAAATACCACTTTTAACAATATTTATACACTGGCAAAGAAGCATCTACTCCTTGCATCAGAGCTAGGAGTAGATGCTTAATTAATCAATTCAATGATTTATTTGTTTTGGGAATTTAATCTTTTATACTCCTCGACTTCCGCCTTTTCCCTCGCCAAGTGTTCGTCATAAAGACGCATGATTGAATAGAACATATCTTGATCCGTTGCAAGAGGCCTAAAACCGATCTTTTCTTTACACAACCTGATCAGCTCAATATGATATTCATTTTCTGGATTGTATCGAATTTCGCTGTGCGGATCCTCATCCGCCTCTCTTTCGTATCCGATTTTCTTTAACAAGTCTCCGTGGACTCTCACAAAAAGCTGTTCAACAGCTTTTAATAGCGTTTCTCGCGCACTTCTTTTCATAAGTTTTGGTTTTTGTGTGTTCGGTCAGCTTCTTCTAGTTCTTCGAAACTAACCTGTGGGACGCTGTAGTTAAATAACTTTTCAAAGCGAATTTCAAAAAAATTCGCGATAATAGCAAGCTTGTCGGCCGGAATCGTTGCTTTGTCTTCTTTACGGATATACTTCCACTTCCGAAATGTTTCTCTACTAATACCCAGAACCTGCCCATTGTGCAAAAAGCTGATATTATTGCGCCATCCCAACCATTTGTATTTGAATGTAAAAGTTGTGTATACTAATGCCCCCCATGCTCCTGAACCAGGCTGCAAATCAAGATTCGGAGTGCCATTATCATAAGATAATTGGGTTTCGCCAAGAGGAGCTCGTAGTCCTTCGCCAACAATCCAACGCTTTGTGAACACTTGTTTGGAACATGCCGTCAAATGCAACTTAAACGGCTTCGAGCAATTATTAACCCGAAATACTTTTAATTTAGGTGCAACTTGGTATTTTTAAAACAACCCATCCTTTTTGCACGTTTAAGCGTTATAGTAATAAGTACATAGCGCATTGATGACTACATAGCACTTAATAATATGAAAATACAAGAAAAAATAAAGTATACATCCTTATTCTTTGCCGTTATTGGCTTGATTGCTGCAATAACTGGTTGTAAGAAAAATGGTGAAAAAATAGACTCCGATTTGCGCGTCGAATTTCAACTACAAGATGATGGTGAAAATTATAATCTTGAAGAAGTTTTCAGAATCAGTGGTTCAACGGACATTTTTGTAGACAAATTTCAGTTTTACGTATCTGATTTTGCCATGACCAACTCGGATGGTGAAACAAGGGATATCAAAGAAATTTCACTTTTCTCATTTGAATCGAACGGAAAAGCAACGCTCGATTTTGAAATGCCAAAAGGTATCTATGAAAATATCTCGTTTGGAGTTGGGGTAAAGAAAACGTTAAACGAAGGAGACCCAGCAAATTATAATGAAGAAGGCCACCCGCTTAACACGATAGAGAATAACTATTGGGGTTGGGCGACGATGTATCGTTTCATCACAATTGAAGGTCGCTACGACAGTGATCTAGACGGAACATTTGAAGGCACATTTGCCTATCATACTGGACTTGAAGACAGTTATCGTAATTTCTCTTTAGATCATGAAATGCGCGTCAAAAAGAATGATGAAAATATCTTAGCTTTTAAGATTGATGTTGAACAAATCCTTGGAGCAGCGGGGAATGCGTTGGATGTAGCAGCCGAACCATATTATCATGGAGGAATGGAAAATTTTCACTTATCCGAAAAAATCAGCGACAATTTACTCAATGCAATTGTTATTTCTGAATGAGGCCATGGGTTTCATTAAACATGTTTCTTTTTCGATTACCGCTATTTTGCTGACCAACTGCGTTGGGGTGGTTGAAGAAACTGATCCTATTACATCACCTTATGAGGTTGAAGTCCCTAGTCACTTCCCTCCGATTCCTGTTTCGAATGACAATCCTCTTTCCGAAGAAAAGATAGCACTTGGTAAACGCCTTTTTTTTGATCCGATCTTGTCTTTAGATTCGAGTGTTAGCTGTGCAAGTTGTCATTTTACAAGCCATGCATTTTCGGATACTATTACTTTGAGTAGAGGTATTGGTGATAGCATCGGCGATAGAAATGCTCCTTCTTTAATGAATGTCGCTTATGCAACCAGTTTATTTAGAGATGGGGGGGCGCCTAGTCTTGAAATGCAACTATATACGCCAATTGAAGACGAAAAAGAAATGCATTTAGATATTGACCAAGCTGTTATCAGACTGCTAAACAACACTTCTTATGTCAGGGACTTTCAAAATGTTTTTGACACGCTTCCTACGCTGTTTGGTTTAACGCGTTCGATTGCCGCTTATGAAAGAACTTTAATCAGTGGCAATAGCACCTATGATCATTTTTTGAAAACAGGCGATAGCTCTATTTTTAATCCACAAGAAAAGCTCGGACTTCAGTTGTTTATGAGTGATGAATTACAATGCTATGCTTGTCATAGCGGGTTTTACATGTCTGACAATAGTTATAGAAATAACGGTCTGTACGCCACCTATGATGACTTAGGTCGGGCCAACCTTAGTCTGGACACATCGGATATCGGCAAGTTCAAGGTACCCTCTTTACGGAATATTTCAATCACCGGACCATACATGCATAATGGCAGTGTCCTTTCTTTAGGAGCCATTATTGATCATTATGCTGAGGGAGGAAAAAACAACGCCAACCAAGATGACTTGATCAATGGGTTTCAAATCACGGAAGAGGAGAAAGAGGCTTTGATTCAGTTTTTAGAAACGTTAACTGACTCGGCTTACTTATCAGTAGCGCTATAGAAAAACTGAGAATTCATCTGCTAAGGTTGACAGGCGAAGATCCTCAATCATATCGATATCATTCCGCGTATCCATCAATTCATACTTATGATCTTTCGCATCGATCTCAGCCAAGGTTAATTCCAATAATTTTGAAGTACTCCAAGGTTTATTCTGAAAAACATAAGCCCCTTTAACCCCATTCAACCCAATCAAATAATACCCCCCGTCAGCTGCTGGACCAAAAACAAAATCGTTTTTATTTAATTTCTCCTTAGCAACTTGGAGCGTCTCTTTATCCATTTGATCCAAATCAGCACCAATACCTATGATCGATTGATAACCATCATCAAATCCTTTTTGAAAAGCATTCCACATTCGGTCTCCGAGCGAATCTCCGAATTGAACGTATTTATCAACATGACCTACCCAAGATGTTTCATCTAATTCATGCGAGTAATACACACGCAGATCAACCCCTTCTATATCTGTAGTAGCCTCTTCTGTTATGGTAAGTAGTCGCTTATAGACCAATAAGGCATTGGAAGCCCCTATGTCTTTGGCCAATCGCGTTTTGACTTCACCTAAAAGCTTATTTTTTGCAAAAACAATGACGAGGGTCTGATTCATTTAATAACGGGGTTTACCATCATGGAGCCATTCGCCCCATTTTTTTGAATATACATGGACATCGTCTGTCTTTTTACCATTATGATATACAGGGTAGCCTTGGTTCTTCCAATAAATGATTCCACCGTATAAATTGTAGACATTAGAAAACCCGTTTTTTAATAATTTCTCTCCTACCGTTTCACTTCGAGCACCAATAGTACAATAGACCACTAACAGGTCATCTTTATCAACCGTTTCAACCTTTGAAGATGAAAAGAAAAGAAACCCAACATGAGTCGCTCCTTTAAGCGCAGAAACCTTGTACTCTCGACTTTCCCGGGTATCCAACAAATGAATCGTTTCACCGTTTAGCATGCGTTTATACAAGTCTTCAGGCTGCATTAACGGCACCGTTCCTCTATAATGCGACTGCAACATCTCGTCATAGGTCGTGTCATTCTGAGCATAACCTAATTGTATAAAAAACGTGAGTACAAGAATTGCGAAAAATCTCAGCTTCATCAGATGTTTGTTTATTATGTGAGCGCCCCTTGACAACTTGATCCTTCGCCCGCCGTGCATCCAAAGCAGTGTTGATTGAGGACAATATCTCGATCTGCAAGGTCAGCCGCATCAAAATCCATGATGTTACGTGATTTTTTTGCACTAATCGGTAATTTTAATATTTGATTAAAATCACAATCAAAAAGATTTCCGTTCCAGTCTAAGGATATTGTATTGGTGCACATTACCTCACTGGCTGCTGCGGGATTAAAACTATTGGCTAACAATTCGATGTATTCTTGCGTTTTACCTTCATTTTCAAGATACTCTAAAAAACGACTAACCGGTAAATTCGTGATTGTATATAAATTGTGAAAATCGATTTCAAATCGCTCACCTAATTCACGTTTATAATCCGCTTCTAAGGCTGCTTGATTAGGCGCAACCGAAGCACCACCTGGGTTATAAACCAAATGCAATTTCAGATCATCTTGACGCCCATAACCCAAATCATTTAACTTTTTAAGCGCTAAAATGGACTTATTAAAGGTTCCATCTCCTCTTTGCGCATCGGTATTTTCCTCCGTATAACAAGGCAATGAAGAAACAATGGTCACTTTATGCTTTGCTAAAAATTCAGGGAAAGTTTTGAATTTACCTTCTACCAGAATAGTTAGATTACTTCTCACAATGGTCTCAACATCTCTTTTTGCCAACTCCTCAATCAACCATTGAAAATCAGGATTCATTTCTGGCGCCCCACCTGTCAAATCAACTGTATGAATCGAAGGAGTATTGTCAATCACGTCCAAGCATTTTTGCAGAATTGATTTTGGTGTAATCTCTTTTCTTCGTGGAGAGGCATCTACGTGACAATGATTGCACTCCATATTACACATGTAACCTACATTAATTTGCAGAATCTCCAGCTCTTTAGGTCTGAGCGGTAAGCTATTGCATGATTTCATCTTATCAACAAATGAAGGACCCGCTTTCGCTGACGCGTTCAATAGTTGAATTTGATCGTTGGTAGATAATCGTTTATTAATAATTGTACTACTCATTTAATGACCAGTTATAAGGTAAATATTCAATCTTGGCATTCGCGTTAATTTGAACGTCAGAATACTTATTGAGAAAATCTATTAGTGTTTGTCCCGTTTTTACAAAATCCTCTGCGTACCATTCAAAAAGTTTAGAAACTTTTACTTTTTTAGCCGTGATGATATTGTGCTTTTCATTATTGATGTATTCTTTCGTTAGCTTTGTCATTCGTGAACTCACATTATCAGTTGTATACGCATGGTTCCAAAGTCGCGGACAAGAATATGAAGCACAATTGATAGCAAAATGTATTCGCGCATCTCCCATGCGTCTGAGCAAATCATTTTCAACCTGCTGCAGTGTGTAGGCTTTTCCACCAAGTTTAACCAATCGTGTATTCCATATGTCCTTACCTGAAAAAGAAATATCTTTAACTGATTTTACTGGATATTTTACTAAAACAAATTTCAAGGTATACGCGTTGTAGGCATTGATATAGTACGCCTTACATTCATTTTTTGTCCAATCACTTGCAGGAGCAATATTCAAAAGTTGAACGAGGTACTTATCCAACGTATCCACTTTCCGTTTCATTCCTCCGTAGTCCACTTTTCCAGTTGAACTCACGTATTCGTTTAATAAACGATCAAAAATGGAATGATCAGGGCGGTCACTAGACCAAGAAATTCCGGCAATAAATAAGGCTGCAAATAGTATTAAACTTTTCATAATTGCATTGTGTTAATTTGTATGGTCGTTTGTGGTATATATTCCTTACATACCATGAAATATTTTTTCTGATAGCAAGATAACAATAATCAGTCCAACTCACAAAAAGAACCATTCACCCAAAACTTAAAACGAATCAAAACGTGAAAAATCCATAAGGCGTGATGCAAGCATGAAGTTTAACATCCTCTGGTCTAACATCTTCGATATGAGGAATGGGGTCAAAATAATTTAAGCCAATAAACTGGCAATCATCACGACATTCACTTAAAAACGCATCATAAAATCCTTTCCCATAACCTACACGATAACCGCTTTGATCAATTGCTAAAAGTGGCACTAATACGACGTCTAATTCCTTAACGTCAACCTCTTCTCCAAAAGTTGGTTCAGGAATACCCCAAGCGTTTATTTCCAATTGATCGGGCGAGGTATACTTGATGTGCTTTAAGTTGTTTTCTCCTTGAATCACTGGCACACAGAATTCCGCATCAATTTTGTCGATCAGGTTAAACGTGTTGATTTCATTGAATCGTTCAATAGGTAAAAAAATACTAATCTTTTTATCCTTCAAATCTAATTCAGCAATAGCTTTATTCACTATCACTATAGAATGACTTTCTAAAACAGTCTTAGACAATGCTGCTCGTTTGTTTTTAAAAAGTGTTCGAATTTCTTTTTTCAACATATTAAATCGTACTTTTTAGAATGCAGTGGTTCCATTAATTGTTCCGTCGCATTCTTCATTTCTGCAAGTTCTTCATCCCCTGCATTGTGCTTTCTCAAAACACCCAATGCTAATGCCAACCCAAAAATCAATAATGCTAACGATATGGCTAAATTAAGAGCATTTATCTTAATCTTTTTTAAGAATAATTTACCTGTAATGGCTCCCAACAAGGCCGCTACTAAAGCCAAAGCAATCCAAAGCCACTCTGTCGATTGAAAATTATAATTATTACCCCAAGCATAAATACTTGTTCGAACGACATCGACAATGAGCGCGACAACGATTCCGGTTGCAATAAAAACTTCTTTTTTGAGGTTATATTTAATCAAAAAGGCTGTTCTTAAAGCTCCTTGATGGCCTGAAAGTCCACCAAAAAAACCACTGATCAACCCCCCAACCCACAAGCGTTGTTTAGAAAATGCCAATGACCATTTCGGTATCAATTCAATCAAGGCAAACCCAATCAAAATCAATCCAAAGATCAAATTAAACAGTGTCATTTCCGCTTCAAGACCGAATAGCGAATAGGTTAATAAATGTTCATCGTTAAAACGTGTCATCAAAAAAGCTCCGATAAAAGCAGCAGGTATAGCAGCAAACCCAAACGGGATAACAATTTTCCAATCGACACTTCTTTTCATGAGGAGAAACTTAAAAATATTATTCAAAAAGTGAACGATTGCTGTAGCAGCAATAGCTAATGCCATATCATTAAATAACAAATAGAATATGGGCGTAAGCAAGGTCCCTAAACCGAATCCACAAAAGAAAGTAAGCCAACTCGCCCCAAATGATACAATGAGGAGTATCAATAAATCTACTGACATTTTTAAACCGTTTTTATCATACCTTGGTAAAGGTCTATGATTTTAAACAAAAATCAAATGATTGCGCGTATTATTCTTATTTTCGAGATCCATCAAATAAATTAAAAAATGAGCAATAACGAGTTTGAAGACATTGACATAATTGATACAAAAACAAGTACATTACCCAACGCAACGGCAGTTCTTGTTCTAGGAATACTATCTATAGTGACTTGTTTTATTTACGGAATTCCTGGCTTGGTTATGGGCATCATAGCGCTTTATCTGCATAAAACGGATCGTGAATTATACCAAACAGATCCAAGTCGCTATGCACAGTCGAATCAAACCTCTAATGCTGGAAAGATTTGTGCTATCATTGGATTATGTTTATAGGCCTTATTTATGCTGTATTTGATTATCGTTTTAAGTGTTGCATTGAGCAATCCATTTATTTTTAGATAAATAAACGCTTAATGGTTACTTGTCATTGGAAAAGTACGTTTGGCGTCTCCTGCCCAGGTTGTGGGTTTCAACGATCTATAGATCTGCTATTTCAAGGAGAGTTTTGGGAAAGCTTTCTCAGGTTTCCTGCTACCCTACCGCTGTTAATCACTGCGCTATTAACCATTATACACTTAATCTACAAATTAAGACGAGGACCACGTATGATCGTGTTTAGTTTTGCAATTTCAGCAGGATTGATGGCTTTTAATTTTATAAAAAACATAATTGAAAGCACCCTCTAAAAAATGGAATCAAGCATTACATTCCGGGAATAATTCCCTTGGCTGATTGCGCCATTTCCATTTCTTTTGTGCGATAAGATTGCTCGAGTGCTCGGTTAGCCGCTATGATGATTAACTGCGTTAAGGCTTCCCCTTCAACGCCATCTTTAACGGTAATATCCGTAATGACACCATTGCCATTCACTTCGACTCGCACATCTCCATCTCTGGCCTCACCAATTAGCTTGATATGATTTAACCGTTCTTTCGCTTCTTCAGCCTTTTCCTGCATGGCTTGCAGTTTTTTCATCATTCCGTTTCCAAACATCTCCTTATATTTTCGTTAATTATTCATCACAAAAATAAAGAAGTTTCATTGATCAAATACTATCTTTGATACGAAAAAAAAAACATCATATGTCAAAAGCAATCATTGAGCAAGCTTGGGAAGATCGAAGCCTATTAGAAAAGACTGAAACGAGAGAAGCAATAGAAGCTGTTATCGCGTCATTAGATGCTGGGAAATTGCGTGTAGCAGAGCCACTTGGTAATGGCGATTGGCAAGTGAACGAATGGGTAAAGAAAGCGGTAGTGATGTATTTCCCTATTCGAAAAATGGAGACAATCGAGGTTGGACCATTTGAATTCCATGATAAAATGGCTTTAAAAACTGGATACGCTGAAAAGGGTATTCGTGTTGTTCCTCATGCTATTGCGCGATATGGTGCTTATATTTCATCAGGTGTGATTATGATGCCTTCATATGTGAATATCGGTGCATATGTTGATGCTGGAACGATGGTTGATACGTGGGCAACGGTAGGTTCTTGTGCTCAAATCGGAAAGAATGTTCACTTGAGTGGCGGTGTAGGTATTGGCGGTGTACTAGAACCTTTGCAAGCTGCCCCAGTTATTATTGAAGACAATGCTTTTATCGGCTCCAGATGTATTGTTGTTGAAGGTGTTCGTGTTGGTAAAGAGGCCGTACTTGGTGCCAATGTTGTTCTTACTATGTCAACAAAAATCATTGACGTGACAGGTGATGAACCGGTCGAAACTAAAGGTTATGTACCTGAAAGGAGTGTTGTTATTCCTGGATCGTATACTAAATCATTTCCGGCAGGCGAATATCAAGTACCTTGTGCTTTGATAATTGGTAAGCGAAAAGAAAGTACGGATAAGAAAACTTCTCTGAATGATGCTTTGAGAGAGAATGATGTTGCGGTCTAATACTTAGGCTACAACCTCATCTTTTAAACACTGTTCATCTGGTCGCGCACCACAGAAGCTGCATGATTCACCTTCTTCATTAAACATCGGGTTATTACTTGCACAAGTTCCCTCGAATTTACCCCCTTTTTTGCCCCAAATTTTGATGGCAATTCCAGCGAATCCTAATCCCAATAACCCAACTGCTATAAGTGCTAATTTCATCCCTTTGTTTTTTTTACAAATTTAAGGAGGATTTAGTTTAAACACAAGTGCGTTTGATCACATAAGAATTTAGTGCATAAAAAAACGCTTTAAAGCCTAAAAGGCTTAAAAGCGTTTTTCAATTGTATTCGTCTTTTTAGACTAGTTCGGCATATTTTTCATTTGAACGCCAAAACCAATAATGAAACCTATTCCCGCCAATCCAGTTAGTGCTGGCAAAGTAGGGTTTGCCTGATTCCCAAGAGAAATCAAAAACAATAGGGACCAAAGTCCATTTGCAATGGCATACATAATAAACATGCCCTTTTTGCCTTTCATCATCTTTGCTGCTGCAACTAAGGTCAATACATTTAACCCGATAAAAAAGAGTAGCACGCCCGCAACAAGTCCCACTGCTGAACCAAAGGCCTGTCCTAAGACGCCGCCCATTGCAGACGACATAGTCATAATATAAATTCCGCCAATTAGCATAATGAGTATCCAAAAGCTAGACCCAATTATACTCAGAATTCCAAGTGTTTTTACTGCTTGAGGAACCTGATTCGGCTGCCCTCCAGCACCGTCAATAATGTCAATATCTTCCATAATAATATAGGTTTTAGTTAGTTAGTTTTACAATATATATATTTCAAAAAAAAACCTTCTCAAATCTGAGAAGGTTTTTTTATTTTTCTTTCAAAACTCTTATTTCAAATGCTTAGCATTCAACCAATACATGATTAAAAAAGCAATTGGAAATACTGCCATTAAGATTGCCATTGAACCAATTAACCCAGCAATTTGAGAAGGTAAAATAGCGTAGATTAAGATGAAAGGAAGGATGATAGCACCAACTTCACATACTGTATAAATCATCAAACCACTTTTCTTAAGGTTCCACATTTCCCATGCAGCATAAGCTGTACCAACATTTAATAATGCGATAACAATATTATACCATCCTGGGTTATAACTAGACCCCTCAGCTAATAAACCTATTAGTCCTAAACCAGAACCAATCCAAGTTAAAATACAAAGCACCGTTAAAAAAGTTGGTCTTTGTCCTTGTCCTTCCGCTGCCTGATCAATAATTTCTTCTGACATAATAATAGATTTTGGAGTTGTTAAAATTTGTTAATACTCAAAAGTAGCATTAAATTTCAAAATTCAAAATTTTGACCTGCTTATTTTAATGCATGTATTTGTAATTCACACCGTACATGATAATAAATGCAATTGAGAAAACTGACCCCAGAACAATCATCATCCCCATCATACCAAAACCAATAACAGCTAATGGCACGGCCACTCCAATAACGCATGCAGCGGTATAAATATAAAACCCATTCTTCTGCAATTTACGCATCATAAACGCTCCAATTAGACAACCGATTGCAACCAGAAGCGCTGTACCCTGAATCAAATAAATATTCTCATACATCACCTTCATGGATTCAAGCATATCTGCACCCATAAAAGGATTATTGTCCATAGCCCCTAATCCCTCGAGCATTTGAATGGATTCCTTTTGCTGTTCAATTGTCGCGAAATTGTATATGGAACCGATCACACCGAAACCGCTGCCTATAAAAGTTAAAATCGTAAGGACATTTAAAAACATTGGTAATTCATTTTTAGACAACCTTACATCTCCTTCTAATATTTCATCTGATATTTCTGTCATTTTGATTTAGTTTAAAATAAAAAACGCCGTTTTCACGGCGTTTTCTCAATATTTCTAATAATAAATTAATTGTCTTTCATCTCGTTAAATTCATCCTTTATGCTATCTTTAGAAGGTATAGAGATCTCTCCGCTATCCTTAATAACAAAAGGAACAGCCAATACAGCCAAGCTTGCAATCAAAGCGAGATATGCTCCCATTCCTAAACTTCCAACACCTGCACCACCGCCGGATATAACAATCAATAGCATTAACAAGAAGCTAACGCCTCCTGCAATAGCGACAAACTTCACAAAATTGGCTTCTATCGGACGATTTCTGTCTTCTCCCATAAAGGATAAAATTCCAGCTCCAACACAAAGAAGAAACACTAAAATACCTTGCCATGTACCTATTCCATTGACAGATGTAGAAAATCCGAATATTGAAACTGTAACCCATGGTAAAAAAGTAGAAATCACTCCTACTCCAGCTGCGATCATCACCGCCAAACGTTGCTTATGCATAATATAGATTTTGGTTTAATTATTAAAACTAACCCAAAAGTAAAATTATTTACGAAAAGTCTGGTAGTCTACCCTCAAAATATTTTTATACCTAAAGTTGAATCATTTGACCGACCCCCTGTCCGTCTCTTTTAAAATTTTTGGGGACGCCAATATGAAATATATCTCCGGTACCATCAATGATCGCATAGGTATAAATATCATCGAGGTTAATGAACATATCGGCTGTAGAGTTTTGATAAAGGAAGATATAAGTAGCCGAAAAATTGACCGCATTACCAGATCCATTATTTTGAATTTTCAATTCAGCATCTTTCGTTTTTCCTGAAAGCGTAAAATCTCCTGCACCATATGAAACAACAAGGGTTAATTTATTTTTAACATCTGTATGAATTTTCAAACTCCCTCCACCGTTTCGAATTTCTATATCCAAATTATAGGCTTTAATGGTGTTTTCAAATACAACAGAATCCGTTGGCTCAGCGTAAATTCGATCATAAAAAGGATAATGTATTTCCACCTCAACAATGTCCTCAAAATCTCTTAGAAAACGACAGCGGTTATTGTTGCTCGCATAAAGCACTTGATCTCGAACATCGATTTCAACTTGCTGAATTAAATTATTTCCACCCTTAATGATAACCTTTCTCTGATCATCCTGGTAAAAGCGATACTTGATGTTTTTATTTAAATGAAAAGCACGGATCGAATCAAGCGCAAGTTCTATCTCAGCATAATCACCCTCTTTTTTAAAACAAGTACGTTCTTCTGGCTTTTGACATCCAATCAGAAATAAAAAAAACAGTGTAAAAACGAATACCCCTAACTTCATATTTCTCTCTCTTTTCATTATAGACGATAACCTAATCCCCATTCTAAATAGTCAGCAACACCCACATGCGCTTTAATACCTATGGAGAAATTCCATTTCTCATTCGATAATAGCCGTATTCCTGCACGATTATATACCCAACCTTCTGGATTAATTATATTCAAGGCATAAACTCCTAGTCCAAAATAAATTTGCGAGCGGTATAAGGATAAAGACATACCGGAATAACCTCCTACAAGTAAGGCCTGATATGCAGGAACAGGATTCGTCTCATAGTACCATCTATTCGCCTCATTGTAAACTAAATCTATTCCAGCCTCAAAATCCCATAATAGACTTACATTTTTTCGATATAAACCTTGCAATGCAGCGACTCCAAAATTCCTCGCTTCAAAGTGATCAGGTAAATTTTGCTTTAAACCAAAAATGAAATGAAAATGCCATTTATTAAACTTCCTGACATCAGAAAGCTCACTGTCAAATTTAGGTTTATCATAAACTTTTCTAGGTGAAATATTATATCCTGCAGAAGCAAACGCCGTTAGCGTATTCAGCCCCTGATTCGGTGTTTTTAAACGTGCATTGGAGATGTGCGAAAAATCCAATCCGGCTCCGAAATAAAAATGTTCAAAATGTTTCTCCCAAGAAAATTGAAGGTTGACAAAACCATTGATATGCGAACCTATCGCGATATTTTTCTTGTTTTCAAAGGCGTCATACTTCTCTGTAATGTAACTTACACCTTGTCCCAAACGAAAATCGAAAAACCCCCAACGCTCACTTTGATAGATTGGGAACTTAGTAAATCTTGAAAAAGTAAAACTTACTCCTAAAACTGGTCGATAGCCATAATCATGAAGAATGAGACTTGCTCCTTGAGTTGGGTAACGATAAATGTCACTATATGCCGTCCCTGAAGTGTCTTGCCGGTTAAAATCAACTTCCAAAACATTATTCCGCGATTGTACGAGGTGGTGCATGGTTTCGCGGTGTGCAGAAAGAAATCCGTTTTTATATTGCAAACCAACTGAGAATGGTCCTGTATTTTGCGTCCACCCCAAAGCACTCCACACCACTATTAAAATAAGGACAACTTGCTTCAATTTATTCCGTTTTTATTCACCAACTTGGTTAATTTTGTTCAAAATTAAGAAAAAATGAACCAAAAACTCCAGGCTTTTGATCGACTACTTAAAATAATGGACGAATTACGTGAGCAATGTCCATGGGATCGCAAACAAACCTTAGCCTCTTTACGTCATTTAACGATAGAAGAGACGTATGAGTTGGGCGATGCTATCTTAGATGAAAACATGGATGAATTAAAGGGTGAAATCGGAGACCTCATGTTGCACATGGTCTTTTATTCAAAGATTGCTTCCGAAAAAGGGGCTTTTGATATTGCAGATGTGCTAAATGCCATTTGTGATAAATTAGTTCACCGTCATCCTCATATATATGGTGATGTAGAAGCCAACGATGAAGAAACGGTAAAAGCCAATTGGGAGAAACTAAAGCTGAAAGAGGGAAAAAAATCTGTATTAGAAGGTGTTCCCAGATCACTACCTGCCTTGGTAAAAGCTACACGGATTCAAGACAAAGTGAAAGGAATCGGTTTTGAATGGGACAATAAAGAGCAAGTTTGGGATAAAGTGAATGAAGAAATTGCTGAATTCAGAGTTGAAGAAGAAAAAGGAAATCAAGCAGAAATGGAGGCCGAATTTGGTGATGTATTGTTTGCATTGATTAATTATGCGCGATGGAATAAAATTAACCCTGAGGATGCATTAGCAAAAACCAATAAAAAATTCATTGATCGTTTTCAATGGATGGAAACAAATGCCGCATCTGAAGGAAAACAGCTTTCTGATATGAATTTGAAAGAAATGGATATCTATTGGGAAAATGCAAAAAAAGTATTTAAATGACCATTGGTGAAGCAGCAACATATATCATCGTATTATCTTTAATTACGGGACTCGTAGCAGGTATGATTGTAAAAAAAAGAGGCTACTCTTTTTGGTATTATGCCATTAGTGGTTTTATGGCTGCCTGTGGTATTCTTGTTATTATTTTTAAAATACTTATGGACTACCTTTAAGGTGGTGGCCAAATTCTTTTCTCAAGCTAAAATTTAAACTAAATTTGTTGGACACAGAGAAAATCAAATTTATGTCTACAAATTTATTTGATCAATTCGATTCGGTATCTTATGATAACTGGGTAGAAAAAATCAAGCAAGATTTAAAGGGAAAACCATTATCAGTTTTGGTGTCAAGACCAGAACCTGATTTAGAAATAAAAGCTTATCATCACAGTGCGAACATTCCAAAAAGCAATTCAGATCATTTAATACGAAATCGAAAAAATAATGACTGGCTTATTCGCCAAATTTATTCCGCATCGACTTCCAATAAAAAACTGCTGGATGATCTTAATAATGGAATTAATAATATTGGTATTAACTGGACCAACCAGAACGATTTTGATGAATTGAGCAAAAATGTTCTTTTCGAACATATTCAATCAGATGTTCAATTTAAAAGCTTGAATGATGCCTTAGCAGCTCAGGTTCCGGAAAATTCGATTGTTACTTTTGACCCAATTGCTCTGCATGCCCATAAAGGCAAAGCAGGCATTAAAATGGGGGACTTTGTGGAATTCTATAAAAACTATAAAAACCAAAATTCCGTTTGGGTCTCTGGTTACATATACGGAGATGCTGGTGGCAGCACCACCCAAGAGCTGGCATTTACAATAGCTCATTTGAACGAGTACCTGCATGCGCTTACTGAAGAAGGTTTCAGCGTTAAAGAAATTCTTCCAAAGATTACGATAGAGCTTTCAGTGAATGAAAACTACTTGGTGAATATTGCTAAGTTTCGCGTCATACAGAATTTATGCAAACTTCTATTAGAGGGATATGATTATAAAGCTGATGATACTGAAATCCGAATCTATGCAAAAACGGCTTCTCGCTATTTAGCGCTTAACGATAACCACAACAACCCTTTGAGGCAGACAACACAAGCTATGTCTGCTGTTATTGGAGGCTGTCATTCCTTGACCATTACCAATCGAACAACTGGAAACGAAAAGATTGATAACCGATTTGATCGGTTAGCTCGTAATATTCAATTAATTCTGAAGGAGGAGTCTTACCTAGACAAAGTTATTGACCCTGCAGCTGGATCTTATTTTCTAGAGCACTTAAGTGCCGAATTAGTCACTAAAAGTTGGGATTTATTCTTAGCTACTGAAAATGAAGGAGGCCTCATGACAGGCCTTGCATCCAATCTTATCCAAGATCAAATAGAATCCAACCGATCAGCCCTAATCCGATCTTTAAATAATGGTGACAAAACTTTTTTAGGTGTTAATAAGCATCCAAACGGAACTGACGAGTGGATTAAACCAAAAGCAGCAGTCAACAAAATAAATGACTTTAAAGCATTAGAGGCATTTTATTTAGAGAATTATTTACACGAAAAAGGTAATGATGAGTAGAAAGTCTTTTAACCATATCAAGGCAAAATATGAAGCGCATTCCGTTTCCAATAAATCGGAGGAAATCTTCGAGACCGCAGAGAAAATCGACATTCAAAATCACTATGCCTCATCTGACTTGGATCAAGTGAAACATCTGGGTTTTGTATCAGGAATAGCACCAAATTTAAGAGGCCCTTATTCAACGATGTATACCATGCGTCCTTGGACTATTCGACAATATGCAGGCTTTTCCACAGCTGAAGAATCCAATGCTTTTTATAGACGTAACCTAGCAGCTGGTCAAAAGGGACTATCCGTCGCTTTTGATTTAGCGACGCACAGAGGATATGATTCTGACCACAAACGCGTTGTAGGTGATGTCGGAAAAGCAGGGGTAGCTATTGATACCGTTGAGGATATGAAAATCCTCTTTGATCAGATTCCATTGGATAAAATGTCCGTTTCTATGACCATGAACGGAGCGGTCATTCCAATCCTGGCTTTTTATATCATAGCTGCTGAGGAACAAGGAGTATCACCAGATCAATTAGCAGGTACCATTCAAAATGACATTTTGAAAGAATTCATGGTGCGTAATACCTATATCTACCCGCCTAAAGACTCGATGCGGATCATTGCAGATATTTTTAAATACACCTCTGCAAATATGCCTAAATTCAATTCTATTTCTATATCAGGCTACCACATGCAAGAAGCGGGTGCAACTGCTGATTTAGAACTTGCATACACCCTAGCTGATGGATTAGAGTACATCAAGGCAGGAATTGCATCAGGTATGGATATCGATCAATTTGCGCCGCGCCTTTCTTTCTTTTGGGCCATTGGCATGAACCATTTTATGGAGATCTCTAAAATGCGCGCGGGTAGAATGATTTGGGCTAAAATGGTAAAAGATTTCAATCCGAAAAATCCAAAGTCAATGTCTTTGCGAACGCATTGCCAAACTTCAGGCTGGAGTTTAACTGAACAAGATCCTTATAATAATATATCACGAACATGCATCGAAGCGTTAGCTGCCGCTTTCGGCGGAACCCAATCTTTACACACGAATGCATTAGATGAAGCCATTGCTTTACCCACTGATTTTTCTGCTCGAATTGCTAGAAATACACAAATCTATTTGCAAGAAGAAACGGGTATTACCAAAGTCATTGATCCATGGGGAGGGTCTTATTATGTTGAGAAGCTAACGGACGAGCTCGTTCAAAAGGCATGGAAACATATCGAAGAAATTGAAAAATTAGGCGGAATGGCCCAAGCGATTGAAGCCGGCGTTCCGAAAATGCGAATTGAAGAAGCCGCAGCACGCAAGCAAGCTAGAATTGATGCAGGCAAAGATATCATTGTAGGGGTTAATCGATTTGAACTGGAAACGGAAGAGACCATTGATATCTTAGAAATTGACAATACCGAAGTCCGTCGTTCTCAAATTGAGCGTATTGAGAAAACAAAAGCAATCCGTGACGAAGAAAAGGTTCAATCTTCCCTTGCGGCTTTGACTTCAGGTGCAAAGGGAGAAGAAAACCTACTGGCATTAGCCGTAGAGTGTGCTCGAAATCGGGCAACGCTTGGCGAAATATCCGATGCTATGGAAGCCGTTTTTGGACGCTATCAGGCAACTATTCGATCTATATCAGGTGTATATTCAGCAGAAGCTATGGAAGATAAAGATTTCAATACAGCCAGAGAGATGGCAGATAAATTTAGCCAACTAGAAGGTCGACGTCCACGTATAATGGTGGCTAAAATGGGACAGGATGGACATGACCGAGGCGCAAAAGTCATTTCTACCTCCTTTGCTGACTTAGGTTTTGACGTAGATATCGGTCCATTATTTCAAACACCTGAGGAAGCAGTGAAACAAGCTATCGAAAATGACGTACACGTATTAGGCGTAAGTTCTTTAGCTGCTGGACACAAAACATTAATTCCAGAAGTTATTCGCTTATTAGCTGATAAAGGTCGTGAGGACATTATGGTTGTTGCCGGAGGAGTTATTCCTCAGCAAGATTATGACTTCCTATACGGGCAAGGCGTACTTGGAATTTTTGGACCTGGCACCAAAATTGCAACTGCTGCTATAGACATTCTCGGTATCCTAATGCGTTTTCATGAAGATGGAAATTTGGATTAGCTGAAAGTGCCGATTTACAAGACAAGCATTGTTAAATTTTCGTTAATGGTGACATTTTTGTAACTTTAGGCATCGATTTTGAGTTAATGTAGATAACGAAGAATATTTGAATATTAAAAACCATACAACGAAATGAAACGATTATTCTTAATTTTACTAACCTTTGGTTTAACTGCTACAAGTTTTGCGCAACCGCCAAACTATGATGATCTTTTGATCTATTTTGCAGATGGTGATTACGAAAAACTAGTAAAGAAAGCTGAAAAGTATACACTCGAAGACGAAACTAAAAATGACCCTTTGCCATATTTATATTGCTCAAAAGGCAATTTTGAAATGTCAAAAGATCAAAAATATGCTGTGGATTATCCAAAGGCCTATAACGATGCCATCAAATTTGCTGGTAAGTCACTACGTAAGGATAAAAATGGTGATATGTTCTCTGAGCATAAAAACTATTTCACTGATCTTAAAAAAGCTGTAGTGGAAGACCTCAAGAATATGGTAGATGAGGAAGATTTTAACCGTATGCGTGGTACCATCATGAAATTACAGCGTGTCGATCCTAGCGATGTTGGTTCTCACTTTTTAATGACAGCCGCTTTGTTCCGTATCAAGGATAAGAGTGGTGCAAAATTAGCGCTAAAAGAAGCTTTGGCTCAATTGGATGCCGTTGAAAGTGTTGAAAACTGGCGTGAGGTTGACTTTGAAATGCTTCGCATCGGAATCATCGAATATTCAAAATATCGTATCGACTTAAGACAAGATCAATTCGCAAAAGACGTTCTCAATAAAGTCAAACAATGGTTTGAAGAGGATGAAGAATTTATGCGATTTTATGATCAATACGGTTTATAATACATCTCTCTAAGAAAGATGATAAAACGTCCTTGTGTCCAAACCGCAAGGACGTTTTTTATGGGGTAGATTTGCATTGACGCAAGAAACGCATAATGTGACTGTAGACCATATCAAGCTCTTCTTGATTAATGCAATAAGGAGGGTTAAAGAAAATAACATTCCCCAAGGGACGAAGCAAGATCTCATTTTCCAAGAAGTATTGATAGGCTTCCGTCCGTATTGACGAAAAATAGCCGCTCTCCTCTCCAATTTCAATCTCCAAGGAAAGTATGGTCCCCATTTGTTTAGCAGATTTAAATTTAGGATTATCTCCATGGGTATCGAGAAAATTCTTATGCCCGGCAACAATTCGTTGAATGCCGGATTCAGTCTCCGGTTTCTCAAAAAGATCTAATGATGCACAAACCGCTGAGCACGACAAAGGATTTGCAGTAAAAGAATGTCCGTGCAACAATGCTGTGGAGGTATCCTCACCCAAAAAAGCATCAAATATTTCGCTGGTCGTCACTGTTAAACCTATTGGCATTACACCGCCAGTGACTCCTTTAGATAGACAAATAAAATCGGGAAGCGTTTCTATTTGGTTAATTGCGAAGAAAGTGCCTGTTCTATAAAAACCAGTCATGACCTCATCTGCAATTGATTTGACTTCATATTTTTGAGCCAACTGCATCATCTTTTCTAGCCACTCCGGCTTATATATCCGCATACCAGCTGCACCTTGAACCAAAGGTTCTACTATAAATCCAGCAAAATCTCCTGTCTTAAAAAACTCCTCCATTTTCTGAATAACATCATCAATATTTTCTTCAGTTGGAAACGGAATATAATCTACATCAAAAAATAAATGCTCAAAAGGTTTATTAAAATAACCTCTTTGCCCGACTGACATCGCACCAAAGGTGTCACCGTGATAGGCTCCTTCCATAGCCAGAAATCGCTTTTTTTTAATGCCCTTATTGTGCCAATATTGATAGATCATTTTGATCCCCACTTCAACACTCGTAGAACCATTATCTGAGAAGAATACTTTCTGAAATCCTTTCGGGAGGACATTTACCATACGCTCAGCCACCTCCACTGCTTTTGAATGTGTCGCTCCTGCGAAAATTAGATGATCGGCTGTTAAAAATTGTTGATGGATGGCATCGGCAATATGCTTGTTACCATGTCCATGAACAATCGTCCACCAGGAAGAATTGGCATCTAAATACTTCTTTCCATCCGTTGTATACAGCCACACCCCCTCAGCCGAAGCTATCGGAATGGGGTCCGGAGCAACTTGTGCCTGAGTAAATGGATGCCATACATAGGCTCTGTCGCGGTCTATTAAACTCATCTTATCTCAAAGTCGTTATATCATCGATTCCAATAGCACGATCAACCGTAAAGCCTTCAGCATAGTCTACACCTATTGTTCTTCCAAACTGGGCCCATCTACCTTTTAAAAAATCTATAAAATCTTTACCGGATATCGGCGTTTTTGGACCTTCTTTTCCTGGCTGGTAAAATTGAGTTTCGTATGCTTGTATGGCTGCCAACTTTCGTTCAACATATGCTGAAATATCGACAATAAAGTCAGGTTTTAAATGGTGATCTTGAATATAACCATAAACCGCTTTTGGACGCCATTTTTCTTGTTCTACACCTTCCAACGTGGTTTCTATTTTTAATAGTCCACTTAAAAAACAAGCGTCTTTTGCCAAAGTAGCACCACGACCGTGGTCTGGATGACGATCGCTATAAGCGTTTACCAAAACAACCTCTGGCTGAAACCGACGGATTTGTTCGATTATACGCAGCTTATTTTCTTTATTCAACTCAAAAAAACCGTCTCCCAAATTCAAATTCACACGATCACTTATGCCCATTATTTCAGAAGCTGCAGCAGCTTCTTTATAACGCGTTTCAACTGTACCTCTTGACCCTAACTCACCTTCTGTTAAATCTACAATGGCTACCGTTTTACCTAGTGCGATTTGATGCATGATGGTTCCCGATGCTGACAATTCAATGTCATCTGGATGGGCACCTATTGCTAAAATATCTACTTTCATCTTATCCTCTTATTTCCAGTTGTTTGGAAAACTCATTAAGAGCATCCATAACTTCATCCTTATTTGTTATCAGGATTGACAAGTCAATGACAACGGGAGTTTGATAATCTTCTTTATTGCGCTCCAACAAACGTTGTACAGCCTTGTTCATACCTCCCTCAATTACCTTTTCTGGCTTTTTTACATAGAACAATAATTTATAATGGCGTCCCTCCTTTTTGAATTGAGCCGCCTTGATCTCTTTCCATGGAATCATACCAATGCCAATATTGGTCGTTTGATCATCAATCCCTTTATGGTCAATATAAAGCCCTGCATTTTGATCACGGGCATTTTTCAAGAATGTCGCTCCCACTATTCCGAAAAACCCAAAGACGACTACAGACAGCACCTTTGTTACATTTGTGTTGACGTAATCTTGTTTTTCTCCACCGTAATAAATCAACGAAAAAACAACTAAACCTGCCAAGAAATAAAGCACTGCCTTTAGCATCATCTTTTTGCGGTTCAATGGTATAAAGGTCGATTGACTCATTTCTGATCTGTAAAAAATGTTTTTAATTGAATACCCACTGCATTCGATTTCCAATTTCGACGGATCTCAAAAAATGCTATGGAATACAAAAGTACATATTCTGCTGTCAATAAAATGGGGTTCTGTACAACGCCTTCTGCTCCATAAGCTGAATAACTGAGCATCACCAAAAGAGACCATACCAATGGAAATTTATAGTTGGTAAACACCGATAGGATCAATAAGAAACTAACATACCAAGGATGCACTGTTGTTGCCAACCCATAATAAATCAGCAAAGCAAATAAAATACCAACAACAACGTCTAAATCTGACCTGTAAGACTTTAATAAAGCCAAAACTAAAACACCAATTCCAGCCAATGAAGAAAGAATAGAGCCCACAACATAAAAACGTGAGTCGCCCATATCCTCTAAAGCAAAATTGACCAAGAAATTGTATAGACCACTATTAAATTGGAAGCGCACAAAATATTCATTTATACTTTCCATCATATTTGAAAAGTAGAGTTCATTCAGTAATATTCCACCAACAGCCAAAACGGTAAATCCAGTTAAAGCTGCAAAACCGATTGCTCGTCTCCATTTGAGCTTTTTAAAAAAGAAAGGAATAAACATCAACGGAATTAATTTGATCTGTATCGCCAAACCAAGAAATACAGCCCCTATACCCCATTGATTTTTAAGAACAGCATAGAGCGCTACCAAAAAGAAAAATATCATAACACCTTCAAAGTGCAGGTTTCCCGTAAATTCTATTAAAATGAACGGATTTAGCGCATACAACCAAATCACATGAGGCGATAAACCAAAGTGTTTCGCAATTTTTCGACCCATAAAAATGACACCAATATCCGCCAAAACGACAAAGACTTTGAGCACAATTGTATTGACCATGATATTGTCTGAAATAAAAGCGGCAATAACAAAAAAGAACTGATTAAGCACAGGGTAACAACTGTAGTGCTCTTGTGATAATTCACCCATTCCATGGTATAAAATGCGCAAATAGTGATCACTGTAAATTTCTTTTGGTACTCCGTTAACTGAAATATACTGATGTAAGGCATCATTAGGCGTATATTGAAAAGGATTAATTCCATTCAACAGCAATTCACCATCCCACAAAAAACGATAAAAATCATTCGACAATTCGGGAGCGGCAAAAAGCAGGATCAAACGCAAAATAATCGCGAGTATCAGAAAATGAATAAATTTCCATTCTTGTCGATTTAACCAGAGGACATAAAAAAGTCCAAATAATAAGATGTATTGCCCAATAAAAAATGTAAAATTTTCACGTGCTGTAAAATAAGCAATGCCGCCTATTAGAGCGGCCATCAATACAGCTATTAACAAAGCTCGGACTTGTAAAAATCGTTTGGATAGCGCCATAATCTAATCATCCATATTTTTAGTGATTGTAAAAATCCACATTTTATCGCAATTAGAACTAAAAAAAATTTATTTTTGCACCAATATTTATTAGGAAAATGGCAAAAAAGAAAACCGAAGCACAGCAAGAGGAGTTGGATCAGTTAACATCAACTGAGCGTTTTATCGACAAATACAAGAAACCGTTGATCATTGGTGGTAGTGCAATCGTTGTGATTGTATTGGGAATTGTTGGTTATCAGAAATTGGTTGCTGAACCACATGAAGAAGAGTCGCTTGACGCTTATTGGAACGCTTTTTATGAGTTTGAAAACGATTCATTAAACCTCGCGGTTACTGGAAATGAAAATTTCGACGGCATGGAAGATGTCGCTGATGAATATGACGGAACTTCAGGAGGCGATATCGCTCATTATACGATGGGTATTGCTGCTATGAAGAACGGAGACTTTGAGTCTGCTCTAGAAAGTTTTGAATCTTGCGGTTTTGAGGATGTTGTGCTAGGAAGTATGGTGATCGGTCTGCAAGGTGATTGTTATGTAGAATTGGATGATTACGAATCGGCTGTTGATCGTTATGAGGAAGCTGCATCTCGAGAAGAAAATGAATTCACTACTCCAATGTATCTGAAGAAAGTTGGTTTAGCTTATGAAGCACTTGGAAAAAATGATGATGCACGAGAAGCGTATCAAAAAATCAAGGATAACTGGGAAAACAGCACTGAAGGTCAAGATATTGAAAAGTATTTGGCGCGTGTAGGAGGTTAATCCTTCAAAGACCATGGCTACAGCTGGAAAAAATCTATCATTTTACGAAAAAGGATCATTGCCTAATGGTAAGGACTTTAGAATTGCCATCGTTGTTTCTGAATGGAACGATGATATTACTTCTAACTTACTAAAAGGGGCCTTGGAAGCACTCACTGAAAATGGCGTGCTGCGTGAGCATATTCTAATCAAAAACGTTCCAGGTACTTTTGAATTACCACTCGGTTGTCAATTTGTATTGGAACACGATACAGACCTAGATGGCGTTATTGCTATTGGTTGTGTCATTCAGGGGGAAACTAAACATTTTGATTTTGTTTGCCAAGGTGCCACGCAAGGTATCATGAATGTTAATCTAGAATACAATACACCTGTTTCTTTTTGTGTATTGACCGATAATATCAAACAGCAATCGATTGATCGTGCTGGAGGTAAGCATGGCAATAAGGGGACTGAATGTGCTGTGGCCTTGTTGAAAATGATCGGTTTACAGAACGAATTGGAGAAATAACGAATTATTCGCTCAAATGTTAGGATTATTACTCATATACTTTATTGGAAAAGCATTTTATGACCTCGCTTTAAAATACGAAAAAAACAAATGGGTTTTTGCTGTATTGGGAGTGGTAACATATTACGTAGGCACAATTGGCGGTGGATTCCTCTTCGGCTTAGCGCATATTATGGGCTGGATGAATATTAACAATATTTCTGACATCGCTCTTGGATTAATGGCCTTACCAATAGGTTTACTCTTTGTTGTTGCGCTTTATCAGATTCTCAAAAGAAACTGGAAAAGTCAAACAGAAGAAAGACGAGAATCATCGGAGCTTTTGGATGAAGATTTAATTCAATAATGCACCATCACATTTTCAACTACCTGAATAAGCGTATTCTAAAAGCTTATTAACATGTGGTTCTAAAAAATGTTGAATACTTCTCATTTTTAATTCTCAAAAAACAAGGCGAGCTTCCAATTTTACATTACCTTTGCTTCCCGTAGTTACAAAACAAGAATTATGTCCAATTCAACTAAGTATATTTTTGTAACCGGCGGGGTTACTTCATCTCTCGGTAAGGGAATTATATCAGCATCTTTAGCGAAATTATTACAAGAGCGTGGTTATACTGTCACGATTCAAAAACTTGATCCCTACATCAATATCGATCCGGGTACGTTAAACCCATACGAACATGGAGAATGTTACGTAACAAACGATGGTGCTGAAACCGACTTAGATTTGGGACATTACGAACGTTTTTTGAATGTACCAACTTCACAATCCAACAATGTAACTACCGGACGAATCTACCAATCGGTCATGGACAAAGAACGCCGAGGTGAATTCCTTGGTAAAACGGTTCAAGTCATTCCGCATATCACCAATGAAATCAAAGAACGGATTCAGATTTTGGGTAAATCTGGCGATTATGAAATCGTAATCACGGAGATTGGTGGAACAGTAGGCGATATCGAGTCCTTGCCTTATATAGAATCGGTTCGTCAAATGATGTGGGAATTCCCAGATGACTGCTTAGTTGTTCACTTAACCTTGGTTCCATACCTGGCCGCTGCGGGAGAATTAAAGACAAAACCAACGCAACATTCCGTTAAAGCCTTATTAGAGGTTGGAGTTCAACCCGACATCTTAGTTTGTCGTACAGAACATCCATTGGATAATTCAATTCGGAAAAAAATTGCACGTTTTTGCAATGTAAATCCAACAGCCGTCATTGAATCGATTGATGCGGACTCCATTTATAAAGTGCCCCTATTAATGCAACACGAGGAGCTAGATAAAGTGGTTTTGCAAAAACTCGATTTACCGGCAAAAGGTGCAATTGAATTAACAGCGTGGAAAAATTTCCTTGATCGTATCGAAAATCCTAAACGAACAGTAAAAATCGGTTTGGTTGGAAAATACATCGAATTAAAAGATTCTTATAAATCTATTGCCGAAGCATTTGTGCATGCCGGCGCATTCAACGAATGTGAAGTTGATCTAAAATGGATTCACTCAGAAAAAATAACATTAGACAATGTCGCTGAAGAATTAGGCGAATTGGATGGTGTATTAGTTGCACCTGGATTTGGTTCTCGCGGAATTCGTGGAAAAATTACGAGTATTCAATATGTTCGTGAGAACAATATTCCATTCTTTGGTATTTGCCTAGGTATGCAATGTGCTGTTGTGGAATTTGCCCGTAATGTCATCGGCTGGAATGATGCACATACCACAGAAATTTCAGAAGATTGTGACCACCCAGTGATTACAATTATGGAGGAACAAAAGAAAATTATGGATATGGGTGGAACCATGCGTTTAGGAGCATACAAATGCAAACTGAGTGCTGGCTCACATGTAGCTGAAGCCTATAACCAAGAGGTGGTAAAAGAACGTCACCGTCACCGTTATGAGTTCAACAATGAATATATGGCTGAATTCGAAAAGCATGGAATGATCGCCACTGGTAAAAATCCAGAGACTGGATTGGTTGAAGTTGTTGAAATACCAGAACACCCTTGGTTTGTAGGTGCTCAATTTCATCCAGAATACAAGAGTACGGTTGAAAACCCTCACCCATTATTCATAGCTTTTGTAAAGGCTTCTATGAGGAATGCGGAATAATCAAAAAAAATCAATTTCTTAAAATATGGATTGATCTCGTTCGTCAGCAGATGGAAATGAGTATTAATTCATGCTAAACAATAGGGATTCAATCAAGAATAAATATTAGTTTTGTACCTCCTTATAAGTCAGGGAATATAATTATAAGTAAATGGACAAACGATCACTCTTAGGACTTCTTATCATCGGCGGAATACTTTTCGCTTTTAGTTTCTTCAATGCCAACGAAGTTGCGGAAGATATAGAAACAGCAAATAACCAGTCCTCTGATTCAACAGAGACATTTCAAGAAGCTGATTCAAATCCAGCTGTTGATACCCTAGCTATTATTGAAGACGAAGATCCGATGTTAAACCTCATTCCAAAAGTGAATGAAGAAGGAAAACAATTTACGGACTCATTTGGAGCACCTATTTTCATTGACACACTATCTGGTTTAGAAACGGCTATAGCAGATTTCACAGTTCCTCAAATTAGTGAACCGAAAAACAATGCTCCAGAGGAGATTGTATCTATTGAGAATGATTTAATCCGCGCTGAAATCTCTAATAAAGGAGGACGATTAGTCGGTGTTTATTTAAAAGAATATAAGACATATGATGCTTTCTTAAACGAGAAAGCAGAATCGTTACAATTATTCGATGACCAATCAAGTTTTGGGATTACGTTTTATGACGGGGATAAAAAGAAAAACTCTGCGGATTACGATTTTAAATTTGTAAAATCAACGCCAAACAGTGCGATTGTTGAAATGATCAATCCTGCAGGACAACGTGTTATTTATAATTACAGCTTGGCTGAGGGTAAATACGACATGGACTTTGATATTTCATTCAAAGGATTTAGTGATCGTGATGCCAAGGACTTAGCTTTAGAATCAGACTTTAAATTATTGTCTACTGAAAAGCATTTACCTTCTGAGCAACGTGTAAGTACAGTATTCTTCAAATACAACGACGATGATTATGATTATTTGTCAGAAGCGGGTGATGATGAAGAAGTACTCGAAGC
>Ga0181563_10000483_pt1 | contig 37635 bp, 22 predicted proteins | sample 011ome_25_FD_133759 | JGI IMG/M metagenome (GOLD analysis project Ga0181563, IMG submission 133759) | Coastal salt marsh microbial communities from the Groves Creek Marsh, Skidaway Island, Georgia - 011512CT metaG (megahit assembly) | ecosystem: Environmental > Aquatic > Marine > Intertidal...
CATCGAAGTCATCTGTGCGATCACGGAAGGGGTTCCTGTGATTGATATGGTCAGGGTGTATGAAAAAGTTCGTGCGAGTAACTCGGTGCTCATCGGACCGAATTGCCCTGGTGTGATTACCCCTGGTGCTTGCAAGATCGGCATCATGCCCGGATACATCCACCAGCCGGGTAAGGTTGGTGTGATGAGTCGCAGTGGGACGCTGACTTACGAGGCGGTTTGGCAAACCACCAATCTAGGGCTCGGACAAAGTACCTGCGTTGGGCTTGGTGGAGATCCAATTGTCGGGACCAGTTTCATCGATCTGTTGAAGCGTTATCAGGATGATGATCAAACCGAGGCTATTTTAATGATTGGAGAAATTGGCGGTTCTGCTGAAGAAGAGGCTGCTGCGTTTGCAAAGACGCACGTGACCAAGCCCGTTGCAGCATTCATTGCCGGACGCACCGCGCCTCCCGGAAAGAGAATGGGTCACGCTGGTGCGATCATCAGCGGAGGGAAAGGAACTGCAGAGGAAAAAGTGGCTGCCCTCGAAGACGCAGGAATCGTCGTCGCTCCTACGCCGGCTGATATGGGTGACGCCGTCTTAAAAGCGATTGAAAAAGCAAGTTGATAACAAAAACGGTTGTCGATCATCCATGTACGTTACGCGATGCAGTTTCACTGTATCGCGTTTTTTATTCTGGCTTAGCTCGGATGGATGCGATGCAGCAATGCGTTGGCGTAGTATGCCAGTAAAATACCTCGCGCGGTCCAGCCAATGGTTCTGATCCAATTTGTAGAGACGAGCGATCGATAGCTTGCCGAGTCGAATCCCTGAAGAAGACGTTGATGTGCTGGGATTTGAAGTGCTACGGTGGAAAGCCAAATGACCAGAACAAGTCCAAGGCCAATCCAAGCAGCAGATTTTGGGAAGTATGGCGGGGTCATCCAGAGTAGTATGACAGCCGTGGCAATCTCAATGAGCATCGGAAAACCGACGATGGGTGTGATCAGCCGATTATGCTCTGCTTCGTAATGTGCGAAAGCATCGGCCCCGACTCGATCGAATAGGTTGTAGTGGACAATTTGTACCATCCAAATGAGTCCAACCATGTACCACGTCGAAATTAGATTCAGCAAAAACAGAGCGTGGGATGACATGAATCAACTTTTGTTAAATTTCAGAGGGTTTTCGGTATAGTCCGAGTGAGTATCGGAATAAATCGCTTAAGTCTGTAAACCGGAAAGAGTAGTTGGATTCCAAGAGTTTACTTGGAACGACTCGAGCACTGCTCAGCAGCAAAGCGTCCGCCATTTCGCCAAGACCGATTCGAAGGCCTGCAGCGGGGGCTGGGAAAATGGCTGGGCGACCCAAGGCCTTGCCGAGTTGTCGCACAAACTGACGATTCTGAGTTGGATGAGGCGACACAAGATTGACTGGACCATGCAGGGTTTCACGTTGGATGCAGTGATAGATCGCACCGATTGCATCATCAAGTGAAATCCAGCTCCACCACTGTTTACCCGACCCGAGCGAACCGCCGAGTAGCTTTGCGGGGGTGAGCATTTTCTGAAGTGCACCTCCTTTCGGGGAAAGGATGATGCCAAACCGAGCGTGGATAACCCGAATACCAGCGTCAATCGCGGGCTGACAGGCTTCTTCCCACTGCTTTCCGACATCCGCTAGGAATCCGCAGCCCGTTTGTGAAAGCTCACCCATCGCTGAACTCTCGTCTAAGATCTCGTCTCCCCTTTCTCCGTAGATGCCTGTGGCGGATGCACAGACCAGTACCTTGGGGGGATTTTTTCGAGAGGCGAGGAGTTCACAAAGTTGTCGCGTTTTTGAAACGCGACTGTCTCGGATTTCGGCTTTCAGATTGGCGTTCCAGCGACCCGACGCAATCGATTTTCCAGCGAGGTGAACAACTGCGTCCATGTTTTCCAATGTTTGTTCATCCGGAGTATCCAGCCACGGCGAATGTTCCGATGGCAAACGTTTTTCACCGCGAATAATCGGATGGATCTGATGACCAAAGAGTCCGAGCATGCTTGATAGAGCTCCACCCACTAAACCATTACTACCAGAAATTGCAATTCGAAGCGGAGTTGGTTCGTAGCTGGAGTAGAGTTTCAGATCATCGTGCGTGATTCGGTGTCGATAGGCAAACATTGCTTCAATTGTTTTGCGTGCTTTGCCTGCTCCAAAGGTATTGCCCAAAAAACCAAATGGCAGTCGATAGCTGATTTCATCGCTAAGTTGACTTAAAAACGGTGCATGATTTTGATTGATCGTTTCAAATGAATGTCGATGTTGCCAGTACGCGAACGGCCCAGAGACTTGGTGGTCACAAAAAAGTGTAGGTGGTTGATATTCCGTATGTTCGGCTACCCAACGCACAGGAACTCCGAGGATCGAGGTTCTTAGGATCACGCGACTGCCTACTTCGAGTGAGCCATCACTCTTCTCGACCGTGACCGATTCCCAAGGCGGAACCAAACGATTCAGAGCACCTCGGCGATCGTGGTAATCAAAGGCAGTCTGAGCAGGGACGGTCAGTCCCTGCGTGGCGATGTATTGGCGGCAATTTGCCATGTTTGATTTGCTTTTTGGTGGCGAGGCGAGCTGCGAAATCGGTTCCCAACCCTGTATTTTGCGTGCGAGTCAACCGCTGCACTCCACCGCTGCACCTCGGCCATGATTTTGACCGAGCAAAGTCAGTTTCACACAATCACGATTTTTATTGGCCAAAATTAGATTGGCAAAGAGAATCACTTCACCGCTAACGTGGTATCCGCTAAGCGAGGATTTCCGTGATGGCTCGGCCTTCGCTGCGCTTCATCGGTCGACCGATTGGGGTTTGGTATTCGAAATCGGGCGTCATTCCAAGTGCCGTGTAGATGGTGGCGTGCAGGTCTCCGATCGTCACGGGTTTGTCCACGTGATCGAGCGAGTTTCTGGTTTCCAGATTAGGTTCTGGCGAGGTTCCACCGTAGACTCGGCCCTCAGCAACGCCGCAGCCGGCAAGAAGCATCGAGAATCCATGTGGCCAATGATCGCGTCCTTCTGCGGGATTAATGTTTGGAGTTCGGCCGAACTCTCCTCCGCAGAGGACAAGTGTTGAATCAAAAAGATTCCGTTCTTTGAGAAGATTGATTAAGGATGCAAGAGCTGGGTCGAGGGCTTCGCACCCAGCGGCTTGTAGTCGATGATTGGTGACATGCGAGTCCCAGCCACCTAGTGTGACTTCAATGCAACGTGCTCCTGCTTCCAGAAGCCTTACCGCCGCTAAGCATCCACGTCCGAAAGGAGTATCACCAAAAGCGTCCCGAACGGTCTTTGATTCCTCGGTAACATCGAAAGCATCCAGTTGATCACTGGACATCATTTTTAACGCAGCATTGGTCGCGGTTTCGTGCAGCGTTCGATTCATCTCGAGTTTTTGCAGCCTACCTCGCCGGAATTCTTCCTCGACCACAGAGTAGAGATCGTCAATACGCTGGGTACTTCGCGTTGTGGAAACACGGCTGCGGATATCAGGTACTGGCCTAGCAGGATCACCTACTTTAAAAGCGTTATGTTCAGCACCTAAGAATCCACCGACAGCCGACTTGTTACCCGAAATGATGGAAATGTGTCTCGGTATATCTGCGATTCCATGGTCTTCGTGGCACAACACGGCGCCTATCGAAGGATGAATAAGCGTAGGGTCGGGTCGGTAACCAGCTTTGATGTTGTAGACTGCCCGTTCATGATCACCTTCCTTGCTGGTGAGGCTGCGAATTAAGGATGCGTGATGCATGATTTCCGCTGTTTGTGGGAGCAGTTCAGAAATCATTAACTCTGGTACGGTTGTCCTTATCGATTTGACCTCACCTCCGAAACGACCGCCGGGATGAGGATCAAATGTTTCCCACTGGCTTGGTCCACCCTCGAGCCATAGGAGGATCACATTTTTGGGCGATTGTTTTTTTTCACGAGAATCCGAATCTTCCTCCGCAAAGGCCTTGGAAATTGTCGACAAAATGGTCGCCGTAGCACCTGATGCAAGGAGCGATCGTCGCGATAAACCGTGCGTGTTTGAATCGCAAAGGAAGGCTGATCGACCACCGAAAAGTGGGTAGGTGGATTTTCTGGGAGTCATCATCTTGGATTGAAAGTTGCGTTATGAAAGAACGGTAATCTTGGGAGTTTAGATCAGAGTGTCGGATGACCTTTTGGGTTTTGCGGCCAATGACTCCTATCAGCCAAAAAAGATAGATGCGGATTCAAAAGGATTGAATCTTCTATCACCGTCGCCGAACGATAGGGTTTCAGGATTTACAGGTTTGGTGCATTTAGTGGTTCCACGTGAGTTCACTACTATTGGTAAGTACCCACATGAGATCTTCGATCGCTTGACCGCGATTTTTACTGTGTTTTAATCTCTCGAGGAATCGCTCCTTTTCTTTTTCTGATGGCAGGCGATTGAGAACACACAAGTAAGCATTGTCGATTACGATCGCGTCATCTTTAGCGAACATGGCTAAGTGCGCTGTCGTATTGAGTACAGGATTTGACTCAACGCTTTCTCGAACCATTTTGCCGTTCATCATGAGTAGTCGCTGGGTGATGGTCACATGTTCTGACTCGAATTCGTCTTCACCTCGATCACCGTAGCGTTGAACAAACTCATTGGTTGCCGTGACTTGCTGAAATTGGACCACAAAAGATGAATCGCGATCCGTCTTTTTAATTCGCGATGCTTGAATGATGGATCCTGCCACCTGTTCCGGGCGTAATTGAATTAAGGGGAAGACTGCGAATTGAGATTCGTGTTCTTCCGTAACCGGAAAGTCTGCTCGACTGTCAACGCGAAATGCTTTTAGCGATGTAATCACCGTAATCAATCGCCGCATGTCAAAATTATTCGCAACGAAGTCTTGTGCTAGATAATTAAGTAGCGGGTGGATTTCACTGTCCAACGGTAGATTGTCAACGGATTCACCAATCGGCTTGCCAAAAATTAATGCCCATAGATGACTCACTGCGGAGCGAGCTGCTTGATGATTTTTTGGGTGAGTTACCCAATTCGCTAAGCGTTTTCGGGGATCTACCGAGTCGTCTAGTAGTTCTTCGTCGTATGGAACCTTGGGGTCAACCTCTACTTTCTTGTCGCTGTCGAGGTATTGATATTCATAGTCGCTCTCTCCGCTTTTAATGCCTTGTAAGCCATTGGTTTTGGCGCCGGTAAAAAATGCAGCGAGTTGGTGAAAGTCTTGCTGTTTGCCTTCGCGGCGTTTGTTTTGATCTCCTAAGTTCACATTTCCTAGGAAGTCATCGTGGCACTGCATGCAATCGATTCTTAATCCAAGAAATACCCTTGCTGTTCTCGCAGCGAGCCGCACAGGGTCAGCCTTTCCATCATTGCTGTCGAACGTTGCCGTGTAAAAATTGACTTCAGGTCGGTCCGTCCAAAGTCCCTCGGCTGTTATAAGTTCCTTGACAATTTGGTCGTAAGGACGGTTTTCTGAAATGGCTTCGGCTAGCCAGATTCGAAAGCGACGGCGACGGTATGCAATGAATTGACCGCCGTCGGTGCCAACCAGGTATCGAGACCATCGTTCAGCCCAATAGTGATGATGACGAGAATCGTCGAGCAGGTTTTGTAGATGAATGTTGATTCGATCGGTTTCGACGCATTGCTCGAGGTCCCGTATTTCCTCAAGTGATAGACCGTTACCGACTAAAGCCAGCGAAAGCCTTCGGCAGATCGTCAACCAATCTGCTTCTTGGGCCAACTGGAGTCCAGCTGTTTTCAAGTGGTTCGCGTGAATCTCATTCGCTTCGGTCACGGAAAGTTGAAGCTTTTCGATTTGGTCAACTGACCAATGATTTGTTGCTGTCGCAGCAACCTTTGACTTCGTAGCTTGGGAAAGATCGCCGACGGTCCGAGTGTCGTTGACTGGATTTGCGGTGAGTGGTTCGTTTCGTCTCGACCCGTCAGATAGCCCTGAGGTTAGGTAATGAAATGTCGCAGCAATCAGAATCCCCAGCCAAGTCCATCGAACGATTCTTCGAAAGAACTGTCCGAGTAGACGCATCTTAACTTGCCTTGCTTTGGTCCGGAACGAAACACTTATCTGTAGTGTGTACTCGAAAATTGTAGCTTTTTTGCATTCACACGGAGTGCACTTTTCTTGAATTATCTGTCCATGACCGGTAGGTCGACTTTGCTGCCTGACTCGATGGATAACGTCGCAGCATCAATCATCCGCTGAGTGTCGATTGCTTGATTTTGCAGATGCCTTAGAGGTTCGCCGCTGACGAAGTTTTTTATCATTTGCTGCTCTTGGTTCCCTTCAAAGCTGTGACTCTGAACCTTTCCAGAAGCCTCATGAATCCAGCAGCGGGTTGGCCGATCATGCCAAGGACGGGTGAAGTCGTCACAAATAAGTGAGGCGGCGCTACCTGCGACTTCGAACCATTTTCGAGTTGCAGCATCGTACCCGCAAGATATGGACGCGGTTACATCGTTTTCAAACCACAGCATCGCGTTGACTCTTTGCGTCACACCCTCCTTGACGATGGCATCAGCGTAGATGCTTCGAGGCATTTGCCGCATAAAGAATCTTGTGAAGCCAAAGATGTACCAGCCAAGATCTAGCAGGCATCCTCCACCAAGTTCCGGTTGCAGGCGATGGTCGTTGGATTGAAATGGCTGATAAAAAGATAGAGCGGCACTCAGGTGGCTGATTTTTCCGAGCGATCCTTCTTTTAGCCAGTTGGCGAAGGATTGGGTTCTAGGATGGTGAAGCCAGCCAGTGGCATCCAGCCAGCGATTCTTTTGAAATGCGGCGTCAATCGCCTCCATTTGCGCTGAGTTCAACGCGAAGGGTTTTTCACAGAGAAGGTCTTTTTTGTTCTCAGCGGTCGCGATTGCGAATGGATAATGAAGCGACGGTGGTAGCGCGATATAGATCGCATCCACGTCCTCGCGTTGGATTAAATTTTCGTATCCTTGTACGAATGCCGGTATCCCATGTTGATCTGCACACCATTTTGCACGGCTGATTTCGCGACTCGCAATTGCGGTGACTTCCACTTCGTCGATTGATTGTAGATCCGCGATCAATCGTCGGGTGATTCGCCCAGTTCCGAGCACTCCAAAACGTCTTTTTGATGGCGTGAATGTCTTGTCTTTTTCAGGCATTGCTAGTTGAGATTACTTTTGGGTGAGCAGATAGTCAGTCACGTGAGCGATTTCTTGATGGGTAGCATTCGCGACATTCGATTGGCTTAACTAGAGGGTGGTAGATTCTTGAATGCAGACTTTTTTCCGTGTCTGAATCTGATTTACCCAAACTTTGTTTGACCTTGCGACTTTGCGATGCCGGTAGGATTGGGAAAGCAGATTTGTTTCGTTGAAATACGTTAGCGTGACGGAAACCTAATCCGCATTTTTAATTCGGCTCAATCCTAGTTTCTAACTATAGCGAATACCTTTTTAACCGCCTCAATGCTAGGTGGTCTGCAGGCAGTCGGCATCAAATAGTATTCCAGCTATTTCAATGTTGTTAAACGGTTCGCATTCAAAGCTGAATCTTGGATTATCATATTGATACAAGCTTTCGTGCGATTTTATTAATTGAAAAGAGCTCAGCGATGACGCTCTCCTCGTGCCTGCATCTCTAAAAATGCTTCCATGAACAAAACTGCTTCGGATGATTCGCAATTCCGAAATCCACCTACCACGACGATCGGGATTCTCAAGCAACTCGGGCCGGGTTTGATTGTCGCGGGGTCGATCGTTGGATCGGGTGAGCTCATCGCCACCACTGCCGTCGGTGCGGAGGCTGGTTTCACGCTTATGTGGCTGATCATCGTTGGCTGCATGATCAAAGTTTTTGCTCAAGTGGAGTTTGGAAGATACACATTGATACACGGCCGCACGACCCTGGATGGCTTGAATGAGGTGCCTGGTCCTCGTTTTCGAGTGAACTGGATCGTGTGGTATTGGCTAGTCATGTTCCTCGTTTCTTTGGCACAGCTTGGCGGGATTGTTGGCGGAGTTGGTCAGGCGGTAACGATCAGCGTGCCACTGACGGAAACCGGTAGGCAGCGAAATCAGTATCAGGAGTTGATGATCGAGAAGAGCGTCACCGAAAGCTTGATCACGCAGCACCGGTTAGATTTCGGTGAACGAGATAGTGAGGTTGTTTCGAGACTCCGCGAGCGATTTGATCTGCTTGATACATTGATCGAGGAAATAGAGTCGCCGTATCGATCGTCTGCCGAATACCAGCAAGCCGCTGTCGGATTGAATCAAGCGATTACGAGCCAGATCGCAATCAATAATTCGCAAGATATTTCGTTGACGCAGAAGAGGCAGGTTGCGGAACGTCTTCTCCGCGCTGAGAAGCTAGAAAAGTCATTGCGAGGTCCGCCGAAATCACATGATGAAATTTTATGGGCGACTCTCGTCACCGGCGTCAGCGTGGTGATCCTAGTGCTGGGACGTTATCGGATGATTCAAACCTTCTCAACCATTCTGGTCGCAGGATTTACATTTGTGACCATTGGGAATCTGATCCATTTGCAAACCTTACCCGAGTGGCGAGTGAGTTGGGACGACTTGGTTCATGGGATGAGTTTTCGAGTACCACGCACGGCCCAAGGACTTTCAACGGCGCTCATGGCTTTCGGGATCATTGGCGTTGGTGCTAATGAATTGGTTCAGTATCCGTATTGGTGTTTGGAGAAAGGCTATGCGCGTTGGGTAGGGCCTAGAGATGATTCGGATCAGTGGGCCAGTCGTGCTCGCGGTTGGTTGCGGGTGATGCATTGGGATGCATGGGCATCGATGTTGGTCTACACATTTGCGACAGTTGCTTTCTACCTGTTAGGTGCCGCAGTTTTGAAGAGAGCGGGTTTAAATCCAGAGGGATCGGAGATGGTTCGTACTTTGGCGCAAATGTATGTTCCCGTGTTTGGTAAAGCCGCGCACGTCATTTTCCTAGTTGGCGCTTTCGCGGTCCTCTACTCAACATTTTTTGTCGCCAATGCTTCTCACGCTCGCGTGTGTGCTGACGCGATGAGGGTTTTTGGTGTTTCAGACGGTTCCAAGCGTGCAGCAAAGTTTTGGGTTGTTTTCTATAGCGTATTGCTTCCAGTCGTGTGTCTGGTTGTGTATGCCTTCGTGCGAGCTCCAAAGCAATTGGTTTTGGCAAGTGGATTGATGCAAGCGATCATGCTCCCCATGTTGGCTGTTGCTGCTTTGTATTTTCGTTATCGTCGTTCCGATCAACGATTAATGACATCGCTTGTTTGGGATTTGGGTTTATGGGTTTCGAGTGCTGGTCTTTTCTTGGCCGGGGGATGGGCTTTCTGGGATAAGATTACGTTCAATTATTGAAAAGTTCATCCGAAAAGAATGCCTTTGCCTGTTTGATTGCGCGATTGTCGTTAGCATGGTAGCGACGCTAGATCACCTATTTTCGTTGGTCGATGTACTAGCTGTTACGTGCTTCCCTTGTCTCTATTTGGACCGCCACGCTCCATGACTTCCATTCGTGCGCTCGACACAACGATCGAAGTCATCACTCCTGAGAATATTTCGTTCGATTATCAGTTGGCGGGTCCATTTCGAAGGCTTCCAGCGTATTTGATTGATATCGTCTCGCGTTGGTGTTTGATCGTCTTGTTCGTTTTGCCTCTGTATTTATCAAGTCTTTTTTTTGATATTTTTACGATGCGAAACTTGGTGACGCTTCCTTTTTTTGTTGCAGTAACGCTCCTTGTTTATTTTGTGATCAGTTGGTTCTATGGCACTCTCATGGAAACTTATTTCAATGGTCGCACGATCGGGAAATGGATCACGGGGATTCGTGTCATCGAAGTAGATGGGCGTCCGATTACAGGAAGGTCTGCACTTCTTCGGAATCTCCTCAGGATTGCTGATTTGGCGCCGATGTACGCCATCAGCAATGTTGCTGAAGGTGTTCCGCCAATTTACATGATTCCGACTGGCATGGTCGGACTAGGAACGATGATGTTGACACGTCGAATGCAGCGTCTTGGTGATTTGGCTGCAGGTACAATGGTTGTCATCGATGAAAAACGGTGGCGCATCCCAGTTGAGACGGTTGATGATCCTCGAGTTCCGGCGCTGGCGACTTATCTGCCGGCAGATCTTAGGATTTCCAGAAGTATGGCTCGCACCTTGGCCGTTTATGTGGACCGTCGAGGAGCGATGGCACCAACGCGGCGTCGAGAGATAGCACGCCATTTAATCGATCCTATTCTTGAAAAGGTCGGTTTTCGACCAGAGATTGATCCAGATCTGATGATGTACACGCTTTACTATCACGCCTTTCTTCGAACGGAGGTCGCGGTCAGTGATACTCAGGATCAAGTCGATCTGGGGGTCTTGCGAGGGCACAGTCCACTGCGTACTTCGTCTGTTGTTTGTAAGCACGACAACGACGCGATGCCGGTTGAGCGTTCATCGCATGTGAAATCGGAGCCCTCGGACATCGATCCAGCAAAATCGTTGCAAGTTAAATCACGGGAGGAACGGCCGTGAGAATTGCAAAACGCATGAAAGACCGACAGCCTCAGTGGGAAGAGCTAGAGCGTCTTTGCGATGCAATGGAGTTGCGAGGTAAGACCGATAAAGCTCTCGGTGGATCCTACTCGGGTGCGGAAGGAATACAACGCTTCGCCTCGCTTTATCGATCCGCATGTGCGGACTTGGCATTAGCGGATGCGTATCAACTGCCACCCGCAACGGTTGCGTACCTACATCGACTCGTTGCCCGTGCTCACAATCAATTGTATCGGGCAAATCGCGTTGATTTTCGTAGTTGGATCGACGTTTTATTTGTCGAGGCGCCAAAGCGGATATTTGCTGACCCCTGTGTTCGTGTTTCAGCGATTGTTTTCTTTGGACTTTTCTGTCTCTCCATGTATCTAGCGTTTCATGAGCAGCAGTTCCCGGGTTACGCAGAGGCAATGGCTGGTCAGTCGGCCCTTGAGCAAGCCGAGGATAGTTTCGAACAGCCATTGAATGCCAGCCTCGGTCATTACATCGTAATGTCCGGGTTCTATATTCAGCACAACACCGGAATTGGGTTGCGATGCTTTGCGTGGGGCATTCTCATTATTCCTTGTCTCTATGTTTTAGCCTCTAACGCCATTCAGTTGGGTGCGGTCTTTGGGTATATGGCAAGATCTGAGACTGCATCGGGCGATCACTTCTTTCAGTTCGTGACCGCGCATGGGCCTTTTGAGTTGACCGCGATTGCGTTATCCGCAGCGGCCGGATTACGACTTGGAATCGGGCTTTTTTATACTTCGGGGCTGAGCCGTATTGATTCCGTCCGTGTTAATGCATCGCGAGCCGTACCGATCATGGGGGCTTCCGCGATGTTGTTTGTGCTTGCCGCATTTACCGAAGGGTTTTTATCTCCATCGCCTGCGCCTTATGTCTTCAAGGCTTTTTGGGCGATTCTTTCATCGGGATTAATCAGCTTTTACTTTGTCATTCTTGGGTTTCATGATCAGCCAACATCTGATGTCCCTTCGGGGAAAGCCAAGGAGGATTGGGATGCAGCTTGATCAAACACAGCTTGTGATGCGTCCTCGATCACTTTCTGAGGTGGGTGATTTGACGTTGGCAATGCTTCGGAGTCATCCACGATTGATCCTGACCTGGTTTGTGATGGGTGCAGCATTGTGGGTGGTGTTGGACGCGCTGTTGTTGGCGTGGATTCCGCTACGTGAGTGGCAGCTTGGTTTAACCGATGATGAAGCGACGGTGGAGCTGTTGCGCTATGTGCTCTGGGTTGCGATTTTAATCCTTGTGCAAACGCCTATCGCGGGTTCCTTGTTGACCGTTGGTCTCGGGCGAGTCATTTTTGAGGAAGAAATGGGCTTGCGCGAAATGATAGGCGAGTGGTGGAGCCAGCGAAGAAGCCTGATTGAAATGTTTTTACTTCGCGGGCTAGTGTTGCCGTTAATGGTTTTGTTGTTAATCCGAATCGGATCGCCGTTTTCATTCTTGTGGGATGTTTTTTTCCCATTGTTAGTTCTTGTGGTTCAGTTTTTTACTCGAGGCATGAACCCTTTCGTGCCCGAGATCTTATTGCTCGAAAAATGCCCACTTCGTATCAGCAGGAAAGATTTAGAGAAAACGCGTGCGGTATCATTCTCCGCTCGATCTAGTCATTTGCATCGAAGTCTCGCAGGGGGAAATAGTGGACGCTTTATCATTCAAGGAGTCGTCAATCTTGTGCTCGCTGCCAGTATCTTCATGACGTTGATGTCTCTTCGTGGCGTGTTGCTGTTGCGTTGGGATTTTCTTGATTTGTTCGTCTTGTTGGTCTTGTTCCCAGTAAGTTTGTGGTTGGTTGCGGGGATCAGCGTTGTGGTAAGGTTGCTGCTCTACCTCGATACGCGGCTGCGACTAGAAGGCTGGGATGTGGAATTGTTAGTTCGAGCAGAGGTCTTGCGACAGTTTGGCTCCACTCACAATCCGACTCAAAAGAGCGTAGGTGAGCTGAAAAGTTCAGCTACTGATTACCGTTCTAACGATCGGGATTCCCTCTCGATACCTACTGCCACCGTTTCAGGAAAATCTGTACCACAGGATTCGGTAGGTTTGACGGCGGCTAGTCGAGCGGACGGAGGTGTTTAGGTGGCCTGGTTACATTCTTACACCTGTCTGCTTGTGAAAAGTCGATGGTTATTAATGGTTCTCGTTAGCCTCTTTGGTTTTTTGCCGTCGTTCGCTTACTGCGATGGACGGGAGCAAGCAGGCGGGCGCGGATCGTCGCCATCAAAGGGAGTGGTTGCTGACTCTTCGTGGTACGACGCTGAATCCAATAGTCTGTTGCCGATTCATGTTCACACAAATAAAGATGATTCGATTCACCGTGGTAGTCGTTGGCTACCGACGGCTGATCCTGTGCGGAACTCTAGTAACCCTGCGACTTACTCCACGACTTCTGGATCTAGTTGGCTTGACAACTCTCTTAATCTCACGAACTGGGTCGCTTGGTTGATATTGGCGATCGTGGTCGTTGGTACGGGTGTAACGGTCGCGTGGGTGCTGGGGAAAGGTAGTGTCGGCTCCAGCATCCTGTCTCGAAAGTCCTCCAACGCTCTCACTGCTGACGAGAGATTGCTGGAGAGAGTTCAGCATCTTCCCGAGGAATTGCGTCGTGAGAATCTCGATTACCGCTCGGAAACCGAGAAGTTGATGGAATCTGGAAAGTTTGATCAGGCCATTATTCTTTTACTTGCCTATCAGTTGTTGTTGCTTGATCGTGCTGCGTGCTTGCGGTTGAGTCGTGGCAAAACGAATCGTCAATATCTGAGAGAGATGCGGGTAGCGGATGCGACAGGGGAAGAGTGGTTTGCCCGAGTCATCAATCTATTTGAGAGTAGTTACTTTGGTCGCATCGAAATCTTTGAATCTGACTTCAGACGTTGTTGGCAGGAGAATGCGATGTTAGAGGGGAGATTGGCGAATCGCTTGGAGGCGAACGGATGAGGACTTGGGGATTCCTAATCGCATTGTTTGCCATCTTTCCGCTAGGTTGCGAAAGACTTCGGACGGATTACGGAGAGTCACGGGGCACCAATGGGCGTACTAGTTTGAACGGCTTTGGAGCATTTCGAGCCTCGTACGAAAAGGCTGGTTATCAAACACGTGATATGAGCCGATTAAGCAGTCGTTCTAAGTCGATTGATGCGATCGTCTGGCTTCCCAAGGTTCATCATTCGAATTCCGGCGAAGTGATAAGTTGGATGGAATCTTGGTTGTCGCAGGGAGGGCGTACGTTGGTATTCGTCGTGCCAGATAGCGGAAGCGAACGAGCCTACTGGGAGAATGCTGGGTCTTTGGCAGCGGTCGATCAACGACTGGAGTACAGGCGACGCAAGATGAGGGGTATTAATCAGCAAATTCAGTGGAGACTGAATCGTCGCAAATGGATTGTTGGCGGCTGGTTCGAAGTTTTGCCTTTTGAGCATCGTGAGCGAGTTGAAAGCATCGCCGGTCCATGGGTTGTTTCGAGCCAAGTTTCGCCGGCCGGTGACGAGCCGTTATATGAGACTGAGGGTGGCGATAAAACGATTTCAATTAACGGTTCATTAGACGAACATCGAGATTTATGGGTCGAGTACCGGATCCAAGAGTATGACGCAGCGACTGACCCCACGAGTACAAAACAAATCGCTTCGGCGAATCTAGACAATCAATATGCTGACACGGGGCCTGGGGCACTTTCTTCCCGGCGTCCTTCATTTCGGTTTGAAACTGTCGCCGATTTAAGTTCGAAAAAAATTAGTGCTGAATCAATGATTGAGAATGTTGAAGGTGAGCCACTCGTTGTTCGGTTGAGCTCGGAGGATTGGAAAGATTCGCAAATGTTCGTTGTATCAGGTGGGTCATTGCTGACCAATTATGCACTCACCGACACGTGGAATTGTCAGTTGGCAGATCGTTTGATTCTTTCGGGAAAAGCGGGGCGTTCGACCAATCCCGTCGTAGGGTTTTTGTCTTCCGATTGGATTCCAATTGTTGTTTCGGATAACCAGCCAAACCGTCCATCCAAAACCGGTATGGAAATGTTAACGCAGTGGCCTCTAAGTCTGATCACCCTGCACGGGATTTTTCTCGGAGGCGTCGTGTGTTTAATGCTGTTACCGATTCTTGGCAGACCAAGAAAACTTCATCGAGAAACACCAACTGACTTTACCCATCACCTCGATGCTGTCGGTAAATTGATGAAGCGAGCTAAGGGCGAAGTCTACGCAAGACGGCGGATTGAAGAGTATCGACGAGTGACGGGTGCCGAGTCGACGCACACCGAGCAAACGAGTGAAGATTCAGGTTGATCGACTTTCGGTTCGATTCATTTGGTGGAACTTTGCAAGGATGTCGCCAGCAAGCTGAGCAGCGTGGTGCAGAGTTCCGGTAGACTGTAGCAACGTATTAAAATTTTGATTCAACGCAGGTAGCACCGTGAGTAACGATTCTTCGTCCTTCTTCAATTCTTCGCAGGAGCCTTCCGATGATAGGTCGACTCCGGAGGCGAAGGGGCGCCTTGATGCCGAATCATTGATGCGAGTGAAGCAGCTTTATCGGTCGATTACAAACGAGATCGCAAAGGTCTACGTTGGGCAAGATGAACTCGTTCAAGGGACACTTGTTGCGTTGTTTTCAGGGGGGCATGTTTTGATTGAGTCAGTGCCCGGGCTTGGTAAAACGTTGTTCGTGCGCACGCTAGGAAGGGTTCTTGGATGTGATTGTGGGCGGATACAATTCACTGCGGATTTAATGCCCTCGGATATCACCGGCGCCCCTGTCTATGACATGCAAAAGTCGACATTTCAGTTTCGACCCGGGCCAGTTTTTACCCAGTTCCTACTTGCTGATGAAATAAACCGGTCACCGGCCAAGACGCACGCTGCACTGCTTGAGATCATGCAGGAATATCGTGTTACGGTCGATGGAACAAGCCATCAAGTACCTAAGCCTTTCCTCGTTTTAGCAACCCAAAATCCTCTTGAGAGCGAGGGAACCTATAGTTTGCCTGAGGCGCAACTGGATCGTTTTATGTTCAAGTTGCACTTAGGTTATCCCACTTCAGAACATGAAGCTGAAATCTTAAAGTTGCATAGCAGGCAGGTAGATTTGAATGTGAGACTGGAATCCGAGGTTGAGGTGATTGCTTCTCCCAAAGAGATTCTCGATGTGATATCAATTTGCAGTGACGTGCTTATCGAAGATTCGCTGGTGACTTATATCAACCAAATTGTGCGAACAACACGATCTTGGCCCGCGTTTTACATCGGTGCATCGCCCCGCGCCGGACTTGCTTTGATGCAAAGTGCACGGACTTTAGCGGCGTTCAACGGACGCGACTATGCTGTGCCCGATGATGTCGTTGATGTCGTTGTACCGGCATTACGTCATCGGGTGCAATTAACCGCAGAAGCAGAAATAGAAGGACGCTCGATTGATGAAGAGTTGTCATCTCTGTTAAGCAGTATCGAGGTGCCTCGCGACTAAACCTGCGCGAGGCAATCATCCCTCAATGTCGTGTTCTGTTCTGACCGCCCGATCTTGATTTAGGATTCGTCTGAGGGGCGAGTCGCTTCCACTGCCCATTTTCGACTGACTTCAATACGCTTTTTGCGTGGACCGTAAAGAAGTATTAGTCCATCTTCTCCACCTGCGATATGAAACAGTTGCTCGACGTCCGACTCCGTTATCAGGTTCATTGACTGGTAGTAGCGAACTTCCGCAAGGGTCCTCAGTGATCGGCTTGACGGTCCGGACATTAGATTGGCAATTCTGCGTTGCGCGACTTCTGCGCTCAACGCTGGCAAGTCAATCACTTTGATGTCACGATCAATCAAAGACCAGAGCGAACTTAGCTGATCGCTGACATACTCCCTTTCAGTCATTCGATTACTAGCAGCAAGTTGTTGTGATTCCAGGTTGTCCATACCTTTGGATGTAATCAGAAGGTGTCTTTTTCGACCTTGTGCATCAGCTGGAGGTGAAACTTGCATTAGTCTGCAGCGAGATACATTCTGCACGAGTCCTTCGCGGATTTGCTTGAGGCTAACATCAAAGTGTAGGATCAAATCGAGTTGCAATTCCTCTGCCACGGCGATTGCACTTTCACTGGAATCGACTTGTCCAATGTATGAAATGCCTGGAAGCCACATTGGCTGCAGTGGTTCACCCGAATCCAACAACGCATCGTTCAATTCAAGGCTCATTGTGGGATTCGTCGTCACAAAAGCCGCGGCAGCAGAGGCAAGATTGTTACCGAGATTTGCGGGGGCTTCGACTTGAACTGGAGGCGCGACTGCAGTGAAAAGGGATCCAAAGTGACCTTGAGCGAAACGCGTGTTGAATTCATCCGCCACCACCGCTTCGACTAAGCCTAGGTAATCTGTGAGTTCTTGTTTTGCGGAGTCGGAGAGCATTTTGCGTTCGGGGATGCTTGCCGTTGCCCCTGCGGATCCGCCATTTAATCCGCCGGGCATCCCCACTCCACCGCGACCGCCGGGCAGTCCAAGGCCGCCGAATTCGCCCATTTCGCCTTGCATTTGCATGTCCATCTCCATGTCCATCTGCATTTGCTCATCGCCGCCAGCGAAATCGTCTCTTCCCATCGATTCATCGAAACCACCGAAATCACCACCACCAAAACCTCCTGGTCCACGACCGCCCCCCGCAGCGAATCCTTGGGCTGGTCTTGCACCTTCTTTGATGGGTGAATTGTCTTGAACATCGTCACCGCGAACGGAGATCGATACGCCCCATCGAATATTCCACACCGGACGTTTGAGCAGTGAGCTGAATCGAACGTTTTGTAACTCACCACCCGCGTCTTCGTATTCAGTTGCCATGTGCGCAAACATTAGTTCCAAAGCCATCGGGTAATGACCTGCTTGGAACGCATTTTCCGCATCGCTTCGAAGAACAGGCCCGCTCTCGATGCTAATTTCTTGATTGGGGAAGAAAAGCCTAGACAGATCGGCCGATCCAAACATGGATGCAAATGCGGCGCCATAGGCATTCATTCCAGCACCAGATGCAGGGCCACCCGCTCCGGCCATGCCGACACCCGGGCCACCACTACCACCGTATCCATATCCCTGCATATCAGGATCGCTCTCCATTCCCGGATCGTTGTAACCGGGTAGGCCACCGCCTCGCGGTCCACCAAAGCCAGGGGCTTGGCCAAGACCGGGTGATTGTGGACCACCGAGTCCTGGCGGCGAGCTTGATCCGCCCGGGTAACCACGCATCTGCTGTCCACCGCTTGGCGGAGCACTCGAGCCTCCGCCGTAACCGGGAAGTGCGCTGCTTCCGCCGCCGCGACGCATCTGCTCGCCCGAGCCCGGAGGTGCACTCGATCCGCCACCATAGCCGGGTAACGAACTAGGGTCTCCTCCACCCTGGCGACGAGGTGGGCTCGAGGATTGACCGCTCCCGGACGGTTCACCTCCGACCTGTTGTCGGCCAAGCGTCTCATCGAGTCGCTGAGGCACACCGCTGAGACCCTGAGCAAAAAGTGTTGATGAATGGGGGCTTGTCAGTGCGATGCATGCGGGGATCAGGATATTTGCGAATCGCTTCATCATTATGCTACTGCTGTGATCGGATTTAGGGCTGATACGACTAAACAGGACGGACCATCTTGGTCATTCTACATTGCCAAATCTCGTCTATCTGTCTCAAGCCAGAGTTCGATCGCTTTGATGACGGATTCGACGAATTCTCCCAAGGGGGACACTTAGTGGAAAAAGTCAGAGTGATTTCTGGAGGCAACTGATCTCAAGAAAAACGCAGGCAGGGGGAAGTCAAGGTTTCCTTGAGAATCGACGGAAGAATCTCATTTTAGCAAGAAAAAGACGTGTGAGACGATTGGGTGAGCATCGGACATCCCGGCGTTTCAGCAATGTCAGTAGATTTTTCCTGCGGAATATCAGGGGATAAATCCGTCTGTCGACGTATGATAGACCGTAGCGACAGATCCGTGGGACAAGAATTTGCCTAAATCTCGCTCTTCCACGACTCTTTTTTGAGGCGTGCCGACGATTTTCAGGGAACTTTTTGCCCCTGCATTGAGTCTGAATTCGTTGGTAGCAGTGCCGGCCTCTAATGAACCCAAAATCTTCCACGTTTTATGGTGAAGCGTCGTAGTCGAAATAGGCGAACGTTTTTATTGCGCCGACAGTCACGAGTCGAGCGACTGGGGGATCGTTATGTTTTGGCGGCAATCACCGGTGAAATTTTTGGTGATTTCAACCAGTCGTTAAAGCGTGAATCGAGTGAGTCGGGGATCGTTGACAGACTGGTCTTTGTTGATCTGAATCAGAACTCGCAACTGGATGACTCAGAACCAATCGCGATTTCAGATGCATTGGGCCAGTTTCAATTCCCAGAAATGGAACCGGGTGAGTATTTGGTAAGGCTCTTTTCAGGTGGGCCAAGCCAAGTTCAGACCTACCCAGTCGCCGCAGAACTTGGCCATCTATCGAGCAACCCGACTGACGCTACCCAGCTTTTGGTTGGGGGTGATTATTGGTACGCGTTGAATCCAGAGATAGCAACCTTGGAGTTTGGAGCGTTTTCAACGGGCAAAACGGACACGATTGTTATCGATGGCATCCCACGCACATCACAAGTTGCTCCCGATGGGAAATTGCTTGTACTTGGTTCCAAAGAAGGGATCGCGGCATCTTGGGTCATTGATCCTGTCAGTGGACTCGCCCAGTCTTTAGTCTGGGAATCTCAACAGGGCTTGAGTGAATGGTCATCGCTTACGTTGGATCAGCAAGGATCCGGTCTGGTGATTGGCGAAACAGCAACCACCTCCGTCTTGTACACGATTGAGTACGGCGATTCAGGCCAATGGTCGGTGGTTCCCACGGCAACTGCGATTGAAAAAGGAACCGTCGCATTCTCGTCTGCCGAGGGGAGTCGAGAGCTTCTGGCGCAGCCCCAGGGTGGTGCGTTCGAATTTTCGCTTTGGAGTCGATCGCTTGGTGAGCCGATCGCCGGGGCAAGTCAAGTCATTTCGGGCGTGTCCGAGGTTCTTGGATTTAATGACCTTCATGGGATGCTTTTGACTCGCGACGCCAGCCAACAGCTATCTGTTTTTGATGTGGACGCTAACTTTGCGTTGCTTAATCAATTCCATCCGTTGTCCGGACGTGTGGCGTTTGATGGGGCTTCGGGCAGATTAGCGTCTCTTGGCAGCGAGCAAGGTCTGCTTGAAATACACGATGTCGTTCAAGGGGATGTATTCGCCGCCTTTGAGGTCGATTTGTCGGGGCTTGGTGAGGTAAAGGATCTGGTTTGGCGAGACTCGCAGGTATTACTTATTGTCGCGGAAGAGGGGATTCAGGAAATCAGTCTCAGGCGAGCGGTTCCTGCGGTATTGACCGTGTCCACCAATCGGGAATCCAATCATCTGGTGTTTGGATTGCAGCCAGATTCAACCAATCAAATACCCGAGGCTCCCTCCAGTCTTCATTGGATATTGAATGAAGATACTGAGTTAGCGGTTTCCGCAAATGAATTCATGTCTCAGGTTAACGATCCCAATGGCAATCAACTCGTCGTAATCCAGCAGAGTGAGGCGACTCATGGTATCGCGGTTATCGGGTATGATGGATCGATCGATTATCGCCCCGATGAAAACTTTTTTGGCACCGACGTTGTTCAGGTGCGAGTCCATGATGGCCAGGCAGTTTCTGGTTTGATCACCTTAGAATTTGAGGTTTTGCCTGCAGCAGATCCGCCAACAGGTATCGTCGGATCATTTGCGGATCTGCACAGCAACTTGAGTACAGGTGCCGTTGTTGGGTCGTTCACGGTTTTGGATCCAGATGTTGGTGAGGGTGCGTTTCCCGTCAATTCACATGAATTTTTCGTTAGTGATCCACGATTCGATATCGTGGGTAAAAATTTGATTTTTGTTGGTGGATTTTTCGACTTTGCCAAGGAACCAAGTGTTGAACTTGAGGTGTCTGTTTTTGATACCGGTTCTAACCGTTCGGTAGCATCGACGTTGCCGCTGCGAGTCCTTGATCCGGCGAAGCCGATCTTGGCTGTTCAACCTGATACTGTTCGGGTTGAAGAGAACACAAAAGATGTTCTTTTGACCGTCCTCTCGGTTCATGATCCCGAATATGTCGGCGAGCATGTTTTCGAGGTTGATGACAGTCGTTTTCGAATCGAGGGTAATCAGTTATGGATTGAGCCCGACGCTTTATTGGATCACGAGACGGAACCTGAGATTGCGTTGATCGTTACCGTTTCTCGTGAAAATGAACCGTCAGTGTCGGTTCGAGAGACCCTGTTGATTGAAGTCACAGATGTTCCTGAGCAACCGAGTCAACTTTATCTTTCAAATCAGAATGTTTCCGAAAACGTATTCGGTGCAACGGTTGGTAACGTCTTCGTGGACGGCGGCCCACCAAGCAGTCAGCTTAGTCTTAGCGTAAATGATTCTCGGTTTGAAATCGTCAACGGTTTGCTCAAGTTAATCGACCAAGAGATGGTGGAACGGCAGAGTCAAACTGAAATTGAATTAGTGATCACCGCTCGCGACGACAGCAACATTTTTGAATCTCTGTCGGCGAGTTTCGTGGTTCGAGTCTTAGAGAATTCGAATCCCTACCACAATGTGGACAATCCGTATGATGTGGATCGGAATGGTAGTGTCACCGCATTGGACGCCTTGGCGATTATCAACTATCTGAACGTCTACGGGCCCGGTCCGATTCATCGAACTGATGAAGATTACGCATATGATGTCAATGCGGATCAAATGGTAACTGCCTTGGACGTTTTGCTTGTCCTGAATGAAATCAATCGTCAGCGTCTTCGAGGCGAAGCGGTTGGCAATGGTGAGCAGGTGCAGCCCGATCTAAATGGTTCGCCTCAGCCGACCAGCAGTCCCAGCGATTATTCCGTGCATGACGCAGTTGAGTCACAGTCAGTCGTAACAGATGAGCTCGGGGAGGCATCTAGCGAAGATTTGGAAAACGGTCCATCACTTTCAGTGAATATGGATTGGTCCGAACAGATTGTGGATCGAACCATTGAGGTAATGGGTGATTCTTTATTTGAGGATCTCTCTGGAGGTCTATCCGATGAGACCTCGCAATCCGACTTGAAACAAGACGGTGAGTCGGGTTTTATCGATCTGCTGTCAGACGACTAACGTTCACCATGGAGTTCTTCTGGGCTGACGATTCTGCTTGGCTGACGGTTCTTCTGGGCGATCAGATCCAAAAGACGAATGAGCCTTTTTTTTGAAGCGCGACGCTCACTTTGCTACGGAGAACAATGGACGGACAACGCGATCTTTACGTTTTAGGATTGGCGATTACGTCGTCTTAGTTACCTTGCGAATTGGCAAGTCTTTCTTGCTCGGCGAGTAGTTTTCTCTGATACTTTGATTGAACGATGTCGACCAGGATCATAACGATCAGCACAAAGTAAAAGGTGCTCTTTGACATTGCTGTGACGTGCGTGCCGAACAGTTGGACATGTGCCAAATGTCCGCCTTCACTGACGAGCATGATCCCGACAATGAACAGGATAAATAGCCCCAAGACTTCGTACATTCGATTCTTTTGGAGGAAGGATGATACTCGATCTGCGAGCAGCATCATCAGCAATCCGCTCAAGACGATTGCCACGGTCATGATGGGAAGTAGGTCTGTCAGAGCCATCGCACTGAGGATTGAATCGAAAGAGAAAACTAGATTCATGATAACGATCAATGCAACGGATTTACCCACCGTGCTCTTTTGTTTCTTGCTTGGGTCCGTTGAGACGTCATGGACTGCGAGTAGATGATAAATTTCTTTGATCGCTGTCCACAAAATGAAGGCTCCACCAAATATCACAATCAGACTGTGGCCGGATAGCTCGAAGGAAAGTGGTGATGATTTAACGGAGAGGAAAGTGCCTTGAAGTCGGTCTACCAAGTTGACCAACACAAACAGCAGTCCGATACGGAAAATGATGGCAAGACCAATTCCCGACTTTCGGACGATTGATTGTTTGTCTTCTGGTACGCGTTTGCTTTCGATGGAGATGTACAGCAGGTTGTCAAAGCCGAGTACCGCCTGCAACAAAATCAGCATCCCCAGCGTGATCAGGCTTTGAAAAGACCAAAGCACTTCTGTTTTTTCCATGCCGCCCGTCTCAATCGCGGTAGTTGCTGCTTCAGCGATTGGGAACGTCTGGGCAAATCCAAGAAGAAAAGTCAATGTTTCAAACATCGGCTCGGTGCATCTTTTGTTCGAGTTTGATTGGGGTTTCCGGCAAAAGGTTGCCACGCGATTGTGGCGGAGAGTCTATGGGTAAGTCAAATCGCGGTGATCTTACCACGTGGATTTCCGCCCGTGATGTCATTCGGGCTTGGAATCAGTCTTGTTTAGCCTGGAGTTCGAGCATCCCGAAATCGTTTTTCAGAGGATCGGCTTTGGGTTTCCGAATCACATTTGGTTTCTGTGTATCGTGCGAGAATTCGGTTTTTTCAAGGTGTTTCAGGAAAAGCGATTCCAGCGGCGTCGCCCGTTAGACTTTTGACCTGCGAAATCATTATGCTATCCGACTGGATTTCCGTTTCCTTTTGTTATCGGCCCCATTGAAGGGAATTCTATGAATCGTTTTTTTTGTTGTTTAATCATTGCGTTAAGCTTTTCGATGTTCCAAAAAACCAATGCGGCAGAAGGCCATGAGTATTACGAAATTCGCAGCTACATTCTCGGTGAAAATGGTGATCCAGCAGCGATTGATGCGTACCTTGAGTCAGCGTTGATTCCGGCGTTAGATCGAGCGGGAATTGGTCCCGTTGGAGTGTTTAGTAATTCTCCCGCTGATGAGACGGGCAGTCAAAGAATCATCGTCGTGATTCCCTATGAGAAATCCGAGCAGATTTCCACCGTTAAAAAACTGCTGCAAGCAGATCAGGAATACCTTAAAGCTGCTGAGGGATACCTTGGTCGTGGGCCGCGCCAGTCACCATTTCAGCGAATTGAGAGTGAGCTTTTGGTATCGATGGATTGTATGCCAAAATTGGAAGTGAATTCTGACAGTCTAAAAAATCAAGAACGTGTGTACGAACTGAGGATTTACGAGAGCGCAAATGAGCGACTCGGAGATTTAAAAGTGGAAATGTTTAATTCGGGAGAGGTGCCGATTTTTCTCGATTGTGGTATTCAGCCTGTCTTCATTGGTCAGGCTCTTGTCGGTCCATTCACACCAAGTCTGACTTATCTAACCGTTTATCCAAGTGAGGAAAAGCGAGGGCAGGCTTGGCAAGACTTCCGCGTGCATCCGGATTGGCAAGTCTTAAAGGAGGTTGAGAAATTCAAAGGAACCGTCAGCAAAATCTATAAGTACGTTCTTAGCCCCAAGTCGTACTCTGGTATGTAGGTAAGAAGCAGATCGATCAATTGATGCTTGCTTCGATTGAAGATGCGAATTGGTCCGACGATCAACCGGCCTCATCTGCTTCCAATCGTTTTTCTGTCTATCATTTGAGTGAGAGGCGGACTTCGATTAGGGAAGCCATTTTGATGGGATTCGAGGTTCGCATCGCGTTGGCGACTGTGCGATTCTTAGACAAGTCGGTAGGATTCAGCGTATGACACCGATGATGCGGCAATACCATGAATCAAAATCAGCGTGCGGCGACGCATTGCTGTTTTTTCGCATGGGTGATTTCTACGAGCTTTTTTTCGACGACGCCAAGATTGGATCCCAAGTGTTGGGACTCACTTTGACAAGTCGAGATAAGGATAGTGACAACCCGACTGCGATGGCGGGTTTTCCACACCATCAGCTAGATGCTTATCTTCAGAAGTTGATCCGTGCGGGATATCGGGCGGCGGTCTGTGAGCAGGTCGAGGATCCTAAGCTCGCTAAGGGATTAGTGAAGCGAGAAATTACCCGAGTCGTCAGTCCGGGTACGTTGACGGATGATGGCTTGTTGGATCCTCGCGAGACGAACTATCTCGCGGCGATTTGTTTTTCCTCATCGCGCAGTACCAGCGAATCGGAATCCCTTGTTGGGATCGCTTGGGCTGAATTATCCAGTGGGCGTTTTGAGGCGGGTGTCTTTCCTGCTTCTCGGGTCGAAGATGAACTGGCTCGAATCGGTCCTGCAGAAGTCTTGTTTAGGGAGGATGATGCGGGTTATTCGCCGGACAGCACTGCGCCTTGGTCCTGGACCGCTAGACCCTCTTGGTCTTTTGCAGAGGACGCGTCGAGTGAAAATTTGCAAAAACAATTCGCCGTTCACAATCTGGAGGGATTTGGATTTGATGAAGGTGACGGCTTAGCTGTGCGAGCGGCCGGCGCGACGCTTGCCTACCTTCAAGAAACTCAGCGGACCGGTTTGGATCACTTTCGATCGATCACCGCTCATCGACGAAGTGGGTTCCTGCAGATCGATGCTGCGACGCGGCGGAGCCTTGAGGTCAGTAAGACGCTTCGCAGTGGATCACGTGATGGATCGCTACTTGGTGTGATGGATCGCACTTGCACTTCGATGGGATCACGCAGACTGGCGGATTGGATCGCTGCGCCATTGATTGATCGACAGGCAATAAGTGTCAGGCAAGACGCGGTGCAAGAATTTGTGCGTGATTCCGCAGTCCGAGCTGAACTCCGCGACACTTTGAAAAAGACATATGACCTAACGAGGCTTTTGGCCAGAATTGCAACGGCGCGAACCGGACCTCGGGATTTGCAGCAAGTCGCATCAACGTTGCAGAGCCTGCCCGAATTAAAGGCGATGCTCGCTGGGCGAACCGCGGAGCGACTTCAGTTCATTGAAACGGGACTTCATCTATGTCCAGATCTTAGACAGACGCTGGAGCAGGCGTTAGCGGATGATTGCCCAGTATTTGCGGCGGACGGTAATTTTATTCGCACCGGTTATGACCCCGACCTTGATCACTTGCGTCAGCTGGCGAAAGGCGGAAAAGAGTGGATTGCCGCCTATCAAAAGCAGCAAATGGATATCACTGGTATTCAGAATCTGAAGGTCGGCTACAACAAAGTATTTGGTTATTACCTTGAGGTGACCAACGCGCACCGAGATAAAGTTCCCGCCAGTTTTATTCGCAAGCAAACCTTGAAAAACTGCGAACGTTTTATCACTCCGGAATTAAAAGAATACGAAGAGACCGTTCTCGCCGCGGATGAAAAAGCGATGGCGCGGGAGCAATTGATTTTCCAGCAGTTGAGAGATGCGACTCATCAGCATTTATCGATTCTTCAGGAAGTTGCTTCGGCGATTGCGGAACTAGATGTCTATGCTTCGCTTTCGGAAATTGCTGCTCAGCGTCGTTGGGTACGGCCCGGGTTGAGTGAAGATTCGGTGCTGAAAGTTGAAGGTGGTCGCCATCCCGTTCTGGATGTGACTTTGCCGCAGGGTGAATTTGTTCCCAACGATTGTGTGCAGTCTCCTGAGTCTGGAATGATCCTGTTGATTACAGGGCCAAATATGGCGGGTAAAAGCACGTACATTCGGCAGGTGGCGCTGATCACTTTGCTGGCGCAGGCAGGTTCCTTCGTTCCTGCTGATTCCGCGGAAATCGGAATTGCTGATCGTATCTTCGCTCGCGTGGGTGCTAGCGACGAACTTAGTCGCGGTCAAAGTACGTTCATGGTTGAGATGGTGGAGACGGCTCGAATCCTAAACACAGCGACATCGAGAAGTCTTGTGATTCTTGATGAGATCGGCAGGGGGACGAGTACTTACGATGGTCTGTCGCTTGCCTGGGCAATCACCGAGCATCTTCATGAACAAATTGGTGCGCGCACTCTCTTCGCGACCCACTATCATGAACTCACGCAATTAGAGGAATCCCTTCCGCGTGTCGCGAACTGGAATGTGGCAGTCAAAGAATGGAATGACGAGGTCGTTTTTTTGCATCGCATTGTGCGCGGCGGTGCAGACAAGAGTTACGGGATTCATGTCGCTCGCCTCGCTGGCATTCCCAGTGAAGTCAATGAGCGAGCGAAAGATGTTTTATCCCAGCTTGAGGCGGATCATCGTGATGCGCTGGATCGCCCTACCATTAGGACACCGGGCTCGAACACTGAAACGGGTCAGTACCAGTTAACACTCTTTGGCTTTGCCGATCATCCATTGTTAGACCAGATTCAGAAACTAGATTTGGATTCAATGACCCCACTTGAGTCGATGCAATTTCTGCAGCAGGCAAAAAACGACTTGAAAACCAAAATGTCTCCATAGTCGTTGCCGTGTCCGATCTTTACGTTGTATCGATGGTGGTTTGTTGAAATGACGAATGGAGATGTATTGCGTCGAATCAATCGGCACTTGAAGCCGACCTGAAATGCCTGTCGCCGTGGTTTGAGTCATGGGACGGACTTACCATGCGTGAGAATCCATAACGAGGTTTTGATACTCTTCTTGCAGTCTTTCCGTGAGTTCGATCGTGAGTTCTCGATTCACTTGAGCAATGTTTTGCCTTTCTGATGTGTCATTCTTTAGGTCATAGATTTCAATATCCGTTAGTTTTGCCTGCTGAATCAGTGGTAATGAATCTTTCGTGACGTTTGTCAATTTGGGAAGCGATCCTCCGTCTAGTTTCGCGAGCACTTTCCATCGTTCGTGACGCATCGCAACTCTCGCTTCGTTAATCGCGTTGTAGTAGATCCAGGTAAGCGGCTTTTCTCGGGTAAGCTCATTGCCCTGAAGAAGTGAAGTGATTGAAGTGCCATCGAGATGCATCTCTTTGGGTAGCGAGAGATGAGCTAGTTCACAGATTGTCGGCAATAGGTCCAGCGAGCTAATGGTGGTCTGGTTCACTGTGCCAATCATCGATTGGGGAAGGTGATTCTTCCAGTTGATGATTCCTGCAACTCGAAACCCTGCTTCGGTCGTGTGTAATTTCATGCCACGAAGCGGACCCGGTTGACCATAAGAGCGGTTCGCAGAGCGGTACCGATTAAGCGTCTCCGGTCCATTATCAGAGGTAAAGATGATGAGGGTGTTTTCGTCGAGGTTCAGGCGGGTGAGCGATTTCATGATTCGGCCAACCGCTAAGTCCATATTCGCCACGTTAGCGAAGTATTGAGCTTCGTCTTCTGTTCTTGCATCGTCTAGGTATTCAGCCACTATCTCAGCAGGGGAAGCAACTGGCTCGTGAGGCTCATGGAACGCCACGTAAAGAAAGAAAGGCTTGTCTTTTTCTTTTTGTTCAAGCCAATGGATTGCTTCATCTGCAACGACCTGACAGCTAAAGCCTTGAATCGCTCCAGCATCCGATCCGTTACGTACAAAGTTGTTGGGATTTCGATGAGAGGGTGAAGCATTGTTTTGTGTGGCAAACCAATGTTCGAAGCCAAAGGTATCCGGTTGAGGTTGCTGAGGTCGGTTGAATTCTGAATTGCAATGCCATTTTCCGACCAAGCAGGTGGCATAGCCTGCACCCTGCAGGAAACTTGCAATTGTCTTTTCTTTCTCGCGCATGTGAACCAGATGCCGCTTGTTTGAGGCTGGTTTGTCTGCGTTTGGAATCCAGTCGTAAACACCGGCACGATTGGGGCTTCGCCCGGTAAGTAGTCCCACACGTGACGGCGAGCATACCGGTGCTGCAGAGTAACAATCAGTGAATCGAATGCCATCTGCTGCTAGGCGGTTTAGCGTCGGAGTTTTGATGGCGGGATGGCCATAGCACTCGAGGTCTCCATAACCTAGGTCGTCGCATAAAATGACCATCACGTTGGGTCGCTGGTCTGCCAAACTATTCTGGCTAACGATAATCGCAATCAGGATGATCGATGCGATCCGGAATAGGATAAGGTTTTTCATTGCAGGCAGGCCCACCTTCGATAATTTAGGAAGTGGCATCTGGTTTATTGACTTTGAAGAAAAGAGAGAAGCGAGGCTACGTCTTTGTCGCTCAATCCATCGAGCAATCCTTCTGGCATGGTTGATAGGCTCGAGTTTTTTATCTCATCAATTTCATCTTTCTCGACGCGTAGTGTTTCTCCTGATGCGGTGACTAATGTCAGCCCATCGACGCTTTCGTAAATGGGGATTCCTACGATTCGCTCTTGGTCGTTTGAAATGATGATGCGAGCTCGATAACGGTCGGGGATGGTGTGACTTGGGTCGTAGACGGCTTTCAGTAAGTCATTGCTGCTGTAGCGTTTTGAAACTCCTTCGAGACGCGGGCCCAAGGCGCGATTACCATCATGGCATTTCTTGCACTGCTTTGACGCGTAGAGCTGTGAACCCAGTTCTTTGTTTCCTCTTATTTGAAGAATCGATTCGCTTCGCTTTTCCCATGAGGCGACGGATTGCGTTTGCTGGGGACGGTCTGGGATTTCAAGCTCAAGGCGTTTGAGAGCTGCTCGGACTCTCTCTCGAACAAGCGAGTCACTCGACCAAGCTTCATTGTAGAGAAGTTCCGCATCACTGATTCTTGCATCGTTGGTCAGGGCAATTATTCCTGCTTGTCTTGTTTGGTCGTGGGTAAGCCATTGTCGCATGATGGGTCTTGGGACCGCGTCGTCACCGAGTGCGATGAATAGTGCAATGTCTTCGTGGTTGCGAGACTGTTCGGTGGCAAGGAGTTTTTGTCTGGCTCGCTCAAGATTTTCTGGGTCCATGTTTTCCATCCATACGAGATCGGCCGGATCTCCAAAGTCGCTTTGGGCCACGATTCGACTTGGTAGAAGTGAATCACGATATTGCATTGCATCAAAAAGTTCGGCTAGTCGTAGTGGCCAATGACGATCCGTGTTGAGATTTGAATGTCGAACTTCACGAACTACCTTGAGTAGCTCGATGGCGATAGACTCTGTTTGTTCGTCATTTCTTTTCGTGGGGATTCTTGCAATTGCAATCAGGCAATGCAGCTTACCGATGGGGTCTGACAACCAATTGATTTCTTTAAGTAAAAGATCGATTGCTAACTTATTGTCAGGTTCTAGCACGGCGAGTGTGCGAATCATTTCTGTGTGTACTGAAGATTGAGATCTTTGCTGGGGGATTTGTCGAAGAAGGATTTCGGTTGCACGTTGCATCTGAGCTGGCGAGATTTGCGGTCGAAGAACGCTTCGGTAACCATCAAAAACCGCTGCAACCTGAGTCGTTCCTCTGGCATCTTTTGGGTCGCCCTGCCCCAATCCTCCGACACTTTCTACCAATAGAGTGAGCGGTTCGATCCATTCGCTAGATTCCCCGTGGTTTTGCTCCATTCGGCAAATTGCTATTTCTGCTGCATCGATGCTGATGGCTCGCTGTGGTTGATCGCGGAGTTGCGAAATGAGTTGCCTGATTTCTGATGCCGTTGCAGGGGATTCTGCCGAACTGGATAAAGCCTCTTTGGATAAAATGTTCTTCGGACTTGAGCGAATGGGATCGGATTGATCCAGTTCATCACCGGGATCAGCATCGATCATGTAGATACCTCCACGACTTCCTCTGCCGCCAACGCTAACAATCAGCCTGCCGTCTTGGAGTGTTTCGATATCCGTAACAGGAAAACCTGAAAAATCAGCAGGTTGCGCAATCAATTCCGTCTCGCCTTGATCCGATACGAAGACGATTCGCCCGAACGTCCAGTCCAGAACAAAGGTGCCGCGATGGAATCGTTTTGGTAATCGATTTCCTTTTGATCTTTTGACCCCAGTAGGTGAGCCTCTGCCAAGTTCAGCGATTACCTTTGGCATTGATGGGTCGTGATTCGGTCTTTTCCAGCTTCGTGTGACCCACCCTGCATCGCTTCCAGCGGTCATCTCAAACACTCGAGTCGGTCGATACCAAGGAAGCGAAATGTCACGTTCCCCATCACTATCGTAAGTAATGATGTTGCCATTTTCGATGAAATCGAAATCGTAGGCGTTTCGCAATCCATGCGCAACGATGGATCGTTCTTTCCAGTCGTTTGAAAACCTCCAAATCATCCCAGCACGCGGATTACGGATGATGGGGGTTGAGGTGTTTTGCAAGCTGATCATGGAATCGCAAGCGTTTCCAACAATCAAATACCAATAGTCGTCGTTGCCTTTCCGGATCGCATGTCCTTGGTGCTCACCACCTGTTGGTAAATCGATATGTTTGATTGGATTTGGCGACGTTTGGGTGAAGGTTTCACTAAGTTCGATTTGCCAGACTCCTCCATCGGCAACGTAGTAGATGGACTGATTGTCAATCCATAGCCCCTGCGCGGCTTGTTCGATGGACTGACTTACGTTGGTAATGGTCCTTACACCTTTGCCATCAGCTTCGAGCGACAACATTCTCAGGTAGCCAGGTCCCGCGGCAAAGATATGATCTTGTTCGTCAATCGCAAGGCATGTGCAGTCGGGCGTCTGGATTTCTGAAGCGATTGGATGGATGGTCAATCCGTCGGCTAGTTGAAAGCGATTGCGTGTGTCTTGCCCCAGAGTGGTTGCTTGCTTGGAAGTTGTCGTCACACTCAACAAAATCGTGATCAACAATGAGAAGAAGTGAGCTGTTTTCATCGGGTACTGTTTGTGAATTTGATTCGGTTCGTAAGCGGCAGTTGTCATCGATCGTTGGTGTCTAGGACGTTTTCGTGATGATTAAAGATGGCTGGAATACAAGTTGCCTTGATTCTGTTTTGTGATTCATGAACCAATCGCCTAGCACCGGAAAAAGCAAGAGTATGTTGTGGTGGATTTTGTTTTTTGCGTCACTGCTACCATGAAATCATAACAGGAATAAGTTGCGAGAGTCTTTCTCAAGCCATGTCGAATCACCATTGTTACATTGAACACCGAGACCAGATTTAGGGGATCGGGTGGTAAGATGCTGCCTCTTAATGTTCTGGGTTCTATCTGCCGGCGTTTCGTCTTTGCGGCGATTGCAAAAAGTTTTTCTGCTCTATAGGGATTTACTGATGGTCCGATGGGTGATTGGTTTCAATTTGTTTCAGCTATTTTTGGTGCAGGTTTGCGGAGCAGACGACAGTTTGAATTCTCCGTGGACGCGGCATGTGATTGACTCCCGTTCACAGGGGGCTGATGGAACTCGTTTGGCCGATGTGAATCGCGACGGGCTTCTTGATATCGTCACTGGGTGGGAGCAAGGTGGAATCTCGCGAATCTGTTTACATCCCGGTTATCAGGCGGTACGTAAGTCATGGCCTGGGGTCACGGTTGGATCGGCAAAAGATGTTGAAGATGCGCTCCTTATCGACTTAGATGCGGATGGGGCTATGGATGTTGTGAGTTGTTGTGAGGGAGGCCAGCAGTCGATTCGAGTTCACTGGGGAGACGGCGGCGATGTTTTGCGAGAGGAGTCTTGGGAAACCGTTGATTTGCCAGATTCGGTCGGTGTCTGTCGCTGGATGTATTCAACTCCGCTGGATGTAAATCAAGATGGACAGATTGATCTTGTCGCTGGGGGCAAGGGCGCGGGGGCAATGCTGGGTTGGTGGGAGTTGCCCAGTGATCCGCGTGACGTCGCAGCTTGGCAATGGCATCCACTGAGAAAGATGGGATGGCTAATGTCACTTGAAGTGATTGATATGAACGCCGATGGCAAGATGGATCTGCTGTTTTCCGATCGAAAGGGTGAACGCAGCGGTGTTTTTTGGTTAGAGAATCCGGGGGCTGATTCATTGGATTTGATGAGTGTGTGGCCTGAGCATGAGGTAGGTGGATTACACCAAGAGGTGATGTTTCTCTCGATCGGAGATTTAGATAGTGACACCGTCCAAGAGATCGTTGTCGCAATTCGTCCGCAAAAAATATTGGTGATCAAGCGTGATGGTTCGCAATCGAATCAATGGAGAAGCCGAGAGTTGGCGATCCCTGAAACGTTCGGAACAGCCAAGGCAACCGCTATTGCCGACTTTGACTTAGATGGTCAAGCGGAAATTGTATTTTCAACAGAAAACGCAAAAGCTCCGAAGATGGGAATCGGGATGTTTGACCGTTCATCGAGCGATGACAGAAGCTGGGAATTGAAATCGATCAGCGGTGTCGATGGTGTCAAACATGATTTGCTCGTGCCGATTGATTTAGATGGTGACGGAGACGTCGATGTGTTGACATGCGAGGAGGTAAAAAATCTTGGTGTGATTTGGTACGAAAATCCGATCATCCGGTTTGTTCAATCGCGGTGACGATTCCGATCCAATGAATTCGAGAGGCCGTCCTTGCGGTTTAACGCTGGCATTTGTCTGATCGCTAGCTGTCTTGTCACCTGTTACCACGAGTGGCTAGCAAGTAAATTAGGGGGACATTTGGGCACCCCTTGATTAGGGCTGAGCAGCAATGGGTACCGATTGTCAGATAATGTCTTTTTGATGAAGGTAACCGTTTTAGAAGTGACACACTGTTCCGGCTTTTTGGAAAAGTTTTGTCCTTCAGGATTTGGTGAATTGGCGATGCGAAGAGCCGCTGATTCATTTTGAAAGCGGAAAGAATTGAAAAATAAGTGAGTAGCAAGTCGGATGAGTAATCTTTTTGGATTGGATCAGGATGTGGCAGTGGTCATCGGGGGAACCGGTGAACTCGGAGGAACCATGGCTGAGTCGTTAGCGGCGGCTGGTGCCAAGGTGGCTGTGCTAGGGCGTAACGCCGAACGCGGCGGCGGGCGTGTGGAAGCGATCGAAGCAGCCGGTGGTACGGCTAAATTTTTCGCAGCAGATGGATTAAACGCGGATTCACTAAACGAAGCTCGTGAGGCGGTGAATGCTTGGGCGGGATCGCCCGTTTCCGTTCTTGTCAACGCGGCAGGGGGGAATCGCCCTGACGCAACCATTCCTCCCGGAGGCGATGTTTGTCAATTACCTCTCGATGCATGGAGAGATGTGTTTGATCTTAATCTGGTGGGTGGTGCGTTATTGCCCTGTCAGGTGTTCGGTCCCGATATGCTTGCCGCGGGTGTGGGCAGTGTGATCAACATCGCTTCGATGTCAGGGATGATTCCACTGTCTAGGGTCGTCGCTTACTCTGCAGCGAAAGCCGCAGTCATCAACTTTACACTTTGGCTAGCGAGGGAGTGGGCAACGACGGGTGTCAGGGTGAACGCGATTAGCCCAGGGTTCTTTCCTGCTGAGCAGAATCGCAAGTTGCTGTTCAATGAGGACGGCTCTTATACCGATCGCGGTGGGCAGATCATCGGTCATACCCCAATGGCAAGATTTGGTAGACCTGAAGAGCTTGCCGGTGTTGCGATCTGGCTTGCTAGTCGAAATGCGTCGTCTTTCGTTACAGGCCAAAACATTGCAGTTGATGGCGGATTCGCTTCGGTAACGATTTAGTCGGGTCATCAAAGGTTTTGGCGTGAAATTCTGGGCGTTGGGAATCCTTTATTTGAGTTGAACTGTCAACCAAGTTGATTTCCAATCGTCAATCGTTTTTCCAGCCGGATCGTATTCGCCCCCACAGAGAATCCTCTGTGCAATGCGTTGCCGCAGTGTCTTGTCAATTGATTGAAAAAGTGAATTTGTAAGTCAAGCTTGCTCAGCTGTTTTCAGACAGCAAACACGATAAAAAGTAAATACCCAACTAAAAACAGGAATCGTTCATGATTGAACTAAGAGAAGATGCGAAGTACTCGCTTGTAATCCCGACGAGCATGGGAACACGGCTCACTCCGGTAGATCACCAGCCTTTTCATTGCAGTGATACCTTCAAGATGCAGGCGACTAGTGCCGAGTCCAACGTTGGCAGCGTCTCGTCTTTTCTTGGGCTACCCGTCAAGATTCTAACTGCGTTCGTCAAAGACAGCCCGATTGCCCGTTTCATCAAGGATGATCTTGCGAGGCGGCACATGGATTACGAAGGGCCCGAGTTTGCACAGGATACTCCTTGGGGTGTTCGGCATCAGATCAATATGGCTGACAGCGGTTGGGGAACACGCGGGCCTCGCGTGCAAAATGATAGGGCTGGCGAAGTTGGCCGATTATTGAACGTCAAGTATTTTGATCTTGATCGGATTTTCGCGCAGGATGGTGCAAAGATCGTGCACATGTCTGGCTTGATTGCAGCTCTTTCTGAGGATGCGAGTCGGTTCTGTTTAGAGATCGCTCGAGCTGCCAAGAAAAATGGCGCGAGGATTTCCTTTGACCTCAACCATCGTGCTTCGTTTTGGCGCGGCCGCGAAGAAGAGCTTTCAGCCGCGTTCAAGGAAATTGCAAGTCTCTCTGACATTTTGATTGGTAACGAAGAAGACTTTCAGCTTTGCCTTGATGTCGAAGGGCCTGAAGCAGGTGGAGAAGATATCGGTGCGAAAATCGAAGGTTTCAAAGAGATGATTCAACGGGTGAAGCGAGAGTACTCAAACGCCAGTCTCTTCGCGACTACTTTGCGTGAGGTGGAGAGTGCAAATAGTCACATGTGGGGAGCGATTGTGTCGAGCGGTGATGATTGGCATGTTGTCGAGCCTCGCGAAATTGGAGTGCTTGATCGTATCGGCGGTGGTGACGGCTTCGTGGGCGGTCTGCTCTATGGAGTTCTCAATCAATGGGATGCTGAGAAGAGCACCCAGTTCGGCTGGGCTACCGGAGCACTCGCGGCCACCATGTACACGGACTATGGTCAGCCTGCGGACGAAGATCAAGTGTGGAGTATTTGGAAAGGCAATGCTCGGGTTCAGCGTTAATCGCTTGTCACACGCCGGGTGAATTTTTTGCCTAAAATGGGTGTTTGTTTCACTCAGTGATTTTCTTCGGCAAATGAGAGAGATGCGGTGTGGTAGGATCAACCAATCACGAGAAAAATGGGTTGAATCAACCGGATCGCTAACTTTGTTTGAGCGTAAAAGATCAGTCAATCAAGCCGTCATCCTGGGTGTATTAGGATGGCGGTTTTTTTTGTGGAACTGCCTTGTTGGGTTTGGTCGCAAGTTGATTCAGGATAAGGAGTTGCGGTGTCCTCTTGTGGCGTGTGGGTCGTTGTGGGCTGAGTCGCGATCGGGTACAATTCTGAGGTTCTGAAGCTCAGCTTTCTAGGCTGCCTTCTCTGTCTCTTATCTTAGGATCTTCGCATTGGCTGACGACGACAGTACTAACCAAAACGGTATGTCCGACGACTCGGTTGTGGGTCAAGAGGGTGGCGGCACTGGCGGCGGCACGGGGCCTGGTGCATTTCGCATGCTGGACATGCCGATCGAAGATGAACTTCGCGATAGCTATTTGACCTACGCCATGAGCGTCATTGTCAGTCGAGCACTGCCTGATGTCAGGGATGGTCTAAAGCCAAGTCAGCGACGAATTCTTGTCGCAATGAATGATTTGAATCTCGGTCCTGGCAGCAAGCGAGTCAAATGCGCGAAAATTTCTGGTGACACATCCGGAAACTATCACCCGCATGGTGAAAGTGTGATCTATCCAACACTCGTTCGTATGGCCCAAGAATGGAACATGCGTCGAATGTTGATCGATAAGCAAGGGAACTTCGGCAGCATTGCTGGGTTACCGCCCGCTGCGATGCGATACACCGAGGCGAGGTTAAGTGCTGTTGCTGCGTCGATGCTGGACGATATCAAACTCGATACGGTTGATTATATCCCCACCTATGACGAGGCGAGAACCGAACCGACCGTTCTGCCGAGTAAGTTTCCCAACTTGCTGGTCAACGGGTCCGGGGGGATCGCAGTTGGGATGGCAACCAGCATTCCACCGCACAATCCAGTTGAGATTTGTGATGCTGTCGTCGCCTTGATCGATCGCCCAGAGATGACGAATGAAGATCTTTTTGCGATCGTACCGGGTCCTGATTTTCCAACTGGCGGTATCATCTGCGGGCGTTCAGGGATTTGGCGAGGTTATCGAACTGGACGAAGTACGATTGTTTTGCGTGCAAGATGTTCGGTTGAAGAACTCAAAGGAAATCGGTCGCGAATTGTTGTTTCCGAGATTCCGTACCAGCAGACCCGTGACGGCGTTGTCAAAAAAATTGCTGAGCTCGTCAATGGCGATAAGATCAAAGGGATTTCAGGAATTCGCGACGAAAGCGATCTGAAAGAGCCCGTTCGTTTGGTCATTGAGATCAAACGCGATGCCGACCCGGATGTAGTTCTCAATCAGCTCTATCAATTCTCGCCTCTGCAAACGACTTTCTCCATTATCTTCCTCGCTTTGGTGGACGGAAAGCCACGCGAGTTGACACTGAAGGAGATGTTGACGGAGTTTATCCGCCACCGAGTCAATGTGATTCGTCGTCGAACACAGTTCCTGCTTGCAAGAGCGCGACGTCGAAAACACACCGTCGAGGGGCTTTTGCTTGCTCTTGCGGATATCGACAAGATTATTCGTAATATCCGAGAAAGTAGAACTCAAGCCGAAGCAAAAGAACGGTTGATGGGGATTGAATGCCCTGCTTCGATGATGCAAAAGGCTCTCGGCGAAGAAGGGTTTCGTCAATTTGTTTTGGAACGCGGTGAATCTACTTCCTACTCACTAACCAGCGTGCAGACGGACGAAATTCTCCGGATGCGGCTCGGTCAGTTGGTGAATCTCGAGCAAGAGAAACTTACTGACGAACATGCTAGTCTGCTGGCTGAAATTGCAGATTACGTCGATATTCTAGGAAGCTCGGAGAGGATTTACGGGATCATCAAGGATGACCTCGAGGAAATTAAGCGTCGCTTTGGAGATGCTCGTCGAACAGAGATCTCACACGAAGAATTTGGTAACATTGATCTCGAGGATTTGATCACCGAAGAGACGATGGTAGTCTCGATCACACATCAGGGTTACATCAAACGTACTCCGTCTAGCCAGTACAACACGCAGCGTCGTGGTGGCAAGGGATTACGCGGAGCCAAAGCCGATGACGAAGATCCGATTAATCATCTCTTCGTTGCAAGCACTCATGCTTATCTGCTGTTTTTGACGACAACTGGAAAAGTGCGTTGGCAAAAAGTTTATGACCTTCCCCAGTTGCCAAGAACTAGCAAGGGACGAGCGATCGTCAATCTTCTGAACTTAGAAGCAGACGAGAAGGTCGCAGAATGCTTGGCCGTTCGGGATTTTGATCAAGAAGGCTACTACGTCGTGATGGCGACTCGAAGTGGGTTGGTGAAAAAGACTCCTCTCGAGCAGTACAGTCGTCCGAAACGTGGCGGGATTATTGCGATCAAACTGCG
>Ga0181563_10000484_pt1 | contig 37632 bp, 40 predicted proteins | sample 011ome_25_FD_133759 | JGI IMG/M metagenome (GOLD analysis project Ga0181563, IMG submission 133759) | Coastal salt marsh microbial communities from the Groves Creek Marsh, Skidaway Island, Georgia - 011512CT metaG (megahit assembly) | ecosystem: Environmental > Aquatic > Marine > Intertidal...
AGACTTACCAGAATGTTGCGGCCGGAAAATATCGACGGGTCGCACTCACCGAGCGGGCCGGCGGAGCGCAGCCGCCTCAATATCAGATTCTTGGTATTCGCAACGAAAGCCTGCAAGAAGGCTTCTCGAGTCGGCTGATCAGCTTGATCGGTGAGCACTTGCAACGCCAAAGTCAGGTGCTGGTGTTTCTGAATCGACGAGGTTTTTCGCCTACGTTATTGTGCCATGCCTGCGGTTGGCTGGCCGAGTGTCGACGTTGTGATGCAAGACTCACCTATCACGCACCCCTGCGCGCCCTGCTTTGTCACCACTGCGGCAGCCAAGCGCCTCTGCCCGATCGCTGCCCGAGCTGTCAGTCAACCCAGCTGGTACCACTTGGCGCCGGTACTCAGCGCATCGAAGGTGCGCTGCAGAAGCTGTTTCCTGGTCAAACAATTATTCGAATCGACCGAGACACCACAAGTCGAAAAAGCGCCTTTAACGAGATTTTAGAACAACTCGACAACGACCAACCTGCGATCCTGGTTGGCACCCAATTGCTCGCCAAAGGTCATCACTTTCCGAATGTGACCTTGGTCGCCATTGTCGACATGGACTCAGGGTTTTATAGTGCCGACTTCAAGGCAACCGAGCGCATGGGCCAATTGTTACTGCAGGTTGGCGGCCGCGCCGGCCGCGAGCAAAAGCCCGGTACTGTTGCGCTTCAGACCCACTTTCCTGAGCAGCCTATACTTCGTACGCTAATTCATCAGGGCTATCGCGTCTTTGCAAAACAGCTGCTTGAGGAAAGACAAGTCAACGACTTGCCGCCCTTTGCCCACCACGCGCTGGTAAGAGCTGAAGCCAGTAAAAAAACCGACGCCATGGCATTTCTCGCTGTGCTTCAGCGGCAACTCAAACCCCACCCTTCTGTTTCAGTATTAGGCCCGGTCGTCGCCAACATGGAGCGCCGCGCGGGTCGATTCAGAGCCCAGCTGCTATTCTCAGCGAGTAACCGTCGCGACCTGCACCAGAGCCTTGATGCCTGCCTTCAATTGATTGACGCCAACCCACCTCGGCGTCACCTGCGATGGTCTCTGGATGTCGACCCTGTCGATCTGTTCTAGCTGTGCATTCAGGGTGCTACAATAGGGGCACCTAGCAGACGATCGATGACCATGCCGCAAGATTTTGCCAAAAGACATAATAAGAGTGCCCCGAGCAGAGGCGCTCGAGGCAAGCGTCCTACCTCTGGGTGGGTATGGTTTGGAACAGGCCTGATGACAGGGCTATTTTCGGCCTTTCTGATCTATCTTTGGCAAACAACACCGTCGAAACCTGATCTGACCCACAACGCCGACTCACCGGCAACATCTACTAGCAGTACCCCCAAACCCAACGAGAAAATGCAATGGGACTTCTACGAGATATTTCCCAAGTCTGAAGTCCCTATCGTCGAAGAGTACGGCCAAGACGGGGAAAAAGTCAGAACCGCCGAGGTTCAAACCTATATTCTCCAGGTCGGCTCCTTCCGATCGTCAGCAGACGCTGACAAAATGCGCGCTGAATTGATCTTGCTGGGTCTGGACGTCTTCATCAAGGTCATCGAAAAAGACGGTCAAACCTGGCACAGAGTGCTCGTCGGCCCCATTAACGGCACACGGGAACTCACCAGAAGTAGAAATGTTCTGGCAGAGGCCTCTATCGAAGCGCTGACGCTGCGACCTTGAAATGTCAAGCCGGCGCCCCAACTGTTAACGGTCAACGATAAACTCGGTACTCAGTGTGGAACAATTCAGAGGCACAACCATTTTATCCGTCCGTCGCGGTAACACCGTCGTCATTGGCGGCGACGGTCAGGTCACCATGGGCAATACGGTCGTCAAGGGCAATGCTCGCAAGGTTCGCCGACTCTATAAGGATCAGGTGATAGCGGGCTTCGCCGGCGGCACAGCCGATGCCTTCACGCTGTTTGAGCGGTTCGAAGCACAACTGGAGAAGCACCAAGGCAACCTTGTACGAGCCGCGGTAGAACTGGCAAAGGACTGGCGAACCGATCGCGCCTTGCGGCGTCTTGAGGCATTACTGGTCGTGGCTGACAAAACGGCATCATTGACCATTACCGGTAACGGCGACGTTATAGAGCCAGAGCAAGGCGTCGTGGCTATTGGTTCCGGCGGTCCTTTCGCCCAATCTGCGGCACTGGCGCTCCTTGATAACACGGAATTGCGGGCGCGCGATATCGTCGAAAAGAGCCTTAATATCGCCGCCGACATTTGCATCTATACCAACCATAATCGCACCATCGAAGTGATTGAATACTAGCCCGACACCAGCCGCGAGAACTACACCATGTCAACCATGACTCCTCGGGAGATTGTTCATGAACTGGACAAACATATTATCGGCCAGGCCGACGCGAAACGGGCTGTCTCTATCGCCTTGCGCAACCGTTGGCGTCGGTTGCAGCTGGATCAGGCATTGCGAACAGAAATTTCACCCAAAAATATTCTGATGATAGGACCGACCGGTGTCGGTAAAACCGAGATTGCTCGGCGTCTGGCGAAACTCGCGGGGGCACCCTTCATCAAGGTAGAGGCGACAAAATTTACCGAGGTCGGCTACGTCGGCAGAGACGTCGAATCTATCATTCGAGATCTAATGGAAGCCGGTATCAAGATGCTTAGAGAAGAACAACAGCGCCAGCTTCAACCCAGAGCCGCCGATGCCGCCGAAGAACGCATTCTTAACGTTTTACTGCCGCCAGCAAGAACCAGCGATAACGCGACTGACAGCCAATCGACCACTCGCCAACTGTTTCGCAAAAAGCTGCGCCAAGGCGAATTGGATGACAAGGAGGTTGAGATCACGCTGAGCGCACCGCCACTGGGCGTCGAAATCATGGCACCTCCTGGCATGGAAGAGATGACCAATCAGCTGCAGAACATGTTCTCGTCAATGGCGCCTGGTAAATCTAAGACCAGAACCTTGAAGGTCAAGGACGCACTCAAGCAACTCATCGAAGAAGAGAGTGCCAAACTGATCAATGAAGAAGAATTAAAGGCAAAAGCCATTGACGCTGTGGAGCAAACCGGCATCGTTTTTATCGATGAGATTGACAAGGTGGCTCGCCGTGCCGAGCACAGCGGCGGCGCAGACGTTTCTCGCGAGGGTGTCCAGCGGGACCTGCTACCATTGATTGAAGGCAGCAACGTTACAACCAAGTACGGCATGGTGCGTACCGACCATATTCTTTTCATAGCCTCTGGCGCTTTTCATCTCAGCAAGCCTTCTGACCTGATTCCCGAACTTCAGGGTCGTCTGCCGATTCGAGTAGAGCTCTCAGCACTGACGGTGGGCGACTTCGAACGCATTCTGATCGAACCCCACGCATCCCTGACAGAGCAGTATCAGGCGTTGCTGAAAACGGAAGGGGTCGAATTAGATTTTGCTGCCGATGGCATTACTCGGATCGCAGAAATAGCCTGGCAAGTCAATGAACGTACCGAAAATATTGGTGCTCGCCGTCTGCATACCATCATGGAGCGTCTTCTGGAAGAAATCTCCTTTGAGGGCGCTGACTACGACGCTATCGTCGGCGGAAGAATTCGCATCGATGCAAAATATGTCAATGACCATCTCGCGAATCTTGCCAGTGATGAAGACCTCAGCCGATACATCCTTTAGCATTCTGGCATAAGCACTGCCAGGATCGGAGTACAGTCGTGACGCCAACCCAAGTTAAATTACATCAAATCTCTGGTATTTTAGAGCTGACTTATGCTGATGGTCTGCGCTTCGATCTGCCAGCAGAGTATCTTCGAGTCTATTCGCCGTCGGCAGAGGTGCAGGGTCACTCCGCGAATCAGGCTGTGCTTCAGTTCGGCAAAAAACACGTTAAGATTGCTAATTTGGAGCCCCAAGGCCATTACGCAATCAAGATCATCTTTTCCGATGGTCATGACAGCGGCATTTACAGTTGGCGCTATCTGTTTGAGTTGGGTCATCAGCAAGCCGAAAAATGGGCCGACTATCTGGCTCAACTTGAAGCCGCCGGTAAACAGCGTGAACCGCAATTCATCGCTGTCAGCCGCTAGACCAACTCCATCGACCGGAGGCTCGGCGCAAGCCTCTGGCAGCATAAAAGCCCGGCGAGACAATGCACATGCCGGCAAACGCATGTAAACTAACCTCTTTCAGCGATCGATGGGCATTTCCAGAGCGGATATGGTATGACAGAAGAAACAACCCACTTTGGCCGCAAACAGGTGCCTATCGCCGAAAAAGCCGCTCGGGTCGCCGGTGTCTTTCACTCGGTGGCGAATCGCTACGATGTGATGAATGACGTCATGTCACTGGGCAGTCATCGCCTCATGAAGCAGTTCGCGATTCAGCTAACCGCTGCGCGCCCTGGTGACAAGGTCATGGATCTGGCAGGTGGCACCGGAGATCTCACGGAGAAGCTTTCTAAAATTGTTGGTTCGACAGGTCAAGTGACTCTTTGTGACATCAATTACTCGATGCTCAGTAGGGGCCGAGATCGACTTCTGGATAACGGCATCAGTGGCAACGTCGATTATCTGCAGGCGAATGCTGAATGTTTGCCATTTTCAACCGACTACTTCGACGTCGTCACCATGGCTTTTGGTTTGCGCAATGTGACGCGCAAAGAAACCGCGCTCCTGGAAATTCTGAGAGTCTTGAAACCGGGGGGACGTCTGGTTGTTTTAGAGTTTTCCAAAGCGATCAATCCAGGTATTGATGCGGCTTATAAAACCTTCTCAAGGCTATGGCCGCGTATTGGTCAGGCACTCACTGGGGATTATGACAGCTACCAATACCTGATAGAGTCGATCGAGATGCATCCGGACCAGGAGACTTTGAAAACCCTGTTTAACAACGCCGGCTTTGTCGACTGCCATTACCACAATTTGCTGAACGGCATTGCGGCCATCCATATTGGCAATAAAGCTGACAGGGCCTGATGCGATTACTCAGAATCATCAGAATCCTCTGGGTTGTCTGCAAAAACCGCCTGGATCGATTGCTGCCCGCCGATTGGGTCCTGCCATGGTGGGCCAGAACCGCGCTCTCGATACTGCGCCTGGTGAGGACTCCGAGCGAGAGTCCTGCAGTGTCCTTGCGCCAGAGTTTAGAACAGCTGGGGCCGGTATTCGTCAAGTTTGGCCAGATCCTGTCTACTCGTCGCGACCTTTTCCCTGACGATGTCGCTGACGAACTCCAAAAGCTACAGGACCAGGTGCCTGCTTTCGCGACCGCTGACGCCCGCCAGATTATAGAGACAGCATTGGGGGGTAAAATTGACTCGCTGTTTACCGCCTTCGATGATGAGCCACTGGCGTCGGCGTCTGTTGCCCAGGTGCACACGGCAAACCTGAAAACTGGCGAGTCGGTGGTGGTTAAGATTATTCGCCCTGGTATCGACATCATCATCAAGCAGGACCTGCGCGTGATGTACCTGCTCGCCAACATCCTCGAACGCAGCTGGGAAGATGGCAAGCGCCTACACCCCATCGCAGTGGTAAGGGATTATGAGCGCACGATTTTGGACGAATTGGATTTGCTCCTGGAAGCAGCCAATGCGACCCAGCTGCGCAAGCACTGGAACGACTCTGGCAAGCTTTATGTGCCAAGAGTTTACTGGGACTATTGCCGAACCAACGTGATGGTGATGGAGCGTATTCATGGCTTTGGAGCCGCTGATGTCCAGGGACTAAGCAGCCGCGGTGTCAACCTGCAGAAACTTGCCCATCTGGGTGTCGAGATCTTTTTCACTCAGGTTTTTGAACACAACTTCTTTCACGCTGACATGCATCCAGGCAATGTCTTTATCGATGCCAGCGACCCTGAAAATCCAACCTACATAGCCCTTGACTGCGCAATTATCGGCTCGCTGACAGAGAACGATAAGAACTACCTGGCCCGCAACCTGTTAGCATTCTTTCATCAGGACTACTACGAAGTTGCCCGCCTGCACGTCGAGAGTGAGTGGGTTCCGTTAGATACGGATATTAAAGAGTTTGAAGCCGTCATTCGCAGCGTCTGCGAACCTATTTTCCAAAAGCCCATCAGCGAAATATCCTTTGGCAAGGTTCTGCTGAGCCTGTTTCAAACCGCCAGGCGGTTCGACATGGAGGTCCAACCACAACTGGTGTTACTCCAGAAAACACTATTGAATATCGAGGGCATGGGACGCCAGCTTTATCCGCAGCTAGACCTCTGGCAAACCGCCGCGCCTTATATGGAACGCTGGATGAAGGATCGCATGGGCTTGCGGGGGCTTCTCAAACAGGTCGGCAATCACGCACCGGATCTCATTGAGCAACTTCCCGAGCTTCCTCAACTGGCGCTTAGTGCTGTCATGGAGCTCAGGCATCTGGGTCGCAACAATCGACAGCAGACTCGGCTACTGGAACAGCTTCGAGTCAGTCTGGAGGCGTCAAATCGTCAACAGCGAGCAAGCCGTATCGGCGGCTTAGCGCTGCTGCTGGCATTAGTCGTGACGACTTTACCGGCTGCCGGAGTCGCCACCAGCGTTGAACTCTTGACCGGTGCTGGTGTTCTCGGTGCCATCGGCGTTTACTGGATGTTTATCAAACCGTGACATGCTATTCTTTCAGCCTTTCCCGCCAAAAACAGGCGTATCCCACTTTTTACCCATGAGTCCTGAGTGGCTTTAACCTCTGATGGTTCACGATCTATGTCGAACATATCCCAGAACCCGACCTGGCTTGAGGAAATTCACTTCGATAGCCAGGGCCTGATACCGGCCATCGCGCAGGATGCCACCAATGATCGAGTCTTGATGGTAGCCTGGATGAACCGGGAGGCATTGCTCGCTACCCTTGCCTGCGGTCATGCCGTCTACTGGTCTCGCTCGCGACAGAAATTATGGCACAAAGGCGAGGAGTCAGGTCATCAACAATTGGTTACCGAAGTCAGACTCGACTGTGACAGCGATGTGTTAATCTTGCGTGTGGAACAGATCGGTGGCATTGCTTGTCATACAGGCAGACATTCCTGCTTCTACCGCGTGTTGAGGGCGGATGAGTGGCAGATCGTCGATCCTGTCATCAAGCCACCGGCGGAGATTTACAAATGAGTGATATCATCAAGCGCCTGGCACGTCTGTTGGAAGACAGGAAGGTCGCTGACCCTGCCAAGTCGTACGTGGCCAGCCTGCACGCGAAAGGTCTCAATAAGATACTTGAAAAGGTTGGCGAAGAGGCCACTGAGGCCATTATAGCCGCCAAGGACGTCGAACAAGATCCGAGCGCTGTGATTAAAGAAACCGCTGACTTGTGGTTTCATAGTCTTGTGATGTTAAGTCACTTAAACCTGAACGCTGATGATCTGTTGAGTGAGCTTGAAAGCAGATTTGGCATCTCAGGTATTGATGAAAAAGCTGCCCGTCGCCAATCGATGGCAAGTGGGCAAAAAACGGAGGAATAAATGATGCCAGGAATCCCCGAACTACTCGTCGTCTTGCTGATCGTAGTGCTGCTGTTTGGTACTACTAAAATAAAATCTCTGGGTAACGACCTGGGATCTGCTATTAAAGGCTTCAGGAATGCCATTGGCAATGAGGATGACAAGGCCAAACTGCTGGCTGACGAAGCCAAACCGACAGACACTGTCAGTACCAAGATAAGTCTCGACAGTCCTGAAACCGTCGAGACCAAGAAAGACAACTGATGCAACATGTTTGACATAGGTTTCCCCGAACTGCTCGTCGTCAGCATTGTGGCTCTGCTGGTGATCGGACCTGACAAACTCCCTGAAACCCTTCGGGCCCTATTTCTATGGGTGGGACGCTTGCGGCGCAGCCTGACTAATATTCGTGCTGACATTGAAAACGAGATCGGAGCTGACGATATTCGCCAGCAATTGCATAACGAGTCGATCATGAAAGAGCTCAAGGAGACTCGGCAGCAACTCCAACGCGTGGTCAATCAGACCGACGAGACACTGACCGAGATCAAGCAGGCTTCAACGGCCCTGAGCCTAGCCGACCTTCCACCCGACCTTCCACCCAACTCTCCATCCAACTCTCCATCCAACTCTCCATCCAACACTGAGCCCAGCCGTGACCCGACAAAACGACCAGACGCCCGAGGCTAGTCCCAACGATCCCGGTCAGCCCCTGATCGAACACCTGATCGAGCTGCGCACCAGGATTCTCCATAGCCTGACGTCGGTCATTATCATTTTTCTGCCGCTGTTCTACTTTGCCAATGATCTGTACAGCTACATCTCAGAACCCTTGCGCACCTATTTGCCAGAGGGGGCGACTATGATAGCAACGGAAGTTGCTTCGCCCTTCCTGACTCCATTCAAGCTGACGCTGGTTCTGGCAATCTTTATCGCCATTCCCTATATACTCCATCAACTCTGGAGTTTTATTGCGCCAGGGCTCTACTCCAGCGAAAAGCGTTTGGCGATACCATTGCTGACTTCCAGCGTCTTGCTGTTCTACGGTGGCATAGGGTTTGCGTTTTATGTGGTCTTTCCCCTGATATTTGGCTTTTTTACCAGCGCAGCACCGGCTGGCGTCACCGTGATGACAGATATCAATCGCTATTTGGATTTCGTTTTGAAGCTGTTTTTTGCCTTCGGACTTGCGTTTGAAATACCCATCGCCACCCTCCTGTTAGTCTGGACCGGCGCCACCACCGTCGACAATCTGCGTAATAAGCGCCCCTATGTCATCGTCGGCTGTTTTGTTGTAGGCATGCTACTGACGCCGCCTGACGTCATTTCTCAGCTCCTGCTGGCGGTGCCCATGTGGGCATTATTTGAGGTTGGCATTCTGTTTGCCGCTCTCATCGGCAAGAGACAACAAAATGATTGACTTGCAATAAGAAGAATCATGGCCTCGAGACTTGCCATCCCACGACTGACCCTCTATGTTGATGGGAAAAACTTTCGACGACATTTTACAAACTGCGAGGAGTCCCCATGAGCATGATAAATACCGGCACCAATGATCTTTTGGCCAGCCTGGAAAACGGCGTCGCCGTACTGACCCTAAACAGACCCGATGCGCGCAATGCCATGTCTGGCCCAATGAACGCAGCACTGCAAACTCAGCTTGCCGAGTTAGAGCTCAACCCGGCCGTCAAGTGCATTGTTCTGACGGGCGCCGGTAAAGGGTTCTGCGCAGGGGGCGATGTCAAAGGCATGGCCGCATCCGGCGACGGTACTGCGGGCGACTCGACGATTGATGGAGCCATTCATCAACAACGTATAAATCAACGGGCGACAGCCGGCAAACTTTACAAGATGCCAAAGCCAACGATTGCTGCACTGCCAGGCGCTGCAGCCGGCGCCGGGCTATCACTGGCATTAGCCTGTGACATGCGTGTCATGAGCAGCACAGCCATCATGACCACTGCCTTTGCTCGAGTCGGTTTCTCCGGCGACTATGGTGGCACCTACTTCATGACCCAGCTGATTGGTGCTGCCAAGGCCAGACAACTGTATTTCCTGTCTGAACGGGTGAGTGCTGCGGAGGCGCTTGAACTTGGCCTGACCAACTGGGTCTGCGAGCCAGAGGAGCTTATGGCGAAAACCATGGAGATAGCTCACAGAATAGCCAGCGGCCCAACCGTTGCTTTTCGATATATGAAAGAAAATCTGAATCGTGCCGTCGGGGGCGATGTTGATGATTGCATGGATCTTGAAGCGACCCACCATGTTCATACAGGGCAAACCCAAGATCACCGCGAAGCCGCTAAAGCCTTCGTTGAAAAACGCGAGCCCACCTTTACGGGTCGTTAACCTCAAGCAAAAAGGTCACCGGCCCGGCGTTTTCCAGCTGCACTTTCATGTCAGCGCCAAAGCGGCCGGTGGCTACTGCCTCGCACCTTTGTCGAGCGCGGCTGACGAATTCATCATACAGCGCTTCGGCCTCCGGGGGCGGTGTCGCTGACGAAAAAGACGGTCGCAAACCCTTGCGCGTATCAGCGGCCAGGGTAAATTGAGAAACGATCAGAAGACTCGCGGAGATATCAGCGAGAGACAGATTCATATGTCCAGCCCCGTCAGGAAATACCCGGTAGGCCAGCACCTTGTTCAACAACTTATCAATTCGAGCAACCGAGTCACCCTTCTGGAATGCGATAAAGACCAGCAACCCGCGATCAATCTCGCCAATCACCTTTTCATCAACGAGGACTCGCGCATAGCTGACTCGCTGAATCAAGGCTCGCATCGAATAGCTTCCTTAGACGTCGAAATCTGACTCGAAGCGCAGGGCCATATCCCGGGTCGCTCGAACTAAGGCATCGATTAAGGCAGGTTCGGTGGCCGAGTGACCAGCCTCCCGCACCAGATAGACTTGGGATATGGGCCAGGCTGCATGCAACTCATGCGCACTCTTAACCGGACACAACATATCGTAACGACCATGCACAATAATGCCGGGGACATCACTGATGCTACCGATATTATTGAGAATCTGATTGTCAGTCAGAAAGCAGTTATTCGTGAAATAATGTAGGCCTATTCGGCTTCTGGCCATGGCTCGATGCGGATCAGTGAGGTGTTTCACCAGCCGAGGGTTCGGTTCCAGGGACGAGCAGTCAGCCTCCCAACGAGACCAGGCTTTCGCAGCACCCATTCGAGCCAACTCATCGGCACCGTTGATACGACGATGATAAGCAGCAAGATAGTCACTTCTCTCTGCTACGGGTATGGGTGTTTCAAAGTCCTCCCAGTGATCAGGGAAAAATCGATTGGCACCATCTTGATAGATCCAGTCTATATCGGCCTTGCGGCCAAGAAAGATCCCTCGCAGCACCATTCCTAAAACGTGTGTCGAGTAGGTCTCCGCGTAGACCAGACTGAGCATGGCACCAAATCCGCCGCCAAATAGCACCCACTTATCAATCTGGAGAAATTGCCGAATTTTTTCGATATCGGCAACCAGATCCCCAGTCGTGTTGTTGGTCAGATCGCTGTGGGGCTTAGAACGCCCAGAGCCGCGCTGATCAAACAGAATAATGCGGTATTTTTCCGGATTGAAAAAACATCGACTGTTAAATTCGCACCCTGAGCCGGGTCCGGCGTGGACAAACAGCACCGGAATGCCACTCGGCGTGCCGCTCTCGTCGATATACAGAGAGTGGACGTCATCGACGTCCAGCATGTGCCGAGCGTAGGGCTTGATTTCCGGATACAGTGGCAGCATTTGCGTTTCCCTTATGCGACCTTTTCTCGACCAGCACGTTTACGTTCGTTCTCGGTTAAAAGCTTTTTACGCATCCGTAAACTGGTAGGTGTGACCTCAACCAACTCATCGTCTTCAATAAACTCGATGGCTTGCTCGAGCGTGTGCCGAATGGCGCCAGTGAGAATGATCGCCTCGTCCGTGCCTGACGCTCGAATGTTGGTTAGCTGTTTGCCCTTTAACGGATTAACCATCAGGTCATTGCCGCGAGAATGCAAACCGATCACCATGCCTTCGTAGACTTCCTCGTTGGGCAGAATAAACATTCGCCCACGAGACTGAAGATTCCAAATCGCATAGGCCAGGGCTTTGCCGCTAGCCATGGAGACAAGAACACCATTGGTACGACCAGACATTTCCTGACTCACAACGTTACCGTAATGGGAAAAGATACTGGTCATGATCCCCGTGCCGGAAGTCATGGTCATAAACGCACCGCGAAAACCAATCAAGCCGCGGGTTGGTATCTGATATTCAATGCGCACCCGCCCTTTACCGTCAGGTATCATGTTTTCAAGCACGCCTCGACGCCGGCCTAACTCTTCCATCACTGAGCCCTGATGAATTTCTTCAACGTCTAGCAGGACATTCTCAAAGGGCTCCTGACGTTTACCTTCTACCTCCCTGAAAATTACCTCCGGGCGGCCTACCGCTAATTCATAACCCTCACGGCGCATGGTCTCAATCAAAACAGCCAGGTGCAATTCGCCACGGCCAGAGACCTTGAATCGGTCAGCGCTGTCTGTGTCTTCAACTCGCAGGGCCACGTTGTGAATCAACTCGCGCTCCAGGCGTTCACGAATATTTCTACTGGTGACGAATTTTCCTTCGCGTCCCGCAAATGGCGATGTATTCACCTGAAAAGTCATAGAAATGGTGGGTTCATCAACGACCAATGGTGGCAAAGCCTCAACATGATCTGGATGGCAAATTGTGTCGGAGATCTTCAGACCCTCGATGCCCGTGATGCAGACAATGTGTCCAGCATCTGCGCCATCTACCTCAATTCGGTCGAGACCTTGATAGCCCATGACCTGCAGAACCTTGCCTTTCCTGGTCTTGCCATCAGGCCCCACAATAGCGACCTGCTGAGCCTTCTTGATACTACCTCGTGTAATCCGACCCAGCCCGATGACGCCGACGTAACTGTTATAGTCCAGGGCGCTGATTTGCATCTGGAAAGGGCCCTCATCATCCACTTCAGGCTCGGGCACATGCTCCAAAATGGCTTGCAATAGTGTGCTCAGATCGTCACCAATCGCGTCCATTGAAAGGCCCGCGCGACCTTGAATGGCCGAGCCATAGATCACCGGAAAATCGAGTTGTTTATCATTCGCGCCGAGCTTATCAAAAAGCTCAAACACTTCGTCGACGACCCAGTCCGGACGTGCGCCTTCACGGTCAATCTTGTTGATCATCACAATCGGGTTCAGGCCATTGGCAAACGCCTTGCTAGTAACGAATCGGGTCTGCGGCATGGGGCCATCGACGGCATCCACGACCAGCAAAACTGAATCAACCATCGAGAGGATGCGTTCGACTTCGCCACCAAAGTCTGCGTGTCCAGGGGTGTCAACGATATTGATGTGATGGCCCTGCCAGTCGATCGCCGCATTCTTGGCCAGAATCGTTATACCCCGCTCTTTCTCCAGATCGTTGGAGTCCATCAAGCGCTCTACTTGCTCATCACCTCGCTGCAAGGCCCCTGACTGCTGCAGTAGCTTATCAATCAAGGTGGTTTTACCATGATCGACGTGGGCAATAATTGCGATATTTCTTAGTTTCTTACTCATGGCTACTCCGCTTGACGACGCGGTATTATACAGACTGTCAAGCCATTTAGACATCTGCAATTGCGGTTTAAGCCTAATGATACAGCGGGTCAGCCTCGAAAAAGGAGTTGGTGCGAGCTTTCCGCGCCTCTTGGCGCTCAAGCCGGCACTCTAATCGGCACTCTAATCGGCACTCTAATCGGCACTCTAATCGGCAAGGTTTGATTGGCCGGCATTAACAAGGCAACCATTCGGTAACAATCAGACCAACCGATGATCATCGATTGATTGGCACTGAATCGGTGCATGGAACACTATCATGCACCATTACAGTGCGAATCCTGAGCTGCAAACTGCCTGCAGGCCCCTGAATACAAGGCTTTATTAATTAAGCCGAATGGCATAGTCTTTGCACTTTCAAATTGCACAGCATCAACCGAGTTAACCCATTGGAGGGCAAAACCAAATGTCAGAAAAGACTTTACGTCTGATAGCAGAAAACGAAGCGCGATGGGTGGACTTACGTTTCACTGATTCACGCGGCAAAGAACAACATGTGACTAACCGCGCAGCCAAAGTCGACGCCGATTTTTTCGAAGTCGGCGCCATGTTCGATGGTTCATCCATCGGCGGCTGGAAGCCCATCAACGAATCCGACATGATCCTGATGCCGGACGACAGCACTGCCGTTCTCGACCCCTTTACCGAAGAGACCACCATCAACCTTCGCTGCAACATCCTTGAGCCTAGCACCATGCAGGGCTACGACCGGGATCCGCGCTCCCTGGCTCAACGTGCAGAGGCCTACCTGGCCACAACCGGTATCGGCGACACGGCCTTCTTTGGTCCAGAGCCTGAATTTTTCATCTTCGATGACATCAAATACAAGTCAGACATGAGCGGTGCCATGTATCAGATCGAGTCAGAAGAAGCGGCCTGGATGACGGCACATGCGACAGAAGGCGGCAACCTGGGACACAAACCAGGGGTTAAGGGCGGCTACTTCCCAGTCCCCCCGGTAGACTCTCTCTACGATATCCGTAACTCCATGTGTACGGCCATGGAAGCCATGGGATTGACCATAGACCTGCATCACCATGAAGTGGGTACAGCGGGTCAGTGTGAAATTGGGGTGCCATTTAACACCCTGACCAAGAAGGCTGATGAGGTTCAAATTTACAAATACTGCGTTCTGAACGTCGCTCATGCCTACGGCAAAACCGCGACCTTCATGCCTAAGCCGCTGATCGGCGATAATGGCAGCGGCATGCATCTACACCAGTCAATCTGGAAAGATGGCAAGAACACGTTTGCCGGCGAAGGCTACGGCAATTTGTCTCAACAGGCACTGTATTATATCGGTGGCATCATCAAGCATGCACGGGCGCTAAACGCCTTTGCTAATGCCAGCACCAACTCCTACAAGCGCCTTGTACCAGGGTTTGAGGCACCGGTTCTACTCGCTTACTCGGCGCGCAACCGTTCCGCTTCGATTCGAATCCCTTATATTCAAGGCGCCAACCCCAAGGGCGTACGTCTGGAAGTGCGGTTCGGTGACCCGACGGCCAATCCTTATTTGATGTTCTCCGCCATGATGATGGCAGGCCTTGACGGCATCAGAAACAAGATTGATCCAGGTGCACCGATGGACAAGGATCTCTACGACCTGCCCGCCGAAGAATTGCGTCACATCCCAACAGTCTGTAATTCGTTGGAAATGGCACTCGACTGTCTGCATGCCGATCGTGCTTTCTTGACTGAGGGTGATGTGTTCTCAGATTCTATGATTGACGGCTACATCAACTTGAAGATGGCCGAGGTTGAGCGCATCAACTCAACGCCACACCCTGTTGAATTTGACATGTACTACAGCGTCTAAATACGACTCGAGCCAGTCAAAATCCCGCGACCCACCGGGTCGCGGGATTTTTTTTGATCAGTGGCCCATGAATCACCTCGTTCAACCCGTAAATTCTCGACGCGCTGACTGATTCGCACCATTTTGGTGCGATTTACCAAACCCTGGTCTATACTGCCGGCTTTGAAATACAGAGGAATGGCGTTTTTGACCGCATTTACCACTAATACAACACCTGGTTCGTTTTTTGCTTTGTTTTTCGTCAGATACGGGTGTTTACCGGCCAGCATGATGAGCATGATGGGCAGGTAATCACATTCAATAGGATCGGCGACAGTTGAAAAGCATGACTAAGATCGCAATCGCCCAGAGCCGAAAATTATGATTGATGACCTGCTTAATAGTCTGAATATCGGCATATTAACGATTAACCATCAACTAAAGCTGACTTACCTCAATCCATCGGCAGAGAGTCTATTGGGCGTGTCCTCGACTCGCGCGCTCGGCCATTCCATTGAAGAGCTACTGTTGGATTCAGCAGAATTCGTCTCAGTGGCCTATGACTCGCTGCAGAGTGGCCAGCCCTACACGCGTCACCGTGCAGAACTGCTACTCGCTGACGGGCATAGCAGAACGGTCGATTACACTGTAACGCCCGCCAGCGACGCCGAATGGCCTACTCTCGTCATAGAGCTTTATGACCTTGACCGCTACCTGCGAATTGATCGCGATGAGGCATTGCGTGGTCACCAAGAAGCCACGCGGCAAATGATTCGAGGCCTGGCCCACGAAATCAAGAACCCTCTCGGTGGCATCAGAGGCTCTGCACAACTACTGGCCCGTGAACTCAACGACCCGCATTATGCCGAGTACACAGATATCATCGTCACTGAAACCGACCGTTTAACCTCACTGGTAGATCGACTCCTCGGCCCGAAAAAATTGCCGCAGCCAGTCCTGACTAACATACATGAATTGCTTGAGCGGGTCAGAATCTTGATTGAGCTGGAGTCCACGCCGCCGATGAAAATTGTTCGCGATTATGACCCCAGTATCCCTGAGGTCGAGTTAGATCCAGGACTCATGATTCAAGTCTTTCTAAACATAGCGCGCAACGCCCTGCAAAGCCTGACGAGTGTCACTTCACCGGCATTGCGCTTCAAGACCCGCACTGAGCGTCAGATCACCATTGGCAGCCAATTGCATCGAATAGTGACCCGCGTTGACATCCTCGATAATGGCCCGGGCATTCCCGCCGCCTTGAAACACCAGTTGTTTTTTCCCATGATCAGCGGTCGGCCGGATGGCACAGGACTTGGGCTCTCCGTTGCTCAGTCAATCGTTCAGCAGCATCACGGCATGATTACGTTTGAGAGCGAGCCAGGCAAAACCCAATTTTCAATCATTCTTCCGATGGAACAACCTTAATGACCGCGAACAATACTGTCTGGGTGGTTGACGACGAGCGCTCAATCCGCTGGGTGCTTGATAAGGCTTTGACCCAACAGGGACTGAAGGTGATCTGTTTTGAAGATGGCCAGTCCCTGTTGACCAACCTGCAACAAACGCAACCAGACGTCATCATCAGCGATATTCGAATGCCCGGCATTGACGGACTCGATCTATTGGCACAAATCACTTCCCTGTGGCCTGATCTACCAGTCATTATCATGACCGCTCACTCAGATCTCGACAGCGCAGTCTCGTCAATTCGCGGCGGCGCCTTTGAATACCTGCCTAAACCCTTTGAGGTGGATGAGGCTATAGCCATCGTTCAGCGCGCGATACGCCAACGCCAGGGCGAAAAGCCCATCGAGACGCCTAAACTGGTGATCAACTCTGAGATTATTGGCAAGGCCCCGGCTATGCAGGAGGTGTTTCGCGCTATCGGCCGCCTATCAAAATCAAGTGTCACGGTGCTAATCAATGGTCAGTCCGGAACCGGCAAGGAACTCGTTGCCCAGGCACTCCACAAGCATAGTCCTCGGGCTGGCAAGACTTTTATCGCGCTGAATATGGCTGCCATACCCCATGAGTTGATCGAGTCTGAACTCTTCGGCCACGAACGTGGCGCCTTCACCGGTGCCAATCAGTTACGCAAGGGGCGCTTCGAACAAGCCGATCAGGGTACTTTATTTCTTGATGAGATCGGCGATATGCCCGCCGAAACTCAGACCCGCTTGCTACGCGTACTGTCCGACGGAGAGTATTATCGCGTCGGCGGTCACGAGGCTCTGAAGGCCGATGTGCGCATCATTGCTGCGACCCATCAAAACCTCGAGGACTTGGTACAACAGAATCGGTTTCGAGAAGACCTGTTCCATCGCTTGAATGTGATTCGTATTCATATCCCCACACTCCAGGAGCGCAAGGGAGATATTCCGCTGCTGGCAAGCTACTTCCTGCAGGAGGCCGCTCAAGAGCTCAATGAGGAGGCGAAGGTCCTCAAGCCAGAAACAACGCAATACATCACCGAGCTTCCATGGCCGGGCAACGTTCGTCAATTGGAAAACTTTTGCCGCTGGATTACCGTTATGGCCACAGGTCGAGAAGTCGCGATCGACGATTTACCTCCCGAATTGTTAGTGGCTCGTGAGCAGCCTGAAAGAGGCGACAACTGGGAGCGCGCTCTCAGCAGCTGGGCGAGTCGCCAACTCGCCCAGCCAGATGCCGCTGGCCAGAGTCTATTGGAGGGTGCCATGCCTGCCTTTGAGCGGATCATGATTGAGGCCGCACTGAAACATACCGGTGGGCGAAAGCGTGACGCTGCCCTGCTGCTCGGCTGGGGTCGAAATACGCTAACTCGCAAGATTCACGAACTCGGTCTCACCTCAATCTCGTCGGCGAGCACTGAAGACTAGCCGTTGAAACGGGTAGTCCGACAAATACAGGCCCTTGAGGGGATATTAATTTGGTCGCTGTTGTCTTGTTTGAACCAGAAATTCCGCCGAACGCTGGAAATATCATTCGCCTGTGCGCCAATACGGGCAGCCAGCTTCATTTGATCAAACCCTTGGGCTTCGAACTGGATGACAAGCGACTGCGTCGCGCGGGACTGGATTACCATGAATGGGCGAGCATCGAAATTCATGACTCCTACCTGGCATTTCGAGAGAAAATGTCCCAGGGCCGCATTTTGGCGATCACGACGAAGGGGCCTACTCGCTATACCGACGTGAACTACACGGCGAACGATATGCTATTGTTTGGCCCTGAGACTCGCGGTTTGCCGCAGACCCTGCTTCAGGCTCTGCCCGATAGCCAACGCCTGCGCATTCCCATGCGACCTGGCAGCCGGAGCATGAATCTGGCCAACGCGGTTTCGGTTTTAGTCTACGAAGCCTGGCGCCAACAGGGCTTCTCGACTGGAGAATAGCTGTTTTGCGTTAATTGGTTTGCGTCAATTAATTGACGACCCCACCCTGTGCCGCCGCTGCAGCCTGTCTCTGGCGAGACTGTTCATATATGGCGTCAAAGTTCACGGGTGAGAGCATTAACGGAGGAAAACTGCCCTTTACCACGAGCGAGTCGATCGCCTCGCGAGCGTAGGGAAACAGAAGACTTGGGCAGAAGCTGCCAAGCGTCTTGGCGGTAACTGCGGCATCCATTCCTTTCACCAGAAAAATCCCTGCTTGCTGCACCTCGGCCAGATAAACGACATCGCCCTCTTCCTTCTTGACCGTAACCGTCACATTCAATACAACCTCGTACACATCCGTACCAACCAGTTGGTGATGGGAGTTCAGCTCAAGATTGATTGCCGGCTTCCACTGCCAAATGAATACATCTGGTGACTTTGGCGATTCAAACGACATATCTTTTATATACAGGCGTTGCAAGGCAAATTGTGAGCCCCCACTCGCGTTGGTTTGTTCACTCATTACCGACTCCTCGCCCACTATTGACTAACATTTCATCCAACAGACCGCGCCTTTCGAGCTCAACCAGCTCATCGCAGCCACCGATATGGCGCTCACCGATCCAAATCTGCGGTACTGAGGTGCGTCCTGCCGCACGAATCATTTCCTGGCGTAACGCAGGATTACCATCAATCGCAATCTCTTTGAACTGAACCTTCTTGCGTTGCAACAAAGCCTTGGCATGAATGCAATACGGACAAAAGCGCGTACTGTAAATAACAACTTGACTCAAAATCTTGCTCCTCTACCTCAAAGACGCCGTCATTTTGTGGGTTCAGCTTTTGACGATAGGCAGGTTAGAGGCAGACCACTCCGCCATACCACCGCCCAGGCGATGAATTTTGTCAAACCCTCGCGCTTTCAACTTACCGCCTACGCCACTTGCATGCTGACCCATCTTACAGACAACGATTATTGGTCTATCCTTGAATTTATCAAGCTCTACGATACGCTTATCAACATTGCTAAACGGGATATTCAACGCACCAACTATGTGCCCGGCGCTGAACTCTTTAGCATCGCGAACATCCAGCACGAGCGCATTGTCCCTGTTAACCAGGTTGACCAACGTGTTCGTGGTGATTGAGTCACCCCCACGCTTGCCTTCGTTGACCAGAAATGCAAAGACCAGGGCAATAAACAACCCTACCAGCAGAAAATGATTACCGATAAACTCAAATACTTGCTCTATCATGGACTCTCGTCGCTGTTCTGTTGTTCTCAAGTTAACCAGCGGCCCTTAGCCACCGCTGGAATAAAAATAAGTCGCGAAGTATACACCAAAGGACGTAAAATTCACTTTCCTCGCACTAGACCGAAAAATTCATGACAAAAAAAGTGCCATACGCCCTGATTATCCTCGACGGCTGGGGACACAGAGACGATATCGACGCCAACGCCATTAAGCTTGCTCGCACACCGACGCTTGATCAACTCTGGCAGACTCAGCCTCATGGTCTGATTTCCTGTTCCGGCGAAGACGTTGGACTGCCCGACGGACAGATGGGTAACTCAGAAGTCGGTCATATGACATTGGGCGCAGGCCGCATCATTGACCAGGATCTTACCCGCATTAACAAGGCCATCAACAACGGTGATTTTTTCAAAAACCCGGTGCTCAAAGAGCTAATGCAGCCACTTGTTGCATCCGGCAAAGCGCTGCATATCATGGGCCTGCTATCCCCCGGCGGCGTTCACAGCCATGAGGAACAGCTGCTAGCCGCCGTCAAACTGGCCTTTCAGCAAGGTGTGAAGGCGGTTTATGTTCATGCTTTTCTGGATGGGCGCGATGTTCCTCCCAGAAGTGCCGAGGCTTCTCTGATCAAGATGCAGACAGCTATTCAGCAGCTGGGCTTCGGCGGCATCGCCTCAGTGATCGGCCGTTATTATGCCATGGACCGCGACAATCGCTGGGAGCGGGTCGAGCAGGCCTACAATCTGCTGACGCTTGGCCAAGCAGATTACCATTTTGATTCGGCTGTTAACGCACTTAGAGCCGCCTATGAACGGGGCGAGTCGGATGAATTTGTGAAACCCAGCGTTATTCTTCAGGACGGTAAAGTCGTGACTATGCAGGCTGGCGACGGGGTTTTGTTTATGAATTTCCGCGCCGATCGAGCCAGAGAGTTGAGCCGCGCCTTCATTGAGGAAGACTTCAATGGATTCTCGCGCCAGACACAACCCCGGCTAGCCTCTTTTGTCACTCTCACTCAGTATGCAGACGACATCCATGCGCCATGCGCCTTTGGCCCAAACACACTAACTAACAGCCTCGGCGAATACGTCGCGAGACTCGGCAAATCTCAATTACGCCTCGCTGAGACTGAAAAGTATGCCCACGTCACTTTTTTCTTTTCCGGTGGAAGAGAGGCCGAATACCCTCACGAGACACGTGCGCTAGTACCGTCGCCGCCGGTCGCAACTTATGATTTGGCACCAAAAATGAGTGCCGAACACGTCACCGATGAGTTAGTTCGAGCCATCACTAGCGGCGACTATGATCTGATCGTCTGCAATTACGCCAATGGCGACATGGTGGGCCATACTGGCAATCTGACGGCAGCCATTGAGGCCGTGGAGTATATTGATCATTGCCTTAGTCGCGTCGTTGATGCCTTACGCTCCGTTAACGGGCACTGCTTGATCACAGCCGATCACGGTAATGCCGAGCAAATGAGTGATCCGTCAACCGGTCAGCCGCACACCGCGCATACCTCAGAACTGGTACCCCTGATCTATGTAGGCAGCGAAGCCATAGAGTTGTTACCAACAGGGGGTAAGCTGACCGACATAGCACCGACTTTACTGACCATCATGCACCTGCCGGTACCTGCAGAAATGACAGGCGACTCCTTAATCCTGAAAAATCAAACTCGAGTGGCCAGTCAATAGTGACTCAACGCCTAACCGGTCAAATAAGAACCAGGAGCGCGAGGTGCCTGTCACTTTTGATCGGTCTGGGCCTCAGTCTATTGCTCGCCAGCGCCATGTCGAGCGCAGCGAAACCCCAGGATCCGAAGTTACTCGAGCAACAGCTGAAGAGTCTTGAAGCCGAGATCACTAAATTTCAACAACTGCTGAGCAAAACCCAGAGCGAGCGTTCTTCACTGGAGAGCAACCTTCAGAACAACGAGAAGGCCATCAACAACCTGCTCAGGAAAATTGAGGACCTACAACAAGAGCTAGACCATGGCGAAAAGAAAATTGCCGAGCTGCGCCGAGAGCAGGCAGAGCTTGAGCAGGCGCGGGCGCAGCAACAGGTGTATCTCGCCAAGCAAATCAGGGCGGCTTATGAAATCGGTCAACAGCCCTACATGAAAGTGCTGCTTAACCAAGAAGATCCCAACCAGCTGGACCGAATGCTGAACTACTATCAGTATTTCAATCAGGCGAGAGCCGAACAGATAGCGCGCTACAGGGGCACTCTTGAGCAGCTTGCAGAAGTTACCGCCAGTCTTGAGACCGAGAATCTCGCGCGTCAAGAAAGTCATTCGCAGCTCGTCACTCAGCGGCAACAGCTGCAATTGGCCCAGGCCGAAAAACAAGCAACACTGGTTGCACTCAATCGAGAGATCACTGCGACTGGTTCAGAGATACAAAAGCTAAGCCAGAACCGCCAGGTACTTGAAGACTTGCTGGAAAAAATCAACGCAAATATTGTCGCACTGGCTTCGCCCGCCGCGACGGTCAGCTTTGAGAGCCGAAAAGGTCAAATGCTGTTACCGGTTGCCGGCGCTATTCTCAACAGCTATGGCAGTCAACGGAGTAACGCCAAACTCAAGTGGAGTGGGGTTTTAATCGAAGCCAAGGAAGGTGACCCGGTTTACGCTATTCACTATGGGCGCGTGGTCTTTTCCGATTGGCTAAGAGGTTTTGGTCTTCTGATGATAATCAGTCATGGTGATGGTTATATGTCCCTGTACGGCCACAACCAGGTACTCTTTCGAGAGACAGGGGACTGGGTCAATGCCGGCGAAAATATTGCCAGCGTAGGAGACAGCGGTGGCCAAAGTCAGGTCGGGCTGTATTTCGAAATCCGCCATAGCGGTAAACCCACGAACCCACAGAATTGGTGCAAAGTGCGCAGCAAGCGTCGCGCCTAAGAACAAAACTTTGGCCAAGAGCCAGGAGAAGCAGATGTTTATCACCCAATCCGGCAGGCAAGGACTACTGTTTATGGCCATGGCACTAGTGATTAACACAGTGGCGGCTACGGATGCCGAAGCAGATGCTCAACAGACACTGCCGGCAAGACTGCCACTGAACGAATTGCGGGTTTTTGCAGAGGCCTTTGATCGTGTCAGTAGCGCCTATGTTGAAGAGATCGACGATCGCACTTTGCTGGAGAATGCGATCAAAGGCATGCTGTCACAGCTTGATCCACATTCCGCCTATCTGGATCGCGAATCTTTTTCAGAGTTGCAGGAAGACACGACGGGTAATTATGGGGGCGTCGGCCTCGAGGTCAGCATGGAGGATGGATTTGTTCGCATTATCGCTCCCATGGATGGCACGCCAGCTGAAAGGGCCGGCGTTCAACCAGGTGACATGATCATTCAACTTAATGACCAGCCTATCAAAGGCATGAGCCTTGGCGAAGCGATCGAGGCGATGCGCGGCGAGCCTGGCAGCACAGTCAGACTCACTCTGATAAGAGACGGCAAGGCCCAGCCTTTTGAAATCAGCCTGACACGCGAGGTGATCGCCGTTGCCAGTGTTCGCCAAAGGCTCCTGGAAGCTGGCTATGGCTATATTCGAATCGCGCAGTTTCAGAGCCATACGGGCACCGAAGTCGAGGACGCCGTCAGCCAACTGAAGACTGAAGGCGAGCTGTTGGGCCTTGTCCTGGATCTACGCAATAATCCTGGCGGCATCTTACAGTCTGCCGTGGCGGTCTCGAATGTCTTCATGGATGACGGCCTGATTGTCTATACGGCGGGTCGTCTGCCCAATGCAGACCTGCGCTTCAGCGCAACCTCTCCTGATGCTATAGCGGGCATACCCATTGTCGTTCTGGTGAATGAGGGCACAGCATCCGCCTCGGAAATTGTTGCCGGCGCGCTCCAGGATCACCACCGAGCGATTATTATGGGCACCAGGACCTTCGGCAAGGGCTCAGTCCAGACCATTCTGCCACTGAATAATGAAAAAGCCATCAAGCTCACTACGGCGCTGTACTACACACCCAATGGCCGATCCATTCAGGCCGAGGGCATAGTCCCTGATATTTGGATAGACCCATCCACGATCACACCGGCAAAACCCAACCAGTTCAGCATCAAAGAAAAAGACCTGCCGGGGCACCTGCCCAATGGTGAACACCCTGAATCCACGTCAGCGGATGTCAATGACTCTGTGTTGGCAACGAAAGACTATCAGTTGCACGAGGCGTTGGTCCTGCTCAAGGGTATCAATATCCTGGCGACCAGAACCCAGTCACCTCAAGGATAAGTCATTCCGTGTCCAGCTGGCTTCAATCGTTGTTAATGTTCTCGTTGCTGTTTAGCGGCAGCCTGTTGGCGCAGGAGAGACAGGACTCCACCGCCTACATCGCTATTATCATCGATGACATGGGTCACCATTTGCACCGCGGAGAACGGGCGATTGAATTGCCGGCTATGCTGACCTATTCCATCCTGCCCCATACCGAGTATGCTCGAGTGCTTGCTGAGATGGCCCATCAGGGTGGTAAAGAGGTCATGCTGCATATGCCCATGGCCAACCTTGGGGAAAAACCCCTTGGGCCGGGCGGTTTAACTCCGCATTTAACTGAACAGGAATTCTACCGAACCCTTGATCGGGCCATTCAGCAGGTTCCGCATCTGAAGGGCGTCAACAACCACATGGGCAGCCAGCTGACGCAACAGAATCAGCAGATGAACTGGCTGATGGCTGAGCTTAAACAGCGCCAGCTTTACTTTATTGACTCAAGAACCACCGCTAATACTGTCGCTCTGAATGTCGCCAAGGCACGTCACCTTCAGGCATCCAGTCGAGATGTGTTTCTTGACAATGACCAGACATTTACCAGTATTGATGAAGCATTTAAGGCCCTCTTGGCGAAAGCCCACAGGGACGGCACCGGCATCGCTATTGCTCACCCTTATCCGGCGACGTTGGATTACTTGACCCAAGCCATACCCGAATTGGCTCAGCAAGCCGTAGAGGTGATTTCAGTCTCAGCGCTTCTCAAGCGGCAGCATGCACAGAACCTGCGTGGCGCTCTGGGCACTCGATCCGCCAACTTCAGCGCCGTTGAATAAGCGCAGCATTCTTAACGCGGCTTATTGGCAACAGCAATGGCCTCCGCCAGGTTCAAGGTACCCTCATAGATCGCTCGGCCGGTAATCACGCCGGCGATACCACCATTAATTTTCTCACCGACTTCCAGCAGCGCCAGAATATCCCGCATGTCAGTGACACCGCCTGAGGCGATAATAGGTACAGAGACGGACTCTGCAAGATCCTTGGTCGCTCGCAGATTGACACCGCCCATCATGCCGTCCTTGCCGATATCCGTATAGATAATGGACTCAATGCCATCGCTTTCAAATAGCAGGGCAAGACTCTTCACCGAGATATCGGTCACCTCTTTCCAACCATTTTTCGCGACCATTCCATGCAGACCATCCAGCCCAACCATAATATGGCCCGAAAACCTTTGACACATGGCGCCCACAAACTCAGGCTCTTCGACGGCTTTAGTGCCGATAATGACATAATCCACACCCGCATTCAGATAGGACTCGATCACTTCAGGACTACGAATACCGCCGCCCAACTGAATAGTCAACTGCGGATGATTAGCCGCGATCATCGCAATGAGCGCATGGTTAACGGGATAACCCTCAAATGCCCCATCAAGATCGACCAGATGCAGGCGCCGCGCACCCTGCTTGACCCAATAATCAGCCATCCCCACCGGATCATCAGAATAGACAGTCGACTCTTCCAGGCGCCCCTGTCTGAGGTTAACCACCTTGCCATCTTTAAAATCAATTGCTGGGATAATATCCACTACAGGGTTCCTTTTGTCGAAGGCATGGTGTCACCCATTCGCGGATCCCTCTCCAGCGCCATGCGCAAGGACCGACCGAAAGCCTTAAAAATTGTTTCAATCTGGTGGTGGGTATTTTCGCCGCGAAGATTATCAATATGCAGCGTCAGGTTCCCGTGATTGACAAATCCGTGAAAGAACTCTCGAAACAGGTCGACATCGAAGTTACCCACACTGGCTCGAGTAAAGTCGACGTGGTACTCCAGACCAGGTCGTCCAGAGAAATCAACCACCACCCGGGATAAGGCTTCGTCAAGCGGCACATAGGCATGCCCATAGCGACGTATACCGCGCTTATCGCCCATGGCCTGATAGAATGCCTGACCAAGCGTGATACCTATATCTTCAACTGTGTGGTGCGCGTCAATGTGAAGATCACCTCGCGCATTGATCTGGATATCAATCAGCCCGTGACGCGCAATTTGGTCAAGCATATGCTCAAGAAATGGTAAGCCTGTGTCGAAGCTCGACACGCCGGTGCCATCCAGGTTAATACTGACGCTGATCTGCGTTTCGAGCGTGTCTCGATCTACTTGTGCCTTGCGCTCTGTCGCTGCCATACCTACTCGCCTTTCGCCGAAAACGAGGCATTATACGGTATTTACAGCAGTGCGCCATTGGGCAGGTAGCGGTTCTCGGTATTGGCCTTGACCCAGAGTCGCAGAGACGCTGAGAAGGCGCCACGCTGCTTGAGCATTCGAACCAAATAAATGACCGGTGACTGCTTACCCCCATCCCAGCCGGGCAACTGCCGTTCTGCGAGAGTGAAAAACCGCACCAGGCTGATCAGTTCATCATCACTGAGCGCGGTTGCCACCTGCCAGGGCGCCTCTTCGAGTCGCATCAAACGGCCATCACGTCTGACTTGAGCTTCGCTAAGACATGTCGCCAAATTCGCCAGCGCCTCGTTAGATAGCGTGGTATAGAAATGAAGATCTGTAAGGCTTACGCCTGCCTCAGAATCGACCTTTGCCGGCTGCCAGACACCCACGACCATGCTCAACGCCTCTTCTTTGGTAGTGCGGCAAAGTCACCCGCACGCTTTTCTTTGTTGGCACTGATGGCTTCCGCCATCTCGTCCGTCTGCAGAAAACTGGCATTCCAAATACTGATATAATCCAGACTGTCTGCTGTGGAATGATCTCGAGAATAGTTGATCATGCGCTTTGAGCCGTACACTGCCAGCGGAGCATTGGCAGCAATTTCCCGAGCGACGCTCAACACACCCTCAAGCAGGGCTTCCTGGTCGACAAATACGCGGTTAACGAGACCGACCTGACAGGCTTCAGCGGCGAACATGCGGCGCCCCGTATAGGCCAGTTCACGCACAACACCCTCTGGTATGAGCTTCACCAACCGAGGAAAAGTACCAACATCAGCAGTCATCCCGATTTTCACCTCGTAAACGGTAAAAAACGCGTCCTCCGTCGCATATCGGATATCGCAGGCGGTGACAAAGTCCATACCGCCCCCGATACAGCCACCCTGAATCGCCGCCAGTACCGGTATTCGGCAATCTTCGAGGCAACTGAAGGTATTTTGCATTCGTTTTGCCATACGATAGAAACTTTCGCCATGACTGCGACGCTGCTTCGCGTCAGCAACGCTCGGCTGACTATCAGCTGAGACGACACTGCTTATATCTAAACCAGAGCTGAAATGGGGGCCCGTCGAGGAAATGACTAGCACCCGCGCCTTGCTGTTGTCGTCAATGTCATTCACGATCTCAGGCAATTCATCCCAGAATTCGGTATTCATGCTGTTACGCTTTTCAGGGCGATTCAGACGAATGTGGGCAATGTCATTGTCAATACTGACATCAAAGCAGGTATAACTCATGATAGATCCATTTCATTTAGAATAGGTTAATTTGAAGCCCCCAGACCACTGGCGTCTTCCAGCTGAGACAATCACATCGAGGCTGCCACTTTGGGCCTCTAAGCCCGGCATGGCCACTCGATCAGGGGCTAACCTCTGATTCATACAGCATGCCCGCAATTTGCCAGCATTGCCACCTTGCTGCTGCTTACTCACTGTCAATGACAGAACCCAAAGTGAACCATTATTGCGAGGCGAATGACAAGCGGTTGCCCATCTCACCTGACCGCTACGCATCACCGCAGCCTAACAGCTGGTCGCCCCTGAGTTCTCAACGGCTAATCGATTGACTAAGCTCTTTAAACCGCCAGTAGCAAACCGCAAGCTGCTCGACAAAACTCAGACATCTGGCGCGAAGATCCCTGAAGGCGTTACCCACACAGGGTAAAGACGAAAGTCTACAAACCACTAGGCTACCCAGAGGGCATACCCTTGACTGATTCGACGAAACCCAGAAAGCCCTTTCCCAGCGCCGGCGAAGACGTCAGGCATACTCGCGAAACCCATCTAGCCACGCCCCAGTCGACCTCACCTTCTTATCGCCTGGCCTATGCCGATGAGGACTTCATCCTCTCCGATGACATGCGACCTGTGCGGCTTTTGCTGGAGCTCTCAAAACCAGAATTGACGCTAATAGAACATAATATCAGCCATACGATCGTAATCTTTGGCAGTGCACGGATTTTGTCGCCTGAGTTGGCGGCTGAGAAGTTACAAGACATTCAAGAGCGATTAGCGAACAACCCCACCAATACACATCTCCTGACAGAGCAACGCCAAGCATTGAACAGCGCCAAACGCGTTCGTTATTACAACGAAGCGCGATTGTTGGCCGAAAAAATCACACGCGAGTCCTGCGTCCATAATCTGCCCAGATTGCACATCATTACCGGGGGAGGCCCGGGCATCATGGAGGCCGCAAATCGAGGCGCAAACGACGCCGGCGGTGAATCGATCGGGTTGAACATCACCCTACCCCATGAACAGAAGCCCAACAGCTACATCACGCCTTCGCTGTGTTTCCAGTTTCACTACTTCGCGATCCGTAAGATGCACTTCTTACTGCGCGCCCAGGCTCTGATTGTGTTTCCTGGCGGATTCGGCACTCTTGATGAGCTGTTTGAAACCTTGACACTCATACAAACCAATAAGATAAAACCGCTACCCATCATCGCCTTCGATCGACACTATTGGGAATCACTGCTGAACTTTGACCTCCTCGTCGAGGAGGGCATGATCAGCCCAGCAGACAAAGACTTGATCCAATTCGTCGAGTCAGCCGACGATGCCTGGAAAATCGTCAGAGACTATATTGAGAACAATCCTATTGATACTAAGCCTATTGATACTAAGCCTATTGATACCTCACAGGGGCCACAGCTGAAGACGTGATGAACGGCGTTTAAGGGGCTATCCAATCGAGGCGACTGGGTGGTTTCAGGCTCCTCGAACGCTAGCTACAGATACTTCGGTTCGAAAACTTGATTGCGCACTTTTTGAATCGCTCCTGCGACCCTAGATAAAACTCGACAACCTCCGCTTGTTTCGAAACGAAGGTTGCCGTCAATATAATTGCTCAAGACCTTTGGCCTGTCGGCCGCCTTAGTTGTTCAAAAGGCTATCAAAAGCTATTCAAGCCCGCGGCGTCACGAACCTGTGAGTAGCCTTCATGATTTTCTTCAATAAGCTTGATCTCTTCAGCGCTGAACAAACCCAACAGGTTGTTCGACAAGGATTCCATTTCATGCTCGAAGACCTCGGCTGACGCTTCCATGAGACTATTAGCCTCGATCAGACTGGCAGTCAGCGTCTCAACTTCGATTGCCGACTGTTCGATCTCTTCAATGGCCTGCATAGCTTCTAATTGAATCTCCGTCGCTACTAGCTGGTCGACTGTTAACCCCTCGAGCGATTCGATCAATTCGTCGCTGCCTACCAACGATTCCTGCAAACTTGCCACCGTCGCTTCAAGCTCCATGTTTTCCTCTTCAATTAGCTGCTCCAGGTTTGCTTCACCTATTCCATCTGAATCATCCGTTAGCGTGCCGGAATACACAAAATAGAGCATTTCTAACCTTGCGATGGCTTGCAAATAACCCAGCGGATCCTCGATTGATTGTGCTTCCGCCCATGCTCTGTAATCTGGGTTCTGGGCAATTTCAGCCAGGTCAGGCAGTTCTTCTTCACTCGTTAGATCCAGGACGCCTAGTTCAACGAATGATCCAAGGGACCGAACGATAACACCATAGGCTGCCGAGTCCAGACTAGACTCAACCATAGACATGGCATCCTGTGCTTGCTGAAATGAATCCGCCGCAAGGGCCTGAGCTTGCTGCAGTGAATCCGCCGCAAGGACCTGAGCTTCAGCTACTAGGACCATGGTCGCATCCAGGTCTGGCGCTGTAGTTCCGCGCTCGTTGTCATCAGCAATGCCGATACTTGCCTTTAACAGGAGGCTGCTCATCACGAGCAATGGGAATATTTTTGATAACTGATTCATTTTTAAAGATTTCCTCTTCTGCCAGACATCAGCGATATCTGGCGTGATTTATTGAGCATGATTTCACACTGACATTACTTAAGATTTTCCAGCGTTTCCTTGGCGCGATCAACTATGACTTGGGTGGCCGGGTCATCGCCTAACTGGCTTTCCAAACTCGCTACAAAGGCGTCTGCCAGTAGTACGGACATTTGCTTCGCCGTATAGGCCGCATCCATCAGAGAAAAACGGATCGTCGCTGTTTTTTCCTGACCATCAGCGACGGTATAGACAATGCCAGCATCCAGCGCAGACTCGTCGCCGCCACCGGTTGCGACGGCAGTGCTCAAAGCGCCCGTGATTGACGCCGATTGGATACTGAAGACTTCGGGTGCGGCCAGGCCGCCCAGAAGGTCGTCGATCACTACCTGGGCCTGACGCATGGGGCCATTGGCTGCCTCCGCAGCATCAAGCGCGGCTTTTGCGGTCACTTTCAACGCTGCTAAGCTCGCTTTCTCAGCCTCCAATGCCACTACCTCTGCTGTTCGCGTTACGTTACGGCCGGTACAAACTGCCCTCGCCCCTGGGTCGGGTACGGTCACATTGTTACAGGATTGCTGATTCTTCCAGCCCCACTTGACGCAGTTGCCCCTCCATTTACTTTTGCAGTAAGGTTCCTGCCATGACACGCAATCCCTGCGAGTCGTATTCTGGTTACAGGATTCTTTCGCATTATTCAATGTCGAAATTTTTGCCTGCAGGGTACTGATATTCGATGTCAAGTCCTCGACCTCAGCATTCGCGTTTGCAAGCGCTTGAGTTGATTGCTCAATGAGGTCAAACAGGCCACTGAAACTCGATTGAACAGCGTCCTTGCCCGATGAGTTGATCCACCCAGATACATCTGACGCCATACTTGCAGAGAAAACGGCTTCCATGTCCTGCAGAGCGCTGAGGTTAGCATTCTGCGGCAAACCGCTGACGCCATATTCATAAGACCCATTGAAGAGCCCGCCCAAGTCGTAAGAGGATACTACCTTGTAACCATCGGTGCTGAGCACTAACGACTGAGTAGATGCGCCAAACATATCACCCTTAGCAGTCAGGACAATATCAGGACCGACAATTCCACTCGGGCTGATCTTCAGGAGCACCTTGAACTCGCCAGATGGGAATGGTAACGGACCCAGGTCTAAGGTATCGCTGTAGCCGTACAAATCGACTCCCGTGGCGGGATCAAAATCACCACGTTCAATCGTCAGGACGTTCTGCCCGAATATTGTCATTTTACCCTGAACCTCTAGCAGCGCGGGTGCCAAACGGATTGAAGGTCCCTCTCCTACCGCGATTCCTGTGACAGCCATGTCAGGAAACGCCGGCATTTTCTGCTTTGTCATGGCTTCAAACAGTGACATCAGATCAGACAGCGCGATTGAGCCGATCTCATCCGGCCCATCGTTAACGGCCAGTGAGACCATGGTCGGCACTATTACCGGCCCAAGTGCCGCGGCAGAGCTGGCTGTCACTTCTTTCGAGCCAAGGAGCACAGAGCCTCCCATCTTGACGCTAGTGACCGACGAAGGTGGCACGCTGGCGGTCTTCTGGGCTAGCTCGATTTTGAAATCATTGATTGTCAGAAAACCCCAACCAAATGCATCCTCCCAACCATCGGCATCCGCTAGGCTCATGCCGATGCTGGTTGTGGTGGATACGCTGGCAGGACTCACAGCATAGGTGCTTGCCAAAGCCAGAGTCGTTGCGAGAACATCATTACCAATAGGCATATCCACGGCGCTCGCCATCGAGACAGTTGTCGCATAAGTCCCCTTAAATGGGTCAAACGCGAGCATCGCGCCGAAGGTGAAATAGAATTCGCGATTCAGATCCAGGGCACCAAAAAATTTCGGATTAAAGCCGGGCAGGTTTATTGCCATTGAGAGTTCAGGTATGTCTCGAGCCCCGCTGCCCACCAGCGTTCCAAGTGCATTGGCAAGAGTCCACTGAACGGAGGTTCGTCCCAGCACGCTGGGCTCGCTAAAACCGACGACTTCAAATGCCAAGGACAGAAATTTTGAGGCGCCTACATCAAAGTTACCGAATATCGACACGCCACCCGGGTCGACCAGATTACCATTGGTCGTGAAACGATCCAATTCGAGTTGCGTGGCCAGACCGTTATCGAGAGCCGCTAGATTAAAGTTCACCGCTGAATTTGCAAAGACCAGCAGCGCATCATCAAACTTTATCGAGTCCAAGGTGCTCAGAGCCGTGTCAAAATTCTGATCACCAGTACCACCCACGAAGTCGCTGAATTTGAACTCAGCGGCAGGCATAAAGGCAAGAAAATGGCCACCTGCACCCTGGTTATCATCCGCAACAAATATCAGTTCGCCGGGCATGCCCATCAGGTTGGTTGGAAGCGCGACGACACCTGAACGACCATCAACTTCAACTCTTGGCGTACCCACTTCCAACCCACCAAGGGCTCGGTTGATCACCAGTGACATGTCGTTAAAACTGTTCATAAATTGCCCTTGACCTTGGGCTTCCAGTGACTCCAGCGCACCACTCAAGGATTGTGCCCGCGCGGCGCTAGACAGACACAGCAGAGTGACAAGCAGGAACTTGAACGCCTGGATACTCTGCCTAGACGCGTGTTTTGTTATTATTTTTCCTAGCCTCATAAAATCCCCACTACATCAACCCATTTCTTCCATAAAAAAAGCGCACTCTTCGAAGGGCTTGGACTGGACTTAACCAAATTTAACTCAAGCTCAACCACCACCAACGAGACTGATTTTAGCACTCGACTCTTGTTCACCGGCCACTATGCGCTTTAATCATCATCAATGCCATCCTCTTCGATGAGAGCTTTCGAATTATGCTGCTTGCTGTGCGAGCACAACAGGTGGCAAGTCGTTAAGTGAACTATGCGGGCGGATGGGAAGGCCAGAAATCCCAGCTGTTTTAGCCTGATGCGATGGGTACCGAAAACGCTAGATAGAGAAGCTCTAACATAGAAAAGCTCTAACATAGAAAAGCTCTTCATAGAAAAGCTCTTCATAGAGAGGTTCTCGATAAAAGATCATAGAGAGGTTCTCGATAAAAGCGCTCGATAAAGCAGCTTTCAATTGAAGAGTTCATGGGTAGCTGATGCCTTCCAGGATTCCACTAGATCCTCCCGTCTTGGCTGGACCCTAGAACCACTTCCTCCTTGGCCGAGGCAAACTATACCGGGATTTAAATGAAGAATTACAACCAGAAGAGCTACCAGACGATAGACTCTCCAGTTGCAGGTATCAGGGCGTCGATCGCGCATTCTTCTGCTACTCGAGTCGCCAGTGCTTGCAGTGCCTCGAGCTCACCGTGCACCAGGACTAGCCCTGGTCGCTGATGAAATCCCTTATACCAGGTCATTAATTGGCTTTGCCCTGCATGCGCAGAAAACCCGCCAAGGGTTTCTACGCGCGCCTTAACGACATATTCATCCTTGTAGAGTTTGATCCGAGAGGCGCCATCGACAATGAGTCGCCCTAGTGTGCCCTGGGCTTGATAGCCGATAAAAATGAGTGTGTTTCGCTCCTGCCAGACTCGATGCTTGAGATGATGACGTATGCGTCCACCCGTACACATGCCACTACCCGCAATGATGATTGCGCCTGACGACACCTTGTTAATCGCCATCGAGTCCTCGCTGGATTGACTCAGGATCAAACTTGGCAGAAACCTTTGAAAGGATTCTCGATCTGCCTCTCTGAGCTCCCTGATGTCCGCTTGGTCCAACAACGCCAACCATTGGTTGTAGACGCCGGTCACCGCAATTGCCATGGGGCTATCGAGATAGACTCGCCAGTTGTCGAGCTTACCCTCGCGGTGGAGGCGACCGAGATAAAACAGAATCTCTTGGGTTCGCCCCACTGCAAAAGAGGGAATCAAGACATTGCCACGCCGCGCCCAGGTCTCTGCGAGAATTTGAGTGAATTGCTCAATCGTCGCCGCCATGGAACGATGATCGCGGTTACCATAGGTACCTTCCATCAGCACCAGGTCTGCCGTTGCAAGACTCACAGGGGATCGCATTAACACCGAGTCACTATTGCCAAGGTCGCCCGAAAAAACCAACGTTTTTGTCTTACCCGCCTCGACGACTATGAGCTCAACGATGGCCGAACCCAGTATATGTCCCGCATCATGAAACGTCAGAGTGACCGATTTGTTCAGCGATAACCTTTGGCCGTATTCTGTCGCCACGCACAGCGCTAACACTCGGTCAACATCACGCTCGTCATAGCTTGGTTCAACAGGTTTTTGACCCCGTCGAGCCCGGCGCAAATTTTCCTGGTCAAGATCCCGCCGATACAAGCCGTGGGCATCCCGCAACAGAATCGCCAAAAGATCCACGGTGGCTGCTGCGCAGAAGATTGCACCCGCAAATCCCTGACGCACCAGCTTTGGCAATAATCCAGAATGATCTAGGTGCGCGTGAGAGAGAATGACAGCGTCCAGCTTGGCCGGGGCAAACTTGAATTTTTCTGATCGGATGCGCCGAATATCGTCGCCCCCTTGATGCAGGCCACAGTCCAGTAGAAACCCGTACTCACCCTTGGATTCAAGCAGATGACAGGACCCGGTCACCTCCTGGGCAGCGCCATAAAATGTCAACTTTGGCATAGCTGTATTGGCATAGTTGATAATGTCCTAGCAAAGCGTTATCGAAGACGAGACCTGCACAGCCTTCCAACGCATCACTAAGAGGCCAGATCAGACTACGCATCATGAATTTCATCTTGCAGGGTTTTTAGCATAAGCGCTTATCCCTGGCTCTCGACTGCAACAGATCAATAAAAGACTAGGCTTTAGCGTTCGATCAAGCCAAAGGTTTAGGCAATACAGGCAAGATCTAAACTTTTGGCTGATTGTCCTGTGATAACAAAACTGTCTAAATAATGTTCAGCACCTCCGTGACCAATAGGATTCGATGACCAGCCAGATATCAACAGATTCAAACTCAGTAGATTCAAACTCAGCAGGGCTTCGCCAGGCCCCTGGCTGCTCAGCCACTCTCTCACACCGCCAGAGGAACTCAGCTGGAATCTGTTCTACCTCGCTGGTGGCTGGTATTCGAAAAGGTGATAGGTCCCTGGAGAAGGAACTCCTGCATCGTTACTACGCAAGGGTTAAACGCCAAGTGTTGCATTACACCCGCGATACTTGGCGCGCCGAGGATATTACTCACGATACGCTGCTGACGATTTTGCTACGGCTTCGAGACACTGGCATCAATCAACCTGAATCGCTTGACAGTTTTGTCTATCAGACGACTAAGTTCACTTATTTTAGCTGGCTGCGGCAATGGATTAATCGGAGTGGATGCTTTGATGAGTTGCAGGAACAGGTGGATTCGGTTGATACCCAACAAAGCATTTTGGACGGAGAGAGACGGCACTTACTGTTCGACTTGGTTGGAACAATGAGGGTTGAAAGAGACCGAGAGATACTCCGCCGATCCTATCTGCTTGAGGAGACCAAGTCGGTAGTGTGCGAAGCGTTGGCACTGAGCCCTGTACATTTCGATCGAACCGCTTTCCGCGCTCGCGAAAGACTCAAAGACCATATTTGGCAACAGCACCAGGATCTCATTGACGCGCTGCGCGACGAGTGACACCGAAGACTCCTCTCGCAGCCCGGCTTGAGACCAGTGAGCCAGCGCCTGTCAGTAACCAGCTTGCAACAAACCCCCGGCTCACGGCCATTGGCCCCTAATAAAATCCGGAGTAGACTGGCTTTTATTCTTCTCAAGGACCACCCGTATGGCTAACTTTGGCGTCCAAATTTTTCCTACCGACCAAACGCTTCAGCCCATTGCGCTTGCTCAAGCTGTTGAGGAGCGGGGGCTGGATTCTCTGTTTTTCCCCGAGCACACCCATATTCCTGTCGCCCGCACAACGCCGTTCCCAGGCGGTACAGCACTTCCCGAGTGGTACTGGCGAACCCATGACCCTTTTACCGCGCTGGCAGCCGCCGCCGCTGTGACCCGCCGAATCAAACTGGGAACCGGCATTTGCCTCGTCATCGAACGGGATCCGATTATTTTGGCTAAAGAGTGCGCCTCCCTCGATGTGCTGTCACAGGGTCGGTTTGTACTTGGCATTGGCGCCGGCTGGAACGTAGAGGAGATGGCAAATCATGGGGCCAGCTACCAACACCGCTGGAAAATTGTTCGCGACAAGATTCTGGCGATGAGAGCGATTTGGACTCAGGATGAGGCCGAGTATCACGGCGAGTTCGTCAACTTCGACCCTATCTGGTCCTGGCCTAAGCCCGTTCAGGCCGGCGGCCCACCTGTATGGATGGGTGCTAATTCAAAATGGGTATTCGATCGAGTCGCTGAATATTGCGACGGCTGGATGCCTATTGGCGGTGCCGGTCATGGCGGTATGGAAAATCTGAGGGCAGCCTGCGACAAACGCGGCCGGGCATTCGACTCAGTCACGCTCGCCTTATTTGGCGCGCCTACTGATCCAGACCAGTTGGCCGGCAGGATTGATCAGGGATTTACCGAGCTGATTTTTGGGCTACCCCAGGGTACCCCAGACCAGGTGCTCACTCGCCTTGACGAATTGACGCTCCTCGTAGAAAAGTTCCGCTGAGGCTCGACACTGGCCCACTGCCGAACCTGTTATTGCGTCTGCGCTTGAGCTCGAACGTTGTTCTTCACTGCTGACCTGAGGCTGGTCAGGCCAGCAGTATGCCCACGGCGCCACCGACAATCAGCAACATGCCCAGCAACTCTAACCGCGAAGGTCTCTCCTTGAAGAGATACACTGCGATCAACAGGCTGATAAGAAACTCGATCTGCCCCAGAGTCTTCACATAGGCTGCCAATTCGAGCGTCATCGCAGTAAACCATCCAATAGATCCGGCCACTGCCGAGGCACCAACAAACAGACAGGGCCGCCATTTATGAGCTATCACGGTAAATTCCTGGGGCTGTCGCGCGCCAACCCAGAGCACCGTCAGCAGGGTTTGCAGCACAACCATGTATACCAGCGTTACAGCAGCGCTGAACATAGGGTCGTCTAATTCTAGAGACAAACTCGCTCTGCGCAGCAACAGCGAGGTCAACGCAAAGCACAGACCGGAACCCAGACCATAGACTGCTGCGCGGTTCCACAGGCTGTTGATTAATCCGGTTTTTGCGAGGCTGATCAACATCAGCCCACCGACGCATACCAGGATGGCGAACCAGCCAAACAGCGAGACCCGCTCATCGAACCACCAAAATCCGATTAGTGCCGTCAGCACTATCTCCGTTCGAACGAAGGTACTACCTACAGCGAAATTTCTTAACGTAAATAACTGAATCAGAAGAACCGTCGCGATAATCTGCATAATCCCGGCCAGCAGTCCACACACCAGGAAATCCAGATTGAGCTCAGGTAACTGCCACTGCCGCCGACTGGAAAGCCAGCCGAGATAGAGGAGCGCAAACGGCAAGCCAAAAAGATAGCGGACCAGAGTTGCTGAAACTGCTGAGATATCTGCTACCAGCACCTTTTGGCCGGCAGTTCGCACTGACTGCATCACCGCAGCAAGGAGGGTCCACAGCACCCAGGGTTCGATAAGTAACTCCAAAAAAAATGCCCGTCTGCGATTGCAATCCGGGCATTGTAGCTGGCGGCGGCTAGCGCCGACCAATCCTATTCAAGTATTCTGCGCGAGCTGGTCAATCTTTAAGGTCCAGCGCCTTCACTGCTGTTTTTTCGCGCTATTCTTGTCAACCTGACAGCTCGAATTACCCTTCTCAAATTACCCTTCTCGAGCTACTGTCCTCTGACTACTGTTCTCTGACTACTGTTCTCTGACTATAGGGCCTCGAGAATTTTTTCTGCTGAGCTCAGTTCAAAAGTCGGGCCTTTCTCGACGTTCAGGGTTGTAA
>Ga0181563_10000487_pt1 | contig 37531 bp, 39 predicted proteins | sample 011ome_25_FD_133759 | JGI IMG/M metagenome (GOLD analysis project Ga0181563, IMG submission 133759) | Coastal salt marsh microbial communities from the Groves Creek Marsh, Skidaway Island, Georgia - 011512CT metaG (megahit assembly) | ecosystem: Environmental > Aquatic > Marine > Intertidal...
CACCCTGATGGCTATGCCACCATGCCTATAAATAAAAGTCAGATCAGGACGGTTGTCTCCATAGGTCCTGATGAAACCGGAACCGCCGAATATGGCCATGTGGAAAAGAAAAAAAGGGATAGATATGATGCCAGGGCACATCGTCGCCGGCATGATTCTGGGTATTGCCTATACTGAAATCACCATGGATTTTCATGCGCCCTTCCGTATTCGTGCCCTAGACTGTCTGCGCAGGGTGCTCAGTGTGCATGAGCCAGCGGAGCAGAAAATCTACAAGCAAAGATTATAGGAAGGCCGATGTCCGGTGGCCAGCGATTACCAGGCTGAGGCCATGTTGCCGGTGGCAGCCGTTGTTCTGGCTGTCATATACGGCCTGAATGCCGGTAGGGTTTCCGTGAGGATTTCCAGGGCCGCCTGGCGCTCGGCATCCGTGAACTGGCTGCGACCCGGCAAGATGATGTCGCCAGACAGATAAGCGGCCAGTTGCTGCAGGACATAGTCCAGTGCATAGGGTTGCAGGCTGTTGAAGTCATCGGTGTAGACCAGGTAGCTGAGCGGATAGCAAAACAGGCGCTTGCCCAGATCCAGTTCGCGCAGACTCCTGCCCTGACTGTCCATGACACCCCGTGACAGAAAGGCCTCGGTATAGGCTGGTGTACCGGAAATACGCGACTGCAGGTCAGCCGCATCCATAAATACCAGCAACGCGACCAGGTTATCCAGCATACGCTGCAAGGCGCGCTGGGCCTCTTTCGGCAATGCCGCCCACGTGTCGATGTCCTCGACACTGGCAATGCCACGCCGCTTGAGCACGGCCGGCGCCTTGAATTTCACATAGGTAATCTGGTTCTGAATCGTGACCTGGTGTTCCAGCACCATCAGCGCCACGATGTCACTGGTATCAGCCGGATATGGCTCGGGATCCATATAGCCGGTATCACGCAGTGTTTTCAGATTCCATATCCTGAAATCATCAAGATTATCCAGCTGTGAAGCGTCGTCCAGGAAGATATTGCCCAGATGCGGTTGCAGGCCATGACGACCGGTGACATACCAGCCACCCCAGCGGCCGGCCAGCGGTGACTGGTCCACGATATTGCCAATACCGGAATAATTCTTCAGCGGGACATTGCGCTTGCTGTAAACCGACGACAATGCCATCAGCATGGGCACACCACCACCCATGGTGCCCTGAGTGTCATGACATACCAGGCAGGTCTGGTCACTGCGTTCAAAACCCTTGCTGCCTTCTGGCACGTTATCAAAGGTATAGAACACCATGCCCTTGTCGTCATCGATGCTGGTGACTTCGACAATTTCGCTGTTCTGGACAAACCCGATATAGGTGTTGTTGTTGAAAAACAGCGCCCGCGGCTTTTCCGGCGAAATCAGTTTGTGCTGCAGGCTGGTTGGCGAATAGACAAGCAGTTGCGAGGCCGGATCTATATTCAATACCGCCAGCAGTGCATCGAGCTTGCCACGGCCATTATCCTGGTATGGCAGTGTCACCCCGCCGGTCTGCATGGCCTGCTCCAGGCGTGCAATGGGGTTGGCCACCGCCGGCTCATGATAACCATTGATGACGTATTCATCCTTGTTCGAAAACTGTGCCAGTGACTCGGTCGCACAAAGCAGGCCTAACAGGACCAGCATCGTGACCAGGCCGGTTTCTGAAAGGGGTTTTCTCTGCGTTTTTGGCTCAGTGGTCATGGTCTTCATGGCTCATCAACACCCTGTGTTTTATTAATGTATTTAATATACATCTTATGCGGTGTCAATAATAAGCAAATTCGAGGATAAACACTTTAGACGAGCATATTGGCCATCGAATTGACCCGGCGCAAAGCCATGGAAATGGGCAATCAGGCGTGATCAGTGGCTTTCTGGCCGTCCAAACCATCGAGCGTGCGTGTCGGAAAGGCTATGTCCGCGTTATGGTCATGAATGATGTCGATGATTCTGAGCAATACATCCTGTTTCACCGCGTGGTACTTCACCCATTCGGTGGTCCTGGTGAAGGTATAGACGAAGAAATCGAGACTGGAGTCCGCCATGGCGTTGAAATTCACGATCAGGGTCTGGCCGGAATCGATTTCCTCGTGATTTTCTAGCATGGCTTTGACGTCGGCGACGACAGCCTTCATCTTGGCCGCATCGCAATAACGCAGGCCGATCGTTTCGTAGATGCGGCGGTTGGTCATGCGGGACGGATTTTCCACTACGATGGTATTGAACATTGAATTGGGGATGTACAGGGGACGTTTGTCGAACGTTCTGATTTTGGTCAGCCGCCAGCCGATATCCTCTACCGTTCCCTCGATATTGCGATCCGGGGAACGGACCCAGTCACCGATGGTGAAGGGTTTGTCCATAAAGATCATCAGGCCGCCAAAAAAATTGGCGAGCAGATCCTTGGCGGCAAAGCCAACGGCAATGCCACCGATACCGCCGAAAGCCAGTACTCCGCTGATCGAAATACCGAAAGTCTGCAGGATCACCAGGGCGCCGGTAATGACCACGGAAACGCGCAGCAAGCGGCAGATAACCCGGACAGTGACGCCATCGGCATTGACGTCCCGGAGTCCACGTTTCTCGATAATGTGAAGTTCTGCTTCCTTGATGAAGCGGAACAGGAAGATCACCCCGAGCAGGACGATGGCGACCTGCCGGATCAGCGTGGTGTATTCGAAAATGGTGTGTTCGGAAACGTTGTCGATGATCTCGGCGGCCACCGACAGGCCCAGCACCCAGATCAGGCCATGCAGCGGCATGCGGCCGGCATTGAGGAGAGAATCGTCCCAGTAGTTCTGGGTTTGCTTGATTTTGCGGTTGGCGCGTGCCAACAGCAGACGGGCGATGAAACTGGCGGTTACCGTCACCAGGACGACAATGAAGACACGGATTACCCAGTTGTTGTCGTCAATCCAGACTAGTAACGAATCCATGACAGAGAGAGACCGGTTCCAGGTTCAGGCGCGCCTGGCCTGGCCGGATTCGTTGCCCTCTTCCACCCATTTGCCGTTGCGATAAAATGCTCTCCAGCCAGTGGCCTTCTTGTCCACTTCGCTCTGAACGTACTGTTCCTTGTTCTTGCGACTGAATTTCACCACGGTCTTGTTGCCGTCGGGGTCTTCTGTCGGTGCCCGCATCAGGAAGGCGTACTTGGGATCGATTTCATTCTTGTGGGGCAGCAACTCGGCGACCAGGGGGGCACGGGTTTCGCGGTTTTTCGGGAACTGGCTGGCGGCCAGGAACAATCCGGCGGCACCATCACGCAGCACATACGTGTCATCGACCTTTTCGCAGGTCAGTTCAGGCATGGGCACCGGATCCATCTTCGGTGGCGCGGCTTCGCCGTTGCGCAGCAGTTTGCGGGTGTTCTTGCAATCGTCTGCCGTACAGCCGAAATATTTGCCAAAACGGCCGTTTTTCAGCTGCATCTCGGCACCACACTTGTCGCATTCGAGTGTGGGTCCATCATAGCCCTTGAGCTTGAATTTACCCTCTTCCACCTCGAAACCGGAACACCCCGGGTTGTTGCCGCAGACGTGCAGCTTGCGGCTTTCATCGATCAGGTAGGAATCCATGGCGGTGTCGCAAATCTTGCAGCGGTGCTTGTGCAGCAGCAGGCGTGACTCGGCTTCATCGTCGGCGTCTACACTGATGGCTTCATCACCGGGTGTGAGATTCATGGTGGTCTTGCAACGTTCCTTGGGTGGCAGGTTGTATCCGGAACAACCCAGGAACACACCGGTGGTGCCAGTACGGATCTGCATGTTGCGATTACAGCTCGGGCACTTGATGTCGGTCTCGGTCGGATTGTTCTCGCGCATGCCGTTTTCTTCCGAACGGGCCGCTTCCAGCTGCTCGGTAAAATCGTCATAGAAGGCATTGAGAACATCCAGCCAGGGCTTGTTGCCCTGGGCAATCTCATCAAGGTCGTTTTCCATGCGCGCCGTGAATTCGTAATCCATCAGGTCCTTGAAATTTTCCACCAGGCGGTCGGTGACGATATCGCCCATTTTCTGGGCATAAAAGCGCCGGTTTTCCAGTTTGACATAGCCGCGATCCTGGATCGTGGAAATGATGGAGGCGTATGTCGAGGGACGGCCGATGCTGCGTTTTTCCAGTTCTTTGACCAGACTGGCCTCGGTATAACGGGGCGGTGGCTTGGTGAAATGCTGCATCGGATCCAGGGCTTTCAGTGCCAGGCTGTCACCCACTTTCAGGTCCGGCAGCTCGACGTCACCGTCCTTGTTGGCCGGCAGCACGCGGGTGTAGCCGTCAAATTCCATGATGCGACCTTTGATACGCATGCCGTAATCACCGGCAGTGGCTTTCAGGGTGCTGCTCTTGTATCGCGCCGGTGTCATCTGGCAGGCCAGAAACTGCTGCCAGATCAGGTTGTACAGGCGCACCGCATCGCGATCAAGGCCGTCCAGGCGCGAAGAGTTTTCACCGACATTGACATCGGAAGGACGGATGGCTTCGTGCGCTTCCTGCGCCCCTTCCCGGCTGGAATAACGCACGGGTGAATCAGGCAGGTATTTGTCGCCGAATTTGCCCTTGATGTATTCACGCGCCATGGTCAGCGCATCATTGCTCAGAGCCGTGGAATCGGTACGCATATAGGTGATGAACCCCGCCTCATACAAACGCTGGGCCATGGTCATAGTCTTCTTTACACTGAAGCCAAGACGCGTTGATGCGGCCTGCTGGAGCGTCGAGGTGATGAACGGCGCGCGCGGTTTGGAGGATGTCGGCTTGTCCTCACGGTCGGAAACGACGAATCTGGCAATTTCCAGGGCTTTGACCGCTACCTGGGTCTCGGCTTCAGTCTTCGGCGAAAAGTCTCCGCCCTGGTACTTGTTAACTTCAAAACGCAGCAGCTCGGCATCGTCGGTACCGTGAATGCCCGCCGGTACCAGGTTGGCGTACAACTCCCAGTACTCTTCGGGGATAAAGGCGCGGATTTCCTGCTCGCGTTCGACCAGCAGGCGCACAGCCACGGACTGGACACGCCCGGCGGACAGCCCCCTGGCGACCTTCGCCCACAGCAGCGGTGACACCATGAAACCAACAACTCGGTCAAGGAAGCGCCTGGCCTGCTGGGCCTGGACATGCTTTATATCCACTTCACCGGGTTCGGCAAAGGCTTCGGTAATGGCTTTCTTGGTGATTTCGTTGAACACCACGCGTTTGTAGCGGGAATCTTCCCCGCCAATGGCTTCACGCAGGTGCCAGGCAATGGCCTCTCCTTCGCGGTCAAGGTCGGTGGCGAGATAGATGGTGTCGGAATCCTTGGCAAATTTCTTCAGGTCACTGACCACTTTTTCCTTGCCAGGGAGAATCTGGTAATTGGCTTTCCAGCCATGTTCGGGATCAATACCCATACGCGCAATCAACTGTTCCTTGGCTTTCTTCGCCTTGTGCTTGCGCTTTTGTTCCGGATCCATCTTGCGGGTTTCGGCAGCGGCCTTAGCCCGTGCCTTGGGATCGACTGTGCCGCTGGAACCACTGGTGGGCAGATCGCGGATATGGCCTACGGAGGATTTCACGACGAAGTCCTTGCCGAGATACTTGTTGATGGTCTTGGCCTTTGCAGGTGACTCAACAATAACCAGTGATTTACCCATTGATGTGTTTTGATCCAGTCTGTGTTCGGTGTTTTTTACAATAATGCGTTCGAAATTCAGGCGACATCATTAATGACAACTCCCGGCATGGTCAAGGGCGCATCGCGAAAAAAATTTCTTTTGTGCACTTGACGGGTCTTTAGCAGAAAGAAATATGCTGCAAATACCGGGTTTTTTTACGATGCTTTTCGGATAACAGGCGAGATTCAGACCTTGTTCCAAAAAAGGTGGGCATTAAACCACTGGAAATTGAAAAAGAAAAGGGCGGCTTGCGATGATGGTTTGCTTTGACCTTCCCTGCTAACACACGCCAAAACCGACTTAAGGTTATAAAAAGACAGGAAACACCCAGACAGGCGCTGACCTTGTGCAGAACTTTTTTGTGGACAGGTTTGATGTGATGAGCCCAACTGAAAAGCCTGCACGACAATCGTTCAGGCATCTGTCATCGGGCATGACGGCGTTAATCCGGTGCATGACGCACCAGGATCAGGCTGCTGTGATCAGACTTCTACAGTCCAGCCGAAGGTGTCGGCTTTTTCACCGCTCTGGATCTGGCACAGCAGGTCATAGAGCTGCTGCATGATCGGTCCAACTGCTTCGCCATCGCCATAGAAACTGTGCCAGGCATCGTCAAACCAGATCTTGCCGACTGGTGACAACACCGCTGCAGTACCGCAGGCAGCGACTTCAGAGAAATTATCGATTTCAGCACGCAGGTCAATCGGACGCGCCTGTGTTTCCAGACCCAGTTCCTGCGCGGCGATGTCCATGATCGAACGGCGCGTGATACTGGGCAGAATGGCAGCCGACTTCGGCGTAATCAGCTTGTTGTCCTTGGTGTGAATAATGATGTTGGCTGATCCTGCTTCTTCTATAAAGCGCCGTTCGGCGGCATCAAGGTACAGGGCTTCATTGGCACCCAGTTCCTGCGCTTTGCGCGTGGCGTAGAGACCGCCAGGATAGTTGGCGCCTGCTTTGACGTCGCCGGTGCCATGCGGCGCGGCGCGGTCGAAATCCGATACCGCCAGCTTGATGACCGACAGGCCGCTGCTTTTATAATATGGGCCGACCGGTGAGACGATGACGCGGAATTCATATTCCTTGGCTGGACGCAGCCCCATATTCTCGCCGATGCCGATCAGCAGCGGCCGGATATACAGTGAGGCGCCACTGCCATAAGGCGGCACCCAGGCAGCATTAGCCTTGACCGCTTCCCTGACACCATGCAGGAACAGGGCTTCGGGCACTCGCGGCATGGACAGCCGATCAGCCGTATTGGTCATGCGCTCACAATTGAGCTCCGGGCGAAATAGTAGAATACGTCCGTCACTGGCCGTCTGGGCTTTCATGCCTTCGAAACACTGCTGGGCATAATGCAATGCCGGTGAGCCTTCATGGATATGCATGATTTCGTCGGTGATCAGCTCACCTTGCGTCCACTCGCCCTTCCGCCAGCGAGCCACAAAACGGAAATCCGTGCGGGTGTATTCAAATCCCAGACTGCTCCAGTCGATGGCTTTCTTTTCTTGCGCGTTCATAACCCTGCTTCAGGTGTCGGTTTCAAAGGGGCGCTATTATAACGGTCTCGCCGGCTTTTCTCCCAGATTTTTCAGGTTCGCGAAAAGCGTTGATGCAAGGGGGCAAGCGACACCGACTTGGCGGTTTCCTGTAACCGCTTCCTTGGGTACCATTGGCGGCCAATTTACGCCATACCATCCGGTGCCATGTCCCAGAACAACGCCCTGCCGCTGATCGATATCGGCGCCAATCTCAGCCATGAAAGCTTCAGTCATGACCTTGACCAGGTGCTCGAAGATGCCAGGCAGGCAGGCATCGAGCATATTCTGGTGACCGGTACTGCCGTCAGTGCCAGTGAGCAAGCCGCGGACCTGGCCCGGCGCTTTCCCGGCTTCCTGTCCAGCACGGCGGGCCTGCATCCCCACGAGGCGGATGCCTTTGATGATAGGGCTGCCGCCCGCCTGGAAAGCCTTGCCGCAACCTGTAATGAGGTCAAGGCTTTCGGCGAGACGGGACTGGATTACAACCGCGACTTTTCATCTCGTGAGCGCCAGCGCGAGGCCTTTGCCGGCCAGCTCCGGATCGCTGCCAGGCTGAATATGCCCGCCTTCCTGCACCAGCGCGATGGCCATGATGATTTCATGGCTATCCTGCGTGAATATCGCAATACCCTGCCGCGGGCTGTGGTGCACTGCTTTACCGGCTCTGAGGCGGAGTTGCGGAATTACCTGGAGCTGGACATGCATATCGGCATTACCGGGTGGATCTGCGATGAGCGTCGCGGCCATCACCTGCACGAAATTATCCGGCTGATACCGGCCAACCGGCTGATGCTGGAAACCGATTCCCCCTACCTCATGCCGCGCACCATACGACCCAAACCGAAATCCCGGCGCAACGTGCCGGCACATCTGGTGCATGTCCTAGCCACCGTCGCCGAGTGCCTGGGGAAATCCGAAAAAACGGTTGCAGAACAGACCACTGCAACGGCCAAGGATTTTTTCACCCTGTAAACTCTGCTCATAGTCGCCGCATGATGAAAAACGAGATTTTCCGGCGGCTGTCCTTGCTGGTGGAGGTATCTCCTTCATGAGCTCCCGCCTGTACGAGCCGTATAAAAACAACCGTCTTTCGTTCTCCGAATTGCCGGGTCTGCCGCAACCGGCGCCCTTAAATCCTGCCCAGGGACCGGCGCAAACTGCCCAGGACCTGGTGCCGGAAACCCTGCCTCCCATCGAAGAAAACATCATGGCCATGGCCCCGGAAAACGATCTCCAGGAAAGCTTCAAGCACACCGAGCGCAGCGTCGATGTCGCCGGCTTCGAAAGGCTGTAAGAACAGGAAGCGGACTTCTATTTGCAGAAAATCCGCAATTTCGATGGCGATTTTCCCGGTGACATCTAACTGAACGAAATCAACCTGTTGCTATAGCCCACCATCGAGCGCCTGGAACGGGTGCGGCGATTCATCGGTCATGGCAACGTCCACCTGATCGGTTTTGACGAAATGCTGTATTTTGCCCGCAACCACGAAGAAATTGGCACCTTCGATCCGGCTGAAGTAGCCTTCCTGGAAGAGATCTTCTTCAACGATGCCACTGAGTGCGGTTTCTTTGGCGTAAAAGTCACGCCGGAAATGCCCCATCGTGTGCTGGAGTATGAAGTGAAAAAGATTGATGGCAGTGGCCATTACCTACTGCGCGGCGAATCCCTCAAGCAATACAACCAGATCCGCAAAGATGTCGGCAGCAACCTGCTGTTCACCTCGGGTATCCGCAAGGGGGTCAAGCTGATGCACCTGTTCCTGGCCAAGACACGGCAGTCCAACGGCAACCTGTCCAAAGCCTCACGCTCGCTGGCACCGCCCGGCGATTCTTTCCACTGTGTTGGCGACTTTTATGTTGGCAAGATCGGCCTGGGTGAGGCCAATTTCACCATCGATTTTTCCAATACCGAGGAATTCCGTTGCCTGATCACGCTGGGCCATGTCGATATCCGTCATACCGACACCAACCGTTACGGGGTTCGCTATGAACCCTGGCATATCAAGATCATCTGTCCCGCTCGACAACCCGATCGATAAAGGTCAGAAACTGCGCCTCTGAAAACGGCCAGCCCAGTTCTTCCTCACTGTCACTGAAGCGCAACACCGGAATGCGAATGCCATAGCGGTCAATGAGGGCGTCGGAGGTGCTGATGTCGACCTCCTGCAACGGAATATCCCGACGGGTCAGATAGGGACTGATTAGGGCATGGGCTGTCACGCAGAGGTGACAGGCCGGTGTGGAATACAGAATCAGTTCGGGAGTTGGCGCGCTCATGGCTCTCTCTGGCAATATGACCGGGGCGTTGTTGTCATGTGTGTTGTTGTCATGTGTATAGTAGCAAGACTTGGCGGCTGCGGCTTTCGCAAACACTGCAGCCGCCATGACACCGGATATAGCGCCTTAAGTAACATTTTCAATGCATTCGGATTCACTATAGAATCGGTTTTTTTCATGGCCTGAGCCGTCCTGTTTCAGGACTTCAGGCCAGTAATGGGTCCAAGGTGCCATCAGAGCACTGATGCCCCAGGAATGCTCATACAAGGATCTGCAGGCGCCTCATGCGCGCCCATATCGGCCCGCCCCTGCCATGGACGGCGCCCCGCAGTACAGCATTAACCCGGCAGCAATACGGCAGTAAGAGACATACTACATGACGCAAATCAAAGTAATTTCCACACTGAAAAACTGGATGGGCCAGCAGATCATCGGTCAGGAAAAACTGATCGACCGCCTGCTGATCGCCCTGCTCGCCGATGGCCACTTGCTCGTCGAAGGTGCACCGGGCTTGGCCAAGACCAAAGCCATCAAGAACCTGTCCGAAGCCATTGAAGGCGATTTTCACCGTATCCAGTTCACCCCCGACCTGCTGCCCAGTGACATTACGGGCACTGAAATCTACCGTCCAGAGGACGGCAGTTTCCGCTTCCAGCAGGGCCCGATTTTCCACAACCTGGTGCTGGCTGACGAAATTAACCGGGCCCCGGCCAAGGTCCAGTCTGCCTTGCTCGAAGCCATGGCGGAACACCAGGTCAGTGTGGGCCGCCAGACCTTTGAACTGCCCAAGCTGTTCCTGGTGATGGCGACCCAGAACCCGATTGAGCAGGAAGGTACCTATCCGTTGCCGGAAGCCCAGCTTGACCGTTTCCTGATGCACGTTACCGTCGGTTATCCGGATACGGAATCCGAACGCCAGATTCTCCACCTGGTGCGGAATGAAGCCCGCAACCTAGACACACCGCCGCCTTCCGTCGTAGCGCAGGCGAGCCTGTTCGAAGCACGCCAGGAAGTCCTGAATCTGCATATGGCAGAACCGGTGGAGGAATACATCCTGCAACTGGTCATGGCCACCCGAAATCCAGCCCCCTACAGCGAGGAACTCGCGAAATGGATCGATTTCGGCGCCAGTCCCCGTGGCACCATTGCGCTCGACCTGTGCTCGCGTGCCCATGCTTGGCTCAAGGGCAATGACTTCGTCAGTCCTGAAGATGTTCACGAAGTGTTCCACGATGTCCTGCGCCACAGGGTTCTGCTGAGTTTTGAGGCCGAGGCTGCCGGGGTTGATGCCGACAGTGTGCTGACCCGCATTCTGGAACTGGTGCCTGCTGCCTGAGACCCTGTGCCGCGCGATGCCCCTAGCGTTGCCCGGCTGCCAACATGATCATGACGAACTAGCACAGGAAACCCCTTGTCCCTCAAACGCCAACTCAACATACGCCAGGATCAGTACCGCAGCCGGGGTGCTTTTATCACCCTGGAGCAGCTGTTTGACCAGCGTCATGTGGCAAAATCCCTAGAATTGGATTACCAGTCGCGCAGCCGCCTGGGTATGTCCGGATCCCACATCTCCAAGCACAAGGGGCGCGGCGTGGACTTCGAGGAGTTCCGCGCTTACCAGCCCGGCGATGACATCCGCCAGATCGACTGGCGCGTGACCGCCCGCACGGGTCGACCCTTTACCAAGGTCTTCCGTGAGGAACGTGAGCGTCCTGTCATCATTGGCTGCGACCAGAGCCACAACATGTTTTTCGGCAGCCAGGTAGCCTTTAAGTCCGTGGTAGCGGCCGAAGCAGCGGCCATCATTTGCTGGACCACGGTGGACCAAGGTGATCGGGTCGGCGGCGTGGTCTTCAGTGACAACACCCAGGATCTGGTAAAACCGCGACGCAGTAAACGATCCGCCCTGCGCTTCCTGGATTCCCTGGCACGCTACAACCAGGAGCTGGTACAGCATCATGCCGATGAAGACGCTGTGAATGAAAACACCCTGCAACTGGCCCTGGAGCAGATGTATCGCATCACCCGGCCGGGTTCCAACGTGTACCTGATCAGCGACTTCCAGAGCTTCAACGACCGTTGCCGCAAATACCTACACCAGATGGCTATACATAACAGTGTCACGTGTATCTTTGTCTATGATGCGCTCGAGGAAAACCTGCCGATTCCCGGGGTCTACAGTATTACCGATGGTCATCAGCGCAGCACCATCAACACCTACAAGAAATCGGTGCGCTCCCTGTACCACGACCAGTTCGAAAGCCGGCGCGAAATGCTGCTCGGCGAATTCAACAAAATGAAAGTACCTCTGATCACCCTGCGTACTGATCAGTTGGTACTCGACCAGCTAGAAACATGGAAGCAGAAGACCCACTAAGCCAGCTCCGCGATATCCATCTGCCGGATCCGGTATCTTTCTGGCCGCCTGCGCCCGGCTGGTGGCTGTTGCTGCTCGTCATCCTTATTGCCTTCGTCTTTGCCTGCCGCCATGCCATCGCAGCCATGATCCGCCGCCGTAAACTGGCCAGTGTGCTGACTGAACTCGAAACGGCTTACGGCCTTTACCAACGACAGCGCCAAGATAATGGCCACAGCCTGCACTTTCTCGCTACCGTGAACAGCCTGCTCAACCGGGTGACCCAGGTGCTTTATCCCGACAGTGGCAGTGCCAACCTCACCGGCCGCCAGTGGCTGAGATTTCTGGATGCCTGTGACAACAGCACCCTGTTCACCGAAGGCCCCGGCAAGGTGTTGGCCGATGGCATGTACCGACCCACCTTTGATGGTGACGCTGATGCCCTCTATGACTGTGCCAGGCAGTGGATTACCCGCCGCTACCTGGAAAAACAGCCTGTGCAGGTGGGCGGTGATGCACACGGGAGTGTCGCGGCATGATCCAGATACTCTGGCCCTGGGTGTTTGCCTGCCTGCCCCTGCCCTGGTTGTGCTACCGTTTCCTGCCGAAAGCCTACAATCGTGATGCCTCGCTGTATGTGCCGTTTTTCAAATCCCTGACCAGCATCCAGTCTGCCACCTCGCGTGTCAGCGCCCGCAACCGCCTGGTCGCCCTGTTTGCCATTCTGGCCTGGCTTATGCTGCTGACCGCAGCCAGCCGCCCGCAGTGGGTCGGTGATCCCATCCAGCTGCCCACGACCGGTCGCGACCTAATGCTGGCCGTGGACATCTCCGGGTCCATGGAGGCACAGGACATTCAGCTCAATGGACAGAATGCCACCCGTCTCCAGGTGGTCAAATCCGTGGTGGGGGATTTCGTGGAGCGCCGCACCGGCGATCGCCTTGGCCTGATCCTGTTTGCCGCCCGTGCCTATACCCAGTCTCCCCTGACGTTTGATCGCGACACGGTCGAGACCCTGCTCTATGAAGCGGAAATCGGCATCATCGAGGAAAATGCGACCGCTATTGGGGATGCCATCGGCCTGGGGGTCAAACACCTGCGGGAACGTCCCGAAGCCAGCCGCATCCTTATTCTGCTCACGGATGGCGTGAACAATGCCGGTGAAGTGTCTCCCCTGCAGGCCGGCGATCTGGCCGCCCGGGAAAACATCAAGATCTATACCATCGGCATCGGTGCTGATGCCTCCACGACCAATTCCCTGTTTGGTCCGCGCACGATCAACCCCTCAGCTGATCTCGATGAGGAAACCCTGACCCGCATTGCCGTGAATTCCGGTGGCCGCTATTTCCGCGCCCGTGACCGCCAGGAACTGGAAGGTATTTATGAACTCCTGGATGAACTGGAACCGGTGGAGCAGGAAGCCGAAACCTTCCGGCCTACTTCCGCTCTTTTCTTCTGGCCACTCGGTGCGGCCCTGGCGCTGAGTTTCCTGATCGCCATGCTGTGTATCCCCTGGGGTATCGTGTTTACTGTCCGGCGGGCACCGCGCACCGATGAGCAGCCGATGGCGGAGGTGAAAGCCTGATGCCTCTGCTGCCTGCCGAATTTACCGAGAATTTCCACTTCCTCAGGCCGGAATTCCTGTGGGGCCTGCTGCCGGCATTCCTGCTGGTGTGCCTGGTGCTGTTTATCCAGAGCAGCCGCAGTACGTGGTCGCGCGCCATTGATCCGGCGCTGCTCCCATTCCTGCTGGAAAAGAATTCCTCCCCACGGGCCACATACCCGGTATTCGGCCTGTTGCTGTTATGGTGTCTGGGGCTGATTGCCCTGGCCGGCCCGGTGTGGCAGCAGATACCGGTACCGGTGCAGGAGCGTGAGGATGCCCTGGTCATTGTCGCTGACATGTCCCTGTCCATGTATGCCAACGACGTGGCCCCGAACCGTGCCGTGCGCACCCAGCGCAAGATTATTGATGTCCTGAACAAGCGCCGCGAGGAAGGGCAGACAGCCCTGGTCGTGTATGCCGGCGAAGGCCATGCGGTAACGCCGGTGACGGATGATGTAGAAACCATCAAGAACCTGGTGCCGGCCCTGCTGCCCAACATCATGCCGATTGAAGGCAGTAAGCCTGCCGAAGGTGTGGCCGTGGGGATTGAACTGCTTGCAAACGCGTCATTGCTGCAGGCACAGATTCTGCTCATCACCGACGGTGTCAACCGCAGCGACATCGGCGCCATCCGCAACATGATGAATGACACCGCGCATACGCTGTCCGTGCTTGGCGTGGGTACCGAGGCAGGCGCACCGATTCCGATGGCTGAAGGGGGCTTTTTGCGTGACAGCAGTAACGCTATCGTGATTCCACGGCTGGAGCGCGGCCTGTTGCAGGAACTGGCCTCTGAAACCGGTGGCCGCTACGCCGATGCCCGGCTGACAGACGAGGACATCGACTACCTGTTGGATGAGAGCATCTTTGATGAAAACGAGAACCTGATCGATGTCGAGCGTGAATTCGACATCTGGTATGAAGCCGGACCCTGGCTGTTGCTGCTGGCTCTGCCGCTGGCCGCGCTAGCCTTTCGCCGGGGCTGGGTGCTGGGTCTTGTACTAGCCTTTACCATGGCACCTGCCGAGAAAACCTATGCTTGGGAATTACGCGACCTGTGGGTCACCCGCGACGAGCAGGCAAGCCAGGCCTTCAATGCTGACGATTTTGAAAGTGCTGCCGGCCTCTTTGAAGACAATGCCTGGCGCGCTGCCGCTAGCTACCGCGCCGGGGATTATGAGAGTGCCAGTGCCGACCTCGCCCTTCTGGACGATCCGGAGTCCCATTATAATCGCGGCAATGCCCTGGCCCGCCTGAACCGTTACCCGGAAGCCATTGCCGCCTACGAGCAAACTCTGGCCATAGCGCCTGATCACGAGGATGCGCGCCATAACAAGGAAATCCTGGAACAGATCCTGGAAGATCAGGAACAGCAGGAACAGCAGCAACAGCAACAGAACAACGAAGGTGAAAACCAGGACCAAGAACAACAGGAAGGCGAACAACAGCAGGACCAGCAGCAACAGCAGGATCAGCAGAATCAGGATCAGCAACAGCAAGACCAGCAGCAACAGGATCAGCAGCAGAACCAGGATCAGCAGCAATCCGAACAGGAAAACGATTCGGAAAAAGAGCAACAGGAAATGCCTGAACCCCAGGATGGCGAGGAGCCGAATTCCGAAGAGGAACAGGCGATGCAGCAGTGGCTGCGACGCATTCCCGATGATCCCGGTGAACTGCTCAGGCGCAAGTTCCAGTACCAGGCTGCCCGTCGCCGCTTTGAGGAAATCCAGAATCCGAACCTGGCTGAACAGCAGGAAAATGCACAGAATTGGTAATCACATGCTAAACAGGTTTTTCACTACATCCGGTATGATGCTGCTCCTGGCCTCGCTGGCCATGCCGTCTGCAGCTCAGACCCAGTCACAGCCGCTGAGTGCTTTTGTCGACAGAAACGACATCACCAGCAATGAAATCCTCACGTTGACTATCCGCGTGGACAACAGCCTCGGCAATTCACGCCCGTCGCTGACGGGCCTGACCCGGGATTTCGAGCAGATCGGCACCGTCAGCTCGCGCAGTTCCTACACCAATATCAATGGCACCGTGCAATCCTTCGTGGACTTCATCGTGCGCCTGCGCCCCCTGTCCACCGGGACACTGACGATCCCCTCCTTTCGCATCAACAACGAATCCACTGCCCCCATCACCATCAGTGTCGGCGAGGCGGACGAGCCATCGGTGGGAGGTGACAGCGAGATATTCATCCTCTCGGATGTCAGCAAGGGGCGTATCTACGTCCAGGAGCAGCTTCTCTACACGATCAAGCTGTATTACTCCATTAGCTTTGACCAGGGCGCCCAGCTGACTTCGCCACAGGTCGGCAATGCAGTCGTCCAGCAGCTTGGCAGTGATGAAACCTATTCCGAAATTGTCGACGGCATTCGCTATAACGTGACGGAACGCCGGTTTGTCATATACCCCCAGGGTAGTGGCGAGCTGACGATTCCGCCGGTGTATTTCACGGCCACCGTGGGACGCCGTGGCGGCCTCACCCGCTTTTTCAACAACCGCACCAGTGTGCGTGAGATCAACCTGGCCAGTGACACACACCAGATCGAAGTGCTGGGCAAACCGGCCAGTTTTCCAGCTGATGCCACCTGGCTGCCCGCTGCAGACATCTCTGTTGAGGAAAGCTGGAGTGGTCCTTTTGACAACATGGTCATCGGCGATTCTGTCACGCGCAACATCCGTATTACGGCTTCCGGTCTTAACAGTTCACTGTTACCCGGCATCACCTATGAAGATATACCGGGACTCAAGTTCTATCCCGATCAGGCCGTGCGTGAGGACAGCGCAACCAATCTTGGTTTTACCGGAACCCGTACCGAGGGTGCAGCCATCGTGCCGTCAGAAGCCGGTGACTTCGTGATCCCCGAACTGGTGGTGCCGTGGTGGAATACCACGACAGATACCCTGGAGCGAGCAGTGATTCCGGAACGTACCCTGACGGTTGTCCCGGGCGCAGGCACCTCACAACCGGCAGCACCGGTCCAGGGCAATTTCAATCCGTCACCTGTCGCGGGTGGCAACACGCCCCTGACCGTCGCCACCCAGACGTCCGGTCTCTACCTGTTCTGGATTTCTGCGACAGCCGTGTTTGGCGTCGCCTGGCTGTTTTCCACCAGCATGTGGCTGCGCACGCGTCGCCATCTGGCATTCATGACAACGGCCACGCCAGCCATGATGCCGCGCAAGGCAGCCACTGTTACCCGCCAGCCGGCTCCTCCGAGTGCGGATAACGTCCTGAAAGTGCTGAAAACCGCTATCGGCAAAGGCTCGCCGGCGGAAATCAAGCGTTGCCTGATTGCCTGGGGCAAAGCCCTGTATGGTGAAGACAGCCTGCTGACCCTATCCCAGTTGCAGCAACGCAGCGATGAACAGGCATTTGCACCTTACTTCCGGGCCATCGAAGCCAGCCTCTACAGTGATGCCGCGGCCGATCTTGATCGCCAGACCCTGGAACAGCTTGTCATCCGTGTACACAAGGCGGGGCGTACAATCAGAAAAGGCAGCAGCGATTACAGCCTGCCGCCCCTTTACAAAAACTGATTAACTACTAAGCTCTGCATGAGTGACGATGATTACTTCTCGGACTTTATCACTGGTCTGTAGCGCCGCAATCCCCACGAAAAAGAATTCCACCAGGCAGTTGAGGAAGTTGCTATCGATGTCATTGCCTACATCGAGAACAATCCCCGCTACCATGATGCCCTCGTGCTGGAGCGTTTGTCAGAGCCGGACCGTGTCATCAGCTTCCGCATTTGCTGGGTAGAAGATGATGGCAATATCTGCGCGAACCACGGCCACCGTATCCAGAACTGCAATGCCATCGGTCCCTAGAAGGGCGGCATTCGTTTCCACTCCAGCGTCAATGTCAGTATTCTGAAATTCCTCGTCTTTGAGAAAACCTTCAAGAACTCATTGACGGGCCTGCCCATGTTCTATGCCATGGATGGCTCCGATTTCAATCCCAAAGGCCAATTCGACGGTGAGGTGATGCGCTTTTGCCCGTCATTGATCCCTGAACTGCATTGCTATATTGGCCCGGATACTGACGTGCCGGCTGGCGATATTAGCGTGAGATCGGCTTCATGTTCGGCCAAATGAAGCGTCTGACCAACAAATTCACCGGCACCATCGCAGGTAAAGGGCTGGAGTACCGTGGCAGCCTCATTGGCAACGAGGCCACCAGCTATGGCGCCGTCTGCATGTTGGAGAACATACTGCAGTACGCCAACAATGACATTCAGGGCATGGACGTGCTGATTTCCGGCTCGGGCAACGTGACCATTTACGCCGCAGAAAAAGCCATTCCGCTGGGCGCGAAGGTCATGGCCATGTCTGGTTTCTCCGTTTTCATTCACGACAAGAACGGTATCAATGCGAAAAAACTGGCTTACATTAAGGACCTGAAAATCAAGCGTCGTGCCTGTATGGCCGAATACACCAATCACTTTGAAGCAGACTATTACGAAGATAAAAAACCCCCTAGGGTGTGCCGGCAGATATGGCCATCCCCTGTGCCACGCAGAACAAAAGCACCCCGCAAGATCAGAAAACCCTGCTGAATAACCGTTGTATTGCCGTTGCTGAAGGCGCCAACATCCCCACGATGAAGGATGGTATCGATGTCTTCAAAGACTATAAAATCCCGTTTGCCCCGAGCAAGGCCGCCAATGCGGGGGGGTGTGGCTGTGTCAGGACTGGAGATGAGCCAGAACTCGGCCCGGATGTCCTGGTCGGAACAGGAACTGCAACAGCCGCTGAAACAGCCGCTAAAACAGATCATGAAGGACACACACGACAAGTGCGTGCACTACGGCAAGGAGCAGGACTATATCAATCACTCCCGTGGTGCCAATCTCGCCGGTTTCATCAAGGTAGTCGATGCCATGCTGGCCTATGGCGTGATTTGATTTCGTGTTGTGCAGAACCCTGCACAAGCCTGTTCAGGCCTGAAGTGCCTATGCGGATCAGTGACTGCCTGCAGGACAGCAAAAACCAATAGAGAGTGCATAAAAAAAGGGCAACATCAGTTGCCCTTTTTTTTGGATGATGAAGCCCTTAAGCCGATTTCAACAAGCGCTGGATATTGCTGTTAATGGCAATCTGGCGCGGCTTCATCGCTTCCGGAATTTCCCGCACAAGGTCGATATGGAGCAACCCGTTTGCCATGTTGGCTCCGGTCACCTTGATATGATCGGCCAGTTTGAACTGACGGCGGAAATTGCGCTCAGCAATACCCCGGTGGAGGTAGTTGCGGCTGTTGTCGCCCTCTTCCTCCTTGCGCAGTGAAGAGACGGTCAGCGTGTTGTTTTCAACTTCGACATTGATGTCGTCTTCGCCGAAACCGGCAACGGCCATGGTAATTCGGTAATTGTCGTCTTTGACCAGTTCAATGTTGTATGGCGGATAGCTGGTGGCTGAGCGATCACTGTTGTCGATGCTGTCCAGCAGGGAGGCCAGGTGGTCAAAACCGATGGCAGAACGGTATAGGGGTGAAAAATCAAAAGATGTCATGGACATATCCTCTCGTTAAGCAATAGTCGTTTAGGTATCTCGACCTGTTCAGCAGAACCAGGCCGGGTCAATGTGAAGCTCGTTGAGCCTTCACAACACTTACGTAGGGTCCCCGGAGAGGATTTCAAGGGCCCTTGACAGCCGATTTTTCAGCGGTCGAGCCAGTCCGGGGCCTGCTCCACTGACTCAAAAAAAGCCACGTCACCCGGCATGAACCAGCTGGCAATCATGGACAGGTTTTCCTGCCATTTTTTTCACCGACCACGGCCAGCTTGACAAAAGCATTGCCGTGCTTCAGTCCCAGGCGGCGCGCAGTTCCCAGCCTCCGAACTCGGCGATGTCCATGAGCGCGTGTATTTGGGGTTTGTCGATGCCTTTGAGGGCTTCATCAAGCATCGGGGTGATGGCGAGATATTCATCTAGGGTGAGCTTGCCGATCGCCTTGACCGAGACAAAAAAGTCGCTGTTGGTCCGATCAAGGCCTGCGGAAAAACCGTGTTGTTTGACAGCCATGAGAGTTCCTGCGTTTGCGTTGTCAGTCGCGCTGAAGCCGCAGGTAAACCAAGAAACTCAGGAATGGTAGGTAAAATGATGCATTTTGCAGCACGATCCCCAATAACTGCATGCCGCCCCTGCTGGTGGCCACGAGCAGGGAGCCGCCGTACCAAGCCGGCCAGGTATTGAACAGTACCGCCAGTCCAGCCATGAAATACAAGCGACGATCAGTCCTAGCTGACGTCAGGTAGATACCTGCATGAATCAGCAGGCACAGGATAAACAGGGGGATTTTGACAGGCATTGTGCTGGGTCAATCAGATCAGGGGGAAGCCCAGTGCGGTATTGACGGTGTTTTTCACCATGCCGAGACCGGAATTGATGGCCAGGTCGACCTTTTTCAGGCCGGTTCCTTCCCGCGACATCATGACACCGCGGGCAGTGTGCTTCTGCATTTCCAGTACAACCAGGGCTTCACTTTCCCCGATCAGATCGTTCGCCGTCAGGACCTGTATCTGCAACAGCGTCAGCGCGAGTTTTTCGAACTCCGGTGTGGCAAAGGCATCCATGGCCCTCCATTGGTCTTTGAAAATCGTCCTGGCGGCACTCAACATCTCTTCCTGGAGCGCTGTCTTGGTCATGCCTGGCATAGGGCCTCCTCTTCTTTCAGCATCGCAGTGCCCACTTTACCCGTTACGACAGCCACGCGTCATTACTGATTTCACGAAAAGTGTCGGCACCGTCAAAATAGCGTCCAGGCAGGGAGTGACAGGTGTGCTCATCACACAAGCGGAAATTGACGGCGATGCGCGCCTCTGGAGCGGGATCGACATCGGCATAGTGACGGAGGCATCCGCAACGGTTGCAGTGGATAAAATCAATCACACGGTCATGCCAGCGAAAGGCATAACAGTAACCTGTCACCTGCCCCGCCACTTGCGCAACTAGCCAGGGAAAGCCGACTTCAAGTACATTTTGGGCCGGGCCGCCATTTTGATAAGGTCCAGGCACTTTTCTTCGTAACTCACAGTCCTGTGGGTAATGTAGTGGTTATTGATAGCGACAATGGCATCTATATCCGATGCACTGATCGGCCGGAACTGGGGATCTGGATGATGACTAGCGGCTGCCGTCACTCAGGACTCCACTAACTCGAAGCGTCTGCAGGTTTTACCTGAAATGGTCATGGTTTCCTCGAACATCGCCAGGGGCCGCACCCAGTACTCGCGGCTTTCTTCTTCCCCGTACAAGGGGTGATAGACCACGAGCAGTTCTTCGGTCTCGCTATGTCTGGCGCTGCCGATAACGCGGTAATCGCGGCCTTTATAGTGTCGGTAGACACCCGGTTTTATCACTGTCTTCATGGGGCTTTGCCAATCAATTTAATGCCGGCTTAAAACGGGCTTTATACCGGTTTAACGTCGAGGTGGAAAGATACCAAAATGAATCATGCTGGCATCAACAGTGTCATGCTTAAGCGTCTAAAGATAGTTGATACGCGCCTGTTCTTGTCCGTCTTCGGCCAGCACGAAGGCTCGAAAGTTCCTACTCCTGCCCACATTATCCGCACGCGTGTTGCCCGCATCGCATCCTTCACCGGTGATGGCTGGCTGTACATTACACTGGTGCCAATCATCCTGCTGCTGAAACCGGCCAATGCCGGCAGCCTATTGTGGACGGCAGCGTTCGGTTTCTCCCTAGAGCGGGTGCTGTATTTCTGCCTGAAGAGTAGCTTCCGGCGACGCCGGCCGCCACAGTCGTTGCAGGGCATCACTTCCCTGATCGAGGCTTCGGATGAATTCAGCCTGCCTTCCGGTCACACCTCCGGTGCATTTTTCTACGTCACTTTTCTCTGTGTGGGCATCAGTCCGGCTTTCCTACCACTGTACCTGTGGGCAGCCCTGGTGGGCTTGTCCCGGGTCATTTTGGGCGTGCACTTTCCGACGGATATTCTAGCCGGTGCGGTGATGGGGTCGTCACTCGCCGTGGTAGCGCTGGTCCTTTAAAACCTAGTTAATCACCCTGAACTTGCGAATGGCCTGTTTCAGATGCTGGGTCTTGGCGGTCGCACTTTCACTGGAGTTCGGAGTGAACGCCAGGTCCATGCAGAGCGAGGTGATTTCGTTCACATCGCGCTGCCACTGTGGTTGTACGGCGGCAACGCGCTGGCTGAAATGCCACGGGGTTTCACCCGGCCGGCGAGCCAGTCCGTTGTCTGCCAGGAAGCGGCAGAATTTCAGGTACAAAGCGTTAGCCGGTGTTTTTGGTTTACGCGCCGTTTTGCGCAGCACAGTGCCAGGCGTACCTGCTTTTCCTTACCCAGGACCACCTTGCCTATTTCAGCAACCGTGTCTTCGATCTTGTCCTGGATATTGACTCGTGCCTGCTGTTTTTCAGGCAATTCATCGGCTTTGTTCAGAGCTAATTCCATGCTGCCACCCAGTGGGTTTCAGGAAATACCCGGAGTTTTATCCGGCATTATGAAGCTCGAGGATATCTTCATCCTCGGCATTGTTGATCTGGACGGAACTTCCGCTGCCACGTTTACGCTTGGCGGCATCATTGCGTTTTTCTTCCAGTTTGGCCAGGTAGGCTTCGCTGACGTCCTTGGTGACATACTGGCCGTTGAACACCGAGCATTCGAAATCCATGGGCAGGATACTGCCTTCGGCACATGAGGCCACCAGGTCATCCAGGTCCTGGAAAATGAGCCAGTCGGCGCCGATGGCGACGCGTACTTCCTCAACCGTTTTGCCATGGGCAATCAGTTCACTGACCGCCGGCATATCGATACCATACACATTCGGGAAGCGCACCGGTGGTGCTGCCGAGCAGAAATACACATTGCGGGCACCGGCATCCCTGGCCATTTCGATAATCTGCCTGCAGGTCGTGCCACGCACAATGGAGTCGTCTACCAGCAGCACGTTCTTATCCTGGAATTCCAGCGGCGTAGCATTGAGCTTCTGCTTCACGGATTTCTTGCGCTGATTCTGGCCCGGCATGATGAAGGTACGTCCGATATAACGATTCTTGACGAAGCCCTCGCGGTATTTCACGCCCAGGGCGTTGGCCAGTTCTACTGCTGCGGTGCGTGAGGTATCCGGAATCGGAATGACGACATCAATATCGTGGTCAGGACGCTCGCGCTTGATTTTCTGTGCCAGCTTCTCTCCCATGCGAAGACGCGACTTGTACACGGAAATGCCGTCAATCATGGAGTCCGGACGCGCAAAATACACATGTTCGAATATACAGGGAGTCAGCCTGGATTCCTCGCAACAGATGCGGGTTTCCAGATTGCCGTCCTGGTCGATGTAAACGGCCTCGCCCGGGGCGACATCACGGATCAGTTTGAAACCCTGTGAGTCCAGCGCCACGCTTTCAGAGGCGATCATGTACTCATCGCCCTTGCGGGTGCGTTTTTTGCCAAACACCAGGGGGCGTATGCCGTGGCGATCACGAAAGCCGACAATCCCGTAACCGACCAGCATGGCCACTGCCGCATAGGCGCCGCGGCAGCGCTTGTGGACACCTTCCACGGCATTGAACACATCATTGGCTGTCGGACGGATCTTGTTGAGTATCTGCAGTTCATGGGCGAAGACGTTCAGCAGCACTTCGGAATCGGAATCGGTGTTCAGGTGACGCAGATCGTCTCGAAAAATGTCTTCACTGAGGTCTTCAGAGTTGGTGAGGTTGCCGTTATGCGCCAGGCTGATGCCGTAAGGCGAATTGACGTAAAGGGGCTGCGCCTGGGCAGGACCACTGCTGCCAGCGGTTGGGTAACGGACATGGCCGATACCCATGTTGCCGGTGAGCTGCCGCATATGACTGGTGCGGAAAACGTCCCTGACGAGGCCGTTGTCCTTGCGGAGATTGAGTTTGCCCTTGTCGCTGGTCACGATGCCGGCAGCATCCTGGCCACGATGCTGGAGCACCGTCAGACTGTCGTACAAGGAAAGATTGACGTTGGATTTACCAACTATGCCGACGATGCCACACATGCTCGAACCCCGTGTTTTTTACTGCAGTTTTTACAGCGCCTAACCATGAATGCCTCATGACCGTTGCTGACGATGTCTGCACAGCACTGCCCGTGTCGGGGAGTTGCCTTCAGACCTGTACATCCGTTGTTGGACTACTCGTGGGTGTCCCTATCCCGAAAGCCCCTTGCAGGTAATCTATCATTGCCAGCGCATGGGGGACCAGCATTGAGCCGTTGAACCAGTTCTGTGACAGCTCGAACTGGCTGCCTACTAGCACCAGGACCAGCACAATGATCATGCCGCGTAGTATGCCAAACAGACCACCGAGTGTCCTGTCGGCGCCCTTGAGGCCTGCTGCCTGAGTCAGCTTGGAAATCAGGTTGCTGGTCAGGGTGCCGGCAAAAATAACGACAATAAACAGGATCGCGAAGGCTGCTATTCTGCGTAAGCTGGCGTTATTAATCAAATTTACCATCATGTCCGCAAGCTCTGCGCTGAACAGGGTTCCGGCCACGATGGCAGCAAACCAGCTGGCCAGGGACAGAGCTTCTTTCACCAGGCCGCGAAATACGCCGAGCAGTGCTGAAATGGCAAGTATGACAAGAAATATGATGTCGACCAGTGCCATGGTGTGCCTGCGGTAAACCTGCCTATTGCGTCAGTTCGTCGATGTCGAACTGGACCACGATACCGTCAAGTTCAAATGCCCGAGCCAGTTCCTGCTTGAGGCTTGTGGCATCACTTTCTGTCAGGACAGGACCGACATAGACGCCGGTGAGCGGTCCCCTGCTGGCCTGCAACGGCCGACTGAAAGCCTTGTGTCCACTGGTGCGCAAACGTGTCACCAGGGCTTCGGCGTTGGCCATTTCGCCGAATGAGCCCAGTCGCACGGCCCAGGTTTCCGGCACGCCAGTATTGGCCAGGCGAGGGCGTTCCGGCGCTGGCGGTGGTTCAGCACTGGCTGTTGTCTCGGCGGTGTCTTCCTGGACGTCGGATGTGGCAGGCCTGTCGGTGTTGGTGTTTTCCGTCGCGCTGGCAATGGTATCGGCGCTGATCTGTGGCCGGGTGTGCTTGATATCGGGCACCGTGGGCATGGGCGGGGCCTCGGGAATGTCGGTGTTTAGGGTCGGTGGACTGACGCCTTCACCGTCTAGCAGCACAGGTATGAAAATGATCGCCAGGCAGCCGATGACTATGGTGCCCACCAGCCGTTGTTTCATCGCGCTTTTCAAAGCATCTCCATGACCGCGGATACGGTGAAAAAAGAGCCAGTTACCAGCAGCAGCACTTTCTCACCAGCCGCATGCCGGGTTTGACAGGCCTGTTCGGCGGCGGCAAATGCCGTATGAATAGTTTCGTAGCACTGCACGTCTTCTGCCCCGGATTCGGACAGGCAATTATACAGTATTTTTCCGGGCAATCCCCGTTCTTCCTGGATGCCCGCGACATACCAGCTGAGCGCCAGGTCCTGGTAAATCGACATGACAGTCCGGTAATCCTTGTCCACCAGCATGGCCACGACCATAACTACTTTGTGGTCAGGATAGCGCATCATCACCTGGCTTTTAACGCGACTTGCAGCATGGGGGTTGTGCCCGACATCCAGGATCAACGGGTAACCACGGTCGATGTGCTGGAAGCGCCCGGGCAGGACTGCATGAGTCAGCCCATGGGCAATGGCCTTGTCGTCAATCTCAGGGGCCAGCAGAGTGATGGCTTGAAGGACAGCGGCACAATTATCCAGCGGATAATCATTCAGGGGCAGTGACGAGTGCGTGACGGGTTGGCCCTGCCCACCTGTTCCCTGCCAGTGCCAGGTGGCATCCCCGGTCTGGCTTGCCTGAAAAGTCTGTCCGTTGACATACAGTGTTGCTCCTATCTTGCGAGCATGATCTGTCACGGTGTCGGGAATCCCGGCTTCTCCACAGATGGCCGGTTTACCCGTACGAAAGATGCCGGCTTTTTCAGCGCCGATGGCCTCACGGGTATCACCGAGCCAGTCCATGTGATCCAGGGCTACGTTGGTGACCATTGCGATATCGGGGTCAAGAATATTGACGGCATCCAGGCGACCACCCAGGCCGACTTCGAAAATGGCAACATCCGGCTTGTATTCGGAAAACAACTGTAGCGCGGCCAGGGTGCCAAATTCGAAATAGGTCAGCGAGATGTCACCACGCAGGGCTTCCACGGCGGCAAAGGAGTGACACAGTTCCTCATCCGTAGCAAGGTGCTGTCCCAACCGAACACGTTCGTTGTAGCGAACCAGGTGTGGTGAGGTATAACAGGCCGTTCGGTATCCGGCAGCTTCCAGAATGGCCGAGAGCATTGTCACGGTCGATCCCTTGCCGTTGGTGCCGCCAACTGTAATGACACGGATGTCGGAAAAGTCGATGGGCAGCCGGCTCGCCACCTGGTTGATGCGCTCCAGCCCCAGTTCGATGGTGCTGGGATGACAGCGCTCAAGGTATTCAAGCCACTCGTTAAGATTCAAGCGTGTGTCCGGGTTCAGGGAGGTTTAATCGGTGCTGGTTCAGACCAGTTCCTGCTGGTCGGGACGGTCGGCAAAACGGTGCATAAACTTGCCGGCGATCGAGGCAATACGATCACGCAATGCCTTGCGGTGAATGATCATGTCGATCGCACCGTGTTCCAGCAAAAATTCGCTGCGCTGGAAACCTTCCGGCAGTTTTTCACGCACGGTCTGCCGGATCACATCCTGACCGGCAAAACCGATAAAGGCATTGGGCTCGGCAATGTTGATGTCGCCGAGCATGGCCAGGCTGGCTGAAACACCACCATAGACAGGGTCCACCAGCACGGAAATATACAGCAGGCCTTTCTGTTTCATCTTTTCCAGGGCGGCGGAGGTTTTTGCCATCTGCATCAGGGAAATCAGGGCTTCCTGCATGCGGGCACCGCCACTGGTAGCAAAACAGACCAGCGGCAGGTCATCTGCCAGACAGCGGTTCACGGCCAGGGTGAACTTTTCCCCGACAACCGCGCCCATAGAGCCACCAATAAAACCGAACTCGAAGGCAGCAACCACGACCTGACGTCCCTTGACCTTGCCCTTCATGACAACCAGTGCATCGTTTTCACCGGTGGCCTTAGTGGCAGCTGTCAGGCGGTCCTTGTACTTCTTCAGATCCCGGAATTTGAGGACATCATTGGGCACGATATCCCTGCCCAGTTCCTCGCGCTCGTCCTGGTCGAGAAAAATATCGATACGGCGACGGGCTGAAATGCGCATGTGGTGATCACATTTTGGGCACACATCGAGGTTTTCCTGCAGGTTGTCGCGGTAAAGCACCGCATCGCAGCGCGGACACTTTTTCCAGAGCCCTTCCGGAATGCTGCCTTTGCGTCCGAATTCACCTGTACGGACTACGGAAGGGAGAATCTTGTTTATCCAACTCATGGTGTCAGTTCATGTTCCTGTCTTTCTTTATATGCAGTGAATGCCGTGAATGCAATGAGTGGCCGGGAGCGGTCAGGCATCCATGGCCTGGCGCATGTCGCTAATGAGGCTGATATGGGCCTGCAGCGCTTCCTGGGTATAGGTTTTGCCCTTTTCCAGGGTGGCGATGGCATTGATCAGGGCGCTGCCCACGACGACGGCATCGGCAATTTCGGCTATTTGGCGGGCGCTCTCTGCATCCTTGATGCCGAAACCCACGCCCACCGGCAGATCGGTGGAGGCACGCACACGTGCCAGGTTTTCCTTGACGGAATCAATGTCGAGATTCCCAGCTCCGGTAACCCCTTTCAGGGACACGTAGTAAACATAACCACTGCCCTGCTCGCAGATGCGTTTGGCGCGTTCATTCGAGGTGGTCGGCGCAACCAGAAAGATACAGTCGATCGGTGTCTGGTCCAGGATAGCCTTGAGATCGTGGGATTCCTCGGGAGGCATATCCACCACGAGGACGCCATCCACACCTGCCGCCACGGCCGCATCAGCGAATTTCTGGTAGCCCATGCACTCCACGGGATTCAGGTAACCCATCAGCACCACCGGTGTGTTGGCATCGGTCTTACGGAATTCGGTCACGATGGTCAGCACATCATTCAGGCTGGTTCCGTTGGCCAGCGCACGCTCCACTGCCCGCTGAATGACGGGGCCATCGGAACTGGGATCCGTAAACGGAAAGCCCAGTTCAATGATGTCCGCACCATTGGCGACCAGGGCATGCATGAGCCCCAGGGTTGTCCCAGTATCGGGATCGCCCGCGGTCAGGTAAGGAATGAGGGCCTTGCGTCCCGTCTCTTTGAGAGTGTCAAAACACCCGGTAATTCTGCTCATGCGCTTTACTGTCCTGTGTCCTGCCTAGACCTTGATTCCTTCGACTTCCGCCACGGTGTGCATATCCTTGTCGCCACGACCGGACAGATTGACCACGACGATATGGTCTTTCGGCAGGTTCGGGGCTTCCTTCATGACCCAGGCAATGGCATGGCTGGTCTCCAGTGCCGGAATGATACCTTCCATGCGGGTCAGGTATTTGAACGCCGTGAGCGTCTCTTCGTCGGTGACGGCGGTATAGCTGGCACGTTTGAGGTCCTTGAGCCAGGAATGCTCGGGACCAACGCCCGGGTAATCCAGTCCAGCGGAAATGGAATGGGTATCCAGAATCTGGCCGTTCTCGTCATTCATCAGGTAGGTCCGGTTGCCATGCAGGACACCCGGCTGCCCCGTACAAAGCGGTGCGGCATGCTTGCCGGTAGCCAGGCCATAACCGCCGGCTTCGACACCGACCATCGCCACTTCCTTGTCGGGAATGAACGGATAGAACAGGCCAATGGCATTGGAACCGCCACCGACACACGCGACCAAGGTATCCGGCAGACGGCCTGTCACTTCCAGACACTGAGCACGGGCTTCCCGGCCAATCACACTCTGGAAGTCACGCACCAGCATCGGGTAAGGATGCGGTCCGGCCACGGTACCGATAATGTAGTAGGTATTGTCCACGTTGGTGGCCCAGTCGCGCAGGGCTTCGTTCATGGCATCCTTGAGTGTGCGAGAACCGGAGTCCACGCCCACGACATTGGCGCCAAGCATTTTCATGCGGGACACATTGGCGGACTGCCGGCGGATGTCCTCAGTGCCCATGTAAACATGGCATTCCAGCCCGAGACGTGCCGCGACAGTAGCCGAGGCAACACCGTGCTGACCGGCACCGGTTTCCGCAATGATACGGGTCTTGCCCATGGCCTTGGCCAGCAGGGCCTGGCCAATGGTGTTGTTTACCTTGTGCGCGCCGGTGTGATTGAGATCCTCCCGCTTCAGGTAGATCTGTGCGCCACCGAGTTCCCGAGTCATGCGCTCGGCAAAGTACAGCGGTGAAGGCCTGCCGACATAGTGTTTGAGGTCGTAATCAAACTCGGCCCAGAACGCGGGATCCTGTTTCAGCTCGGCATATTTGCGGTTGAGTTCCTCAAGCGCAGGCATCAGGGTTTCACCCACGAAGATACCGCCATAGGGACCGAAGTGGCCACGCTCGTCCGGTCCGTTGTAATCATTCATAGGAATGTTGCTGTCTGTCACTGTAAACCTCTTGGTATGTTTAATGTCTTACGTCTTACGCGGGTTGTGGGGCTGCGGTTCTTCGGCACGCCGCCATAAAGTCCTGCATACGGCTGGCTGACTTGATGCCGGGGCTGCTTTCGATGCCGGAACAGACATCAACAGCCCAGGGCCGCACTTGCCTGATCGCCTCTTCCACATTGTCCGGATCCAGACCACCAGCCAGTATCAAATGCTCAGGTGGGTCGATGCCAGCCAGTATGGACCAGTCAAATTTTTCGCCGGTGCCCCCTGCCTTGGTAGGATGCCAGGTATCCAGCAGAATGCCGCCGGCGTTCGGGTAGGCCGCAATCTCTGCAGGCAGTGACGCGGCTTTCCGGGGCCTGAGCGTTTTCCAGAACGGCAGGCCAAAACCGGCACAGAACGCTTCAGGCTCATCCCCATGAAATTGCAGTATGTCCAAGGGCACACTCGCCAGTACGGTATCGATGGCGGGTTTATCCGCATTCACGAACAAACCGACTTTCAGCCCGTGTGTGCCAACAGCAACTGCTATTCGGGCAGCCTGTGCGATGGCCACATGACGCGGGCTCCTGGCAAAGAAGATCATGCCAATAGCATCAGCGCCCAGGTCGATGGCACTCGCGGCATCCTCTTCGCGTGTCATGCCGCACATTTTGACCAGTGGCGATCGCATTTGTGTATTCATAAATTCGCTGCGTGAAAAGCGGCGATCCTGGCCTGTGGACTAACCTGGCCAGTCAGTTCATACCGGGTTAACTAGGGCGAAAACGAACGGTGACTGACTTTTCAGCCTGAGGGGATCTATCAAAGTCGCAATTCTACCAAACGGGCAGCCTTTCGCCTACTGCATAAGCACTCAGGACAGCAGGAATCCGGGGCTGGCAGCAACCTCTGGCAGGTTGAAGGCTGCGGGATAAAAGACCCTGACCAGGTAGAGGCCATTCGGCAATGCCGTTACTCCGCCCTGCCTTCGGTCCCGCCCGGCCAAAACCTCGCCGGCCCATGCCACCGGTTTCCTGCCCTCCCCGATCTCCATCAGCACGCCGGCAATATTGCGCACCATATGCAGGAGAAAGGCGTTAGCCTGGATATCCAGCGTGACGAAATCCCACTGACGCCTCACGCTGATTTCACTCACATGGCGCATGGGCGTGGTTGACTGGCAGGCAGACCCACGGTAAGCGCTGAAATCCTGCTCACCCAGTAACAGCTGTCCGGCGGCGTGCATGCGCTCTGCATCCAGTGGTTGATAGTGATGCGTGACCTGGCCATTCAATATGGCCGGTTTCACGGCATGGTTGTAAATCACGTACCGGTAGCGCCGTGCGGTTGCAGAAAAGCGCGCATGAAAGTCGGCAGGCACCTGTTTGGCCCAGCGAACAGAGACTTCCGGTGGCAGCAATGCATTACCGCCGCGTATCCAGGCGCCCTCAGTCCGCTCATGACGGTGATCAAAATGCACCACCTGCCCTGTGGCATGCACGCCGGCATCGGTGCGTCCGGCACAAACCAGGGTGACGGGATGGTCTGCCACCTCGGACAGGGCCTGTTCAAGGGTCTGCTGAACGGTTTTGGTGTGAGGGGATTTCTGTGCCTGCCAGCCGTTGAAGCCGCGGCCATTGTATTCAATACCCAGGGCGACCCGACAGGAATCGCCCCCAGCACTTGTGGTCTCAGTCATGGGTCATTTCCGGGCCAGTACTGTGGCCTGCCACCAGCTTGCTGCCACTGGGGCTGCCACTAGGAGAGGTTCCACTTCTCCATCAGCTTCTCGGCTTCGGCTTTCTGGCTGTCGTTGCCCTCGGCCATGACCTCCTGCAGGATTTCGCGGGCGCCATCCATGTCGCCCATGGCCTCATAGGCCACGGCAAGATCCAGTTTGGTAGAGGCCTCATCACGTGCGCCTTCGGCAACCTCGTCGCTGTCAAACAGGCTGTCGTCTATCTCGATACTGTCCAAATCCAGTTCGTCATCGCTGTCGGCAGCAATCTCTTCAGCAACGTCGTTATTCATGTCGTTATTAATGTCGTTATTCATGTCGTCATTACCGTCGTCACTTGAATCGTCACTGCTCTCATCCGCAGCGGCGTCAATCTCATCAAGGGCTGCCGCCAGTGGATCAGCCTCATAATCGGTTTCGTCGTTGTCATTCATGTTGAAGACAAACGTTTCCATATCATCGTCTGCTTCAGCGGTGTCAGCTTCAGTGTTATCGTCTTCTTCAAAAGAAGATACCGACCCGACATCAAACTCGAAGGTTTCAACCTCTTCCGGTTCATCGTCCGCAGTTTCTGCTGCAGCCGCTGGCGCTGTACTGGCATCACCCAGGCTGAATTCAAAGCTTTCGACATCTTCATCGGTGCTTTCTTCCGCCACAGCGGCAGGCGTTGCCGGAGTGTCATCAAGGGAAAAATCGAAACTTTCGACATCATCGTCAGTCTCTGTTTCAGCCGAGTCTATTTCTGGGGTATCGTCGACGTCACTTGCGTCATCATTTCCCAGGTTGAACGCAAACGTTTCCGTATCGTCCTGTTCTTCTTCAGACGGCTGGGCCGCAGAAAGCTCTTGCTCTGTATCTTCTTCAGTATCATCGTCGGAGTCGAAATTACCGAGATCACCCAGATCAAACTCGGTGTCTTCGCTTTCATCACTTGCTGCTATGGCCTCGGACACCTCTTCATCTTCGTCATCGCCGAAATTGAGATCTAATTCGTCCTCGGCATCCGCCGTCAGCTCATCGGTGTCCGCATCATCATCGTCTTCTTCGGCGGCATCTGCGCTTTCTTCATCTTCATCTTCATCATCGAAATCCAGATCACCCATGGCGAAGGCCGGGTTCAGATCATCTTCATCTTCTGCCGAATCCAGATCATCTTCGTCGTCGTAGTCATCGTCATCGTCGACGCTGTCGTCATCTTCCGAATCTTCATCTGCGTCATCATGGGACTCACTCGCAGCAACATTACTGGCGGTAGCAGCATCCTCAGCCTCATCTTTGCTGAAGCGGGATTTCAGGGCTGCCAGGAAACCGGCTGAGGCACCGTCAGGTTCCTCATCCACATAGGTCGCCTGTGCTCCTTCCAGGGCGTAATCTTCCATCTCATCCTGAGCGGCACGACGGCGCCAGACCAGAAAGCCCAGCACCAGGACTATCAGGGCGACAAGGCTGGATAGCAGCACCAGTGTATTTTCAAAAATGGCACTGATCTGCCTCATGAGGGAATTATCCTGTGGCGCTGGCTGTGCTGCTACCGGAACGGGTTGTGCCGGCGCTTCGGTTACCGGTTCCGGCTCGGGTTCGGGCGCGGCCTGGTTAGCGGCCAAATCTACCTGCAGCTGTGCCAGGCGGGCATCCTGCATGGATATGATGTTCTGCAGAATTTCAATCTGTTCTTCCAGTTCGGCAAAACGGGCACGCAATTCCTGGTTTTCCAGGCGGGCACGATCGAGGCTTTCCTCGCTGATCATGAGCTGGTTTTCCAGGGCGGCAATCGTCGCGACCAGGTCATCATCCACGGTGGGCGGATCACCAGCATCCCCGCTCAATATGGTCAGCTCGTCCTCACCGGACTGTGCTGTGCTGCTGGTGTTGCTGTTGAAGGCCAATGGCTCTGCAGACGAGGCCTGGTCTTGCAGGGCAATCTGGTTCACAGCCTGACTCTGGTCAATGCTCTGGACTTCCTGCAGGGTCGGCATGCGTAGCACACTGCCCACCCGAATCCGGTTTATGTCGCCATCAATGAAGGCATCCGGGTTGGCACGCTGGATGGCCAACATGGTTTGCCCAACCGACACATTGTCCGCAGGCCGATTGCTCACAGCAATGTTGTACAGGTTGTCCCCCGCTGCCACGACCACTTCGTCGTCATCAGTGGCCGCTGAGGTTTGGGGTGTTGGGGAAGATTCAGGAGATGGTGTCGACGAGAGAGCTGGCGGGACAAGATTGTCCGGCGGATCATTGTCGACCAGAATCTGGGAGCGCGGCTGTTGGGGTGCCGGCGCCGGTTCCGACGACTCGGGCACATTCACGGGCGCCGCAGTCGGCTCATCACTGATGAAAACCGGCAGGTCAATCAGGGCCGTGTAATCACGCATGAGCCGGCCGTTGGGCCAGCGCATGCTGATGACCATGTTCAGGAAAGGTTCCCGTACCGGTTGATCGCTGCTGAGGTGTACTAGGCCGGATTCGCGGTCGATAACATCCACTTCCAGGACGATATCATCGATCAGACCGACACGAGCGATGTTGGCACGCTCAAAATCATCCGGCGAACCCAGACCCACTTCAATCTGGTCCTCACCGAGCCCATCCAGACCCACCAGTTGAATGGTGGCGTCCAGGGGCTCGTTGAGGCTGGAATTCACGGTCAGGTCACCCAGACCGACAGCAAAGACATTGCCGGCGTGCAAAAAAACTGCGGCCAAGGCGGTCAGGACGAGTTTCTTTTTACAACTGACCAGCATGAATCTTCCCGTCTGTGGCAATAGTCAATTGCAGTTAAGGCCGGTTAACGCAACGACAGAATTGTTTTTAAGATTTCGCTGCAAGTATTCATTACAAATAGTCTTTTATCAACACTTCGGCTATCTGTATTGAGTTAAGCGCTGCGCCTTTTCGCAAATTATCTGACACAATCCACAAATTTAGGCCGCAAGGGTGAGATATATCACGCCGGATACGGCCAACCCAGACTTCATCCCGGTCAGTGCCCTGGCCGATGGGAGTCGGATAGCCGCCATCCTCGCGCACATCCATCACCTTCACGCCCGGAGCCTTCTCCAGCAGCGCCCTGGCCTCTTCCACCGAGATTTCCTGGCCGGTCTCAACATGGACAGCTTCGGAGTGGGCATAGAAAACGGGCACTCGTACACAGGTGGGATTAACCAGTATGTCGTTGTCTTCCATGATTTTTTGCGTCTCCCAGACCATTTTCATCTCTTCCTTGGTGTAACCGTTTTCCATGAAGACATCAATCTGGGGAATGACATTGAAGGCAATCTGCTTCGGATACACCTTGGGCTGCACATCCTGGCCGTTCAGCAGCCTGGCAGTTTGCCCCGCCAGTTCATCAACGGCCTCTTTTCCCGTGCCGGAGACAGACTGGTAGGTCGCGACATTGATGCGCTTGATGCCCACCGCATCCTTGATGGGTTTCAGGGCTAACAGCATCTGGATGGTAGAGCAGTTCGGGTTGGCGATGATGTTGCGGTTGGTGTACTGGGCAATGGCATGGGCATTGACCTCGGGCACCACCAGCGGAATGTCATCGTCATAGCGGAACTGGGAGGTGTTGTCGATCACCACGCAACCGGCCTCGCCGGCTTTCGGAGCGTAGATGGCAGAGACACTGGCACCGGGTGAAAAGAGACCTATGTCAGCTTTGCTGAAATCGAAATCCGCAAGGTTTTCAACGGTATAGTGCTTGTTGTTAAACGTGATCTGCTCACCCGCGCTGCGCTCACTGGCCAGCGGATACAGATTGGCGATAGGGAATTTGCGCTGCTCGAGAATGCTCAGCATGGTTTTGCCGACCGCGCCAGTGGCGCCGACAACAGCAACGTTGTATTGCTTGCTCATGGTATGTCCTGTGAGACCCTGTTCAGGGCTGAAAATACTTTTAAATCATTGGCTTAGGCACAGACCTGGCTGAACAGCCAGGGTGCCTTGTTTTGCCAGTCCGCTTCAAAACGGGTGATATCCGCCTCGTTCTGCAGGGTCAGTGAGATGTCATCCAAACCGTTGAGCAGCACGTTCTTGCGGGAATCCTCAATCTCGAAGGCGATGGTAGTGCCATCAGGCTTCGTGATGGTCTGGGATGGAAGATCCACCGCCAGACTATATCCCTCCTGCGCGGCTATTTCTTGGAAAAGTTGATCGACAGTTTTTTCATATAAAACAATAAGTAATATTCCATTCTTCACACAGTTATTGAAGAAAATGTCGGCAAAACTGGGCGCAATGACGCAACGGAAACCGTAGTCATCCAGGGCCCAGGGAGCATGTTCACGACTGGAGCCACAACCAAAGTTTTCGCGGGCCAGCAGGATGGTGCTGCCAGCATAGCGTGGCTGATTCATGACGAAATCCGGGTTCAGGGGGCGACCGCTGCAATCGGCATCCGGCAGGCCCTTGTCGAGGTAGCGGGCTTCATCAAACAGGTTCTTGCCGAAGCCGGTACGCTTGATGGACTTCAGGAACTGCTTGGGAATGATGTAATCGGTGTCTACATTGGCCCTGTCGAGTGGCATGACCAGCCCTTGATGTTCTATAAACTTTTGCATGTCTGTTCTCTTACGACCTCAAGTCGTATTTCTAATACTCTGATTTATCTGTCTTGCGTGAAATTAATGTAATTCAACGTCGCGGACATCAACGAAATGTCCATGCACGGCCGCTGCGGCTGCCATGGCCGGACTGACCAGGTGCGTGCGTCCGCCAAAGCCCTGGCGACCTTCAAAGTTGCGATTGGAGGTAGAGGCACAATGCTCGCCTTCACCGAGCTGGTCGGCATTCATGGCCAGGCACATGGAGCAGCCTGGCTCACGCCATTGCAGGCCAGCCTCGATAAATATCTTGTCCAGCCCTTCCTGTTCCGCCTGCGTCTTGACCAGACCGGAGCCTGGTACCACCAGGGCCTCCTTGATATTGGCAGCCACCTTGCGCCCTTTGACGACGGCGGCAGCTGCGCGCAGATCCTCAATACGCGAGTTGGTACAGGAGCCAATAAAAACGCGGTCCAGCTTTATGTTCTGGATCGGTGTTCCTGCCTCCAGCCCCATGTATTTCAGGGCCTGCAGGTAGTTGTTACGCTTAGTGTCATTGGGCGCGTTGGCCGGATCGGGAACCTTGCCGGTGACTGGCGCAACCATTTCTGGGGAAGTACCCCAGCTGACCTGCGGTACAATATCAGCGGCCTGCAGGACCACTACCCTGTCGAATTCGGCATCAGCATCGCTGTGCAGCTCAAGCCAGGCGGTCACGGCCTGGTCCCAGAGCTCGCCGTTTGGCGCAAACGGACGGCCTTTCACGTAATCGATGGTCTTGTCATCGACAGCGACCAGGCCTGCACGGGCACCGGCTTCAATGGCCATGTTGCAGACGGTCATGCGACCCTCCACGGACAGCGACTGGATGGCGTCGCCGCCGAACTCAATGGTGTAGCCTGTGCCGCCGGCGGTGCCGATATGGCCAATGATCGCCAGCACGACGTCCTTGGCGGTCACGCCTTTTCCCAGCTCGCCGTCAACGCGAATGAGCATGTTCTTGGCCTTTTTCTGGACCAGGCACTGGGTGGCCAGTACATGCTCTACCTCGGAGGTGCCAATACCGTGCGCCAGGGAGCCCAGGGCTCCGTGGGTAGAGGTATGGGAATCACCGCAGACGATGGTCATGCCCGGCAGGGTCCGGCCCTGCTCCGGCCCGATCACGTGCACGATGCCGTGACGCGGGTCATCGATGGCAAATTCACTGATGCCGAACTCGAGGCAGTTGCTGTCTAGTGACTTCACCTGGATCTTGGAGACCGGATCAAGGATGCCTTCGACGCCGCGTGAGCGCTCATCCTTAGTGGTCGGCACGTTATGGTCCGGGGTCGCCATGTTGGCACCCGCACGCCACGGTTTACGGCCGGCCAGGCGGAGGCCTTCAAAGGCCTGGGGCGAGGTGACTTCATGCAGGAAATGCAGATCGATATAGATCAGCGAGGTGCCGTCATCGAGATTCTTCACCAGGTGGCTGTTCCACAGTTTATCGTATAAGGTCATTCCTGCCATAATTTATCTCTTTTATAACAAGTAGTTATTAAAATTAATTAAAGTATTTTCAAATTTACCAGACGTTACTTCTGTGCCGGTATGCGGGGTGTACGTGACACCACATCGCCATTTTGCCCACGCTGGCGCAGCAGATGATCCATCAGCACAATGGCCATCATGGCTTCGGCAATGGGCGTAGCCCGAATGCCGACACAGGGATCATGACGCCCGGTTGTCACCACTTCTGCGGCATTGCCGTCAATGTCCACCGTCTCGCCCGGTATGCGGATGCTGGAGGTTGGTTTCAAGGCAATATGGGCAATGACGTCCTGCCCCGAGCTGATACCGCCTAGTACGCCGCCAGCGTTGTTGCTGTGAAACCCTTCTGGGCTGATCAGGTCTCGGTGTTCACTGCCCTTTTGGCTGACCGAGGCAAATCCGGCCCCGATTTCCACGCCCTTGACCGCATTGATGCTCATCAGAGCATGCGCCAGGTCAGCATCGAGGCGGTCAAACACCGGCTCGCCCAGGCCCGGTGGCACACCTTCTGCGACGACACTGATGCGGGCACCTACTGAGTTACCTTCCTTGCCCAGGGCTGCCATATAGGCTTCCATTTCCGGTACCTTGGCCGGATCCGGGCAGAAGAACGGGTTGTTACCCACTTCATTCCAGTCCAGCAGGTCAGCCGTAATTGGCCCTAATTGCGACAAATAGGCACGGATGCGGATGCCGTTGGTCTCTAGTGGAGACTGCATAGCAATGGCGCCGGCAGC